>Ga0334883_1004155_pt1 | contig 14315 bp, 8 predicted proteins | sample GraSluR1_MG_6_FD_207230 | JGI IMG/M metagenome (GOLD analysis project Ga0334883, IMG submission 207230) | Sludge microbial communities from methane-producing bioreactor in Wageningen University, Netherlands - Granular Sludge_09_05-R1 | ecosystem: Engineered > Bioreactor > Anaerobic > Unclassified... | reverse complement strand
GTATGATTGTCGTATCTGCAAGGCCTTGCCCTATAGAGAAGAAAGTACACGATTAAATACAAAAGCGCAAGTTGCCTATTTTAACATTTTCCCGCGGCTACAAAATTTCATGCGATACCCCTGGCCATACCCCTTGACTTCAGCACGTACAGCAGACGCTGGCGATCCCCATTCACCTCCACGTTCCGCAGCACGATCCACGTGTCCATCAGGGACGACACCATCGCCTCCGTCACCTCCAGCGGAGAACCGCCCCCCGTCAGACTCGTGAATACAGTCGTGACCCCCTTCATCTTCAGGTAATCCATCATCCGCGTCAACATCGCCTTGACCTGTGCGGTATCGCCGATGTTTGTCATGCTCGTAATCGGATCTATGACCATCGCCGACGGCTTGACGTCCTCCACCGCCTGGTGCAGCCGAACGAGGTGAGCCTCCAGCCCGAACTCCGTCGGACGGGAAGCGTTCAAAGTCAGCAGCCCCTCTGTGCGCCACCTGCCAAGGTCCATCCCGATCGACGACATGTTCCGCACGATCTGCTCCGGCGATTCCTCCATCGCAAAATAAAGTACCTTCTCGCCCCGCTTGCAAGCGCTCTCCGCAAAAGCCGCCGATATGCTGCTCTTGCCAGTGCCCGCCGAGCCGCTTATCAGAACGCTGCTCGCCGCGAAATACCCTTTGCCCCCGAACATCTCATCCAGCGCCAAAATCCCCGTCGAAACACGTGCCCCTCCGACCGGGTAGTTCAGACCGATCTCGCTGATCGGCAGTATCGAGAGCCCGTCTTTCCCGATGAACGTCGGATATTCGTTTGTCCCGTGCATCGAACCGCGGTATTTCACTATCCGCAGCCGCCGGGTTGCCACCTGCCCGATGACCCGATGATCCAGAAATATCACGCAGTCGCTCACGTACTCTTCCAGACCGTGCCGCGTGAGCTGATTGTCCCCCTTCTCCCCGGTGATGATCGCCGTAACCTTCTTCTCTTTGAGCCACCGGAATAGCCGCCGAAGCTCCGCACGGATTATACCCGGGTTCGGCAGCGCCGCGAAGAGCGTCTCTACCGTGTCGAGCACCACTCGCTTGGCTCCCACGCTGTCGATCGCCGCCGCAAGCCGCACAAACAGCCCTTCCAGGTCATACTCGCCCGTATCCTCTATCTGGTGCCGGTCCACCTGGACATAATCGATCGCCAGCTTGTTCTCCGCTATGAGTCTGCGCACGTCCATCCGCAGCGACGCCACGTTTTCGGCCAGTTCCTCCTCCGTCTCCTCAAAAGACATGAACACGCCCGGCTCGCCGAACTCGGTGATCCCCCGAACAATGAACTCCATCCCCATCAGTGTCTTGCCGCATCCCGCCCCGCCGCAGACCAGCGTCGGCCGTCCCCGAGGCAATCCCCCAATCGTGACCTCGTCGAGACCCCTGATACCCGTCGGGCACTTCAAAACACCAATCATTTCCTCGCTTCCTCTGCCCATTTCCACCTCTCGATAAAACCAATGACGGATACGCCCACTTTCCACCTTTGTTTTGTCCGAAGATTTTAATCACCACCTCCGTCGATAGTCAAATACTATCTTCAAGCATTGCTTTTTCTACCGGACCCAAAACCCGATCTGGCGGCCTTATCTGCATGTAAACCCCACAAGATGTCCGTCGGACCGGCCCTTGCCGCTTCACCCCACCCCTCCTGTCGGCCGTATCCTCGACATCGTTCACCCACCCCGCGATTGATTGATCGAACCCGTACATGTATAATGCCCCAAGTCCGAAACAGAACTCAACTAAGGAGGCTTGATGATGAAAGTCAGAACAATAGTCGCAGCCGCGCTGTCCATTGCCGCCGCGTCCACCACCGCCGCAGATTCGCTCCACGTCTACATCGGCACATACACCTGGGACGCCAAAATCAGCAAAGGCATCTATCGCACTACCCTCGACCTCCGCACCGGCAGCCTTTGCGAACCCGTGCTCGTCGCTGAAACAAGAAACCCCACCTTCATCGAACTTCACCCCAGCGGTGCATTCCTCTATGCCGCGGGTGAATCCGAGGCGGGCATTGTCAGCGCGTACGCTGTCCAAGCAGACGGCAGCCTCAAGTTCCTCAACCAGCAGCCCTCCAAAGGCTCAGGCGCGTGCCACATCAATATCGACTCTGGCGGCAGGAACGTCCTCGTTGCCAACTACGGCACTGGCAGCGCCGCAGTCATCCCGGTCAAGCCCGACGGCAGCCTGGCCGAGCCGACAAGCAGTGTGCAGCACGAAGGCACCGGTCCCAACCGCAGACGCCAGGAGCGTGCACACGCGCATTCGGTTAACCTTAGCCCCGACGACCGTTTCGCATTTGTCGCCGACCTCGGCATCGACAAGGTCATGATTTACCGCTTTGATGTGGACAAGGGAACAATCGTCGGCAACAATCCTGCCTTTGCCCAAGTCAGGCCCGGCGCCGGCCCTCGCCACTTAAGCTTCCACCCCTCCGGCCGATTCGCATACGTCATCAACGAACTCGACTGCACCATCACCGCCTTCGCCTATAACCCCGCTGACGGCGCCCTCGCCGAAATCCACACCGTCCCCACGCTTCCCCCCGGCTTTGAAGGCAATAACACCTGCGCCGAAATTCGCGTCCACCCCACCGGCCAATTCGTCTACGGCTCCAACCGCGGCCACGACAGCATCGCCGTCTACCGCGTCGACCCAGCGTCAGGCCGACTGGCCTTCGTCCAGCACCAGAGCGCCGGCATCAAAACCCCCCGCAACTTCAACATCGACCCCTCCGGCAAATACTGCCTCGTAGGCAACCAGGACGCTAACTCCATCATCGTCTTCCGCATCAATCCCGAAACCGGCGACCTCGAACCGACCGACCACAAGATATCCGTCGGCCGACCCGTCTGTATCCGTTTCCTCAAACCCTAAAACTGATCGTGGTGAACTGCCCGCCGCGGCACCGGGCCCGACAACCTGTTCAGGAGAAAAGCATGAAACGCCACAGCCGTCTCACATGGGCGATCGCACTCTTGCTCTGCCCCCTCATCCCTCACACCTCCGCCGACTCCGACAAACCCTCGCTCGCCCCGCCGCCCAAACCCGTCAACGTCGTCGTCGCCTACTACTCGCGCACAGGCAACACCGAACAGATGGCCCGCGCCGTCGCAAAGGGCGCAGCGCCCCACGCCTCCGTAACCCTCAAGCCCGTCGCCCAGGTCACCAAACAAGACCTCACCGCCGCCCACGCCATCATCCTCGGCTGCCCCACGTATTTCGCCAACATCCCCGGCGAAATGAAAACCGTAATCGACGACTGGAACTGGAAATGGAAAGTTGACTTAACCGACAAGATCGGCGGCACATTCGCCACCGCAGGCGGCCCCACCGGCGGACAGGCCCACGTCGTCGTCTCACTCCTCATGTTCATGCTGCACAACCGGATGATCGTCGCAGGCCCGCTCTACCAGAGCGAAACCACCGGAAGCATCTGGGCCGAAGCCGGAGCAACGGCAATCACCGGCCCCAAAAGCCCCGCTGTCGACGAAAACGAAAAAGACGCCGCCCGCCGCCTTGGCCGCCGAATCGCCCTCCTCGCCCAAAAAATCTCTCAAGCAAATAATGGAGACCTCCAATAAGCTCTAACCGTACACAATCCCGCCGACAAGTCCTCGCTGCACTACTAATGCTGCTGATCGCAGCGGCTCCCCTCCTTTCCTCCGGGCCGTCGGCCCAATCCGCACGCGACTGGCCCTCCTGGCGCGGACCAAACCGCGACGGCAAGTCCCTCGACTCCGGGCTCCTCAAAGAATGGCCCGACGACGGCCCCTTGCTCCTCTGGACGGTCGACAGTATTGGCCGCGGCTTCTCCAGTGTCGCCGTAGCCGATGGCGCAGTCTACACAACCGGTGATTTCGACGGCAGGCTCTTCATCTTCGCCTTCGATCTTAATGGCAACCTCAAATGGAAGGCCGACCACGACAAAGCCTGCACCCTCAACCCGCCAGGCTCGCGCTCCACCCCCACCATAAGCGACGGCCTCCTTTACATCATCTCCGGTTACGGCCTCGTCGGCTGCTATGACATCCGCAACGGCAAGCCCGTCTGGACAAGATCCGTCGCCGAGTTCGGCGGCGCCCCCCCCGACGCCGGCTGCGCCGAATCCGTACTCATCTACAACAACCTGGCCATCATAACTCCCGGCGGCGACAAATGTCTCGCCGCTCTTAACAAGGCCGACGGGTCCACCGTCTGGACCACCGCCGGCTACCGCGCTCAAGCCCAGTACGCCTCCCCGATCGCGTTCGTACACCAGGGCCTGCCCCTGATCGTAACAGGAACCAAAGAGGGCCTCGTATGTGTTCGCGCCGATGACGGTAAAATCCTCTGGTCAAATCCCTGGTGCGCAGGCAACACCTTCAACTGCACAACACCCGTTTACGCAGACGGATACCTCTTCTGGTCCAACGGCTCACGAATCAAAGGCGGCATCTGCCTCAAGCTCGAAGGCTCAGGCACAAACGCAGCCGCCCGCGAGGTATGGACCACATCCGACTTCGCCAGTTTCCACGGCGGTTACGTCATACACGACGGCTTCATCTACGGCAATCACGCCAACGGATGGGCCTGCATCGATGTAAAGACTGGCGTATTAAAAACGCAGGCCCGCGCTATCGGCAGAGGCTCCCTGTGTTTTGCCGACGGCATGCTCTACCTATTTGGCGAACGGGCCGGCGTCGCCGCACTCATGACCTGCTCCCCCGAAGCCCTGCAAATAAAGGGGCAATTCAGCGTCAAGGGCACTGGCCCCAGCTACGCCCATCCCGTAGTCGCCGGCGGCAGGCTCTACCTCAGGTATGAGAACAATCTCTATTGTTACCGCGTCAGCGCAAACTGACCTCGACCAAAAAATATGGAGGATGACACAATGGCAAAGTACAATTCAGCCGCCGCCATACTGCTCGCGCTCCTGATTTCCGCCGCACACCTCGCCGCCGCCGAAGACACGCCGGCCGACAACCCGCGGCAGTTCAGACAAACCCCCTGCACCGGGCTCGTCCCCCTTTCCGACATGCAGACCGACCATACCTACAAAGGCGAAGACGGCGGCCTCTACGGCAAAGGCCAAAACGTACCCCCAAATGCCCACGCCGACGCCGCCCGCCGCGAGCTCGCCCTCATCCGCCCACTCGACTCCGAAGGTCGCCCCTCGCCTGATGGCAAGATCGTCCTCATGTCGATCGGCATGTCCAACACAAGACAGGAATTCGCACCCTTCAAGGACCTCGCCGACGCCGACCCCGACAAGAACCCCAATCTCATCGTAGTCAACGCCGCAATCGGCGGCATGGACGTCGCCGCATGGGCCGCAAACCGCCGCACTGAATGGGGCACCGCGTGGGAAGGCGCCCTCCGCCGACTCGCCGAAGCCCAGGTCACCACCCAGCAGGTCCAGGTCATCTGGCTGAAGCAGGCCAGAATCAACCCCGCTGCATCGGGCGAATTCCCCGTCCACGCCCGCAGACTCGCCGACGGTATAAGAATCATCCTGCAAATGGCCAGAGAGCGGTATCCCAATCTCAGGATCGTCTACCTTTCCAGCCGCATTTACGCCGGTCATGCCGCAATCCCCCTCAACCCCGAACCTTACGCCTACGAAGGCGCATTCGCTATCCGCTGGCTCATCCAGGATCAGATCGCCGGCGAGGCGCAACTCAACTACGACGCCGCAGAGGGCACAGTCAAGTCCCCTCTGCTGCTCTGGGGCCCCTATCTTTGGGCTGACGGGGTCAATTCGCGAAGCGACGGCCTGACGTGGCGGCGAGAAGATCTCGCCGCCGACGGCACCCACCCCAGTGACAGAGGCGCCGCCAAGGTCGCCAATCTTCTTCTGGACTTTTTCAAGACCAACCCCCTGGCCCATCCTTGGTATCTTGCCGCCGCCTCTGCCCGTCATGAAAACGCTGTTCGTCGTTAACGAGCTGCGACAATGCCGATCTGGGGAAGCGCTACAGTGAATTGCACTTTCTCGCGTTCTGCTCCGAAATAACCGCCCCAGCCGATACGGATGTCGGCCACCCGCCGAAGGTCCAGAACATCGTCGGCATCGGTCGACCAGCCCGCAAGCCGAAAACGGTTCAGCGCGATATAGGTGCGCTCGTGACCCGCGGCGGCCAGTGAACGGCCTGTTTCCGCGATGAAGTCCCCACCCCCTTCTTCATGAAGTATCACCAGAAGCTGGCTCGGCGTCGACTGATCGTCAGGCATCCATGTATCTATTACCAGACAGTCGGCACCACTCAGATCCAGCAGCTTCGAATAGCGGAACCGGGTGAACAAGTGTGTGTCCACCTCGGCCTTCGTCAGTTCGGCAGCAGTTTTCCACGCGGGTTGCCCGGCGCCGGAATGATCGGTATCCGGCGCCATTGTGGCGCGCACGAACTCCCCATGTCCCATGAGCGGCTCAGTTTCAGGCAGAGTACGCAATGCAAAACTTGGCAGCACACTGCCGGCAATATTGCGCCGCTTGGGAGGGTTTGCCGCCGTGAAACGCAGGAAGGCGGCGCCATAGGGCTCCAGACTCAGCCGGACAGTATTTGCCATCAAGCCTTCTTCCATGGAGCCGGTAGCGGGATTCCAGCGTTCACCGGCGCCGGCCGCAGAGAATTCAACCTCGCCCGCCCAGGGCTTGGCGCTGTCATTGATGACGAAATAGACTTCTCGATCTTCGAGGCGGCGGTGTGTTATGCGCAACGGAGATCCGGCCTCAGCCACTTTAACATCCGGTTCCAACAGGCGATCCAGCACCATCGAGATCAGGCTTTCCAGCCCGAAGGGAAGAAAAATACCTGTGCCGCCGCCGGCATTAACTTGAAATCGCGGCGCATGGATGGATGAAGGGTCCGCCTCGGCATGGCCGAACATCTCATCCGCCAGAAACTTCACGCGGGCGGATGGAAACTCGCTTTCACTGTTGGCCGGCAGAGCGCCAAGTGCAATCACCGCACCTCCTTGCCGAACAAATCTGGCGAGGTTTTCCCACGCCGCCAGAGGCATGGTGTCTGCACATGGCAGCACGATGACACGCCATCTGAGCGCACCATACACCATCGCGGATGGTTCCACTTGAGCATCCTTGATCGCGCGACTGTCTAAGAACGTGAAGTCGCGCTGCGACGCAAAAAGACTTTCGGCGGCAGTGCGGTAAACAGTTTCAATCCGCGAAGCAGCGGCGGCCTCCGTCGTCCAGTGGCGCGAGGGAGTGAACTTGACCCAAAGGCTTTCACCGGGATAGAGCACGGCGACGTCGGCGACCTGATGCCCTCCGCGCAGTGCCGTACAGCAGCGGCCTGTCCATTCGTTGAGGCGCCGTAATTGGTCGTCGGACAACTCCGCGAAACTGTAGTAGCTTGTAATACAGTTGACGCCCGAGACGATCAGGCGATTGCAGGTGCCGCGAATTTCAGCTTCCGACACCAGGCGCTTTGGACGCTTGTCGCCGGCAGGCCGGTAGCGCTGACTGTGATCCGACGTTTCACTCATCACCAGAGACCTGCCTTCCAATTCGGCGCCGCTGCCGACAAGCCTTGCTATGAACCAAGGCACCTCGGCCGGAATACTGGTCAGACAATCAATGCTCGGTGCGTCCATCCGGCGAATGCACCGCATGAAATCGCCATAAAGCGGAACGTGCCCGACAAGCCCTTCTTCGGCCAGCAGGTGCCCGCCTGACGGAACGAGGTATCGGCGGCAGCGATTTTGAATCTGGCCAAAGTAATTCTCCGAAACCAGTTCGCCGACGGTCAGCCAGTAATCATGTCGAATCTTCTTGCCAGCAGGACCCGCATCCGCCGCAAGCGCCGGCAGCATCGCAACGTCAAGGTCGTAGCCGCGGCGCTTCTGGAACTCAGCCGGCAGATTCGACGACCAGGGCAGCGGACGATACGGCATTGGCCTGAGAAACAGACTCATCAGTGATGGCTCGTCCGTGAAAGTAGCCATGAAGTATTTGCCAAGGTCCTCGCCAAGGTGCTTTGCGTAGCCGCCATAAGTAACTTCAATGAAACGCGCCGTCGGTTCCGGCATGAGCAAATTGATGTAGGGAATGCTGGCGTGAAGATTGTTTTCGGCATGCGTGCCTTCATAGAGGCGGTCCTCGGCAATCGCCATTATGCGCCAATGCCCCACCGGTGCCTGCCAGCCAAGTTTTCCGTCGCGGATGCACCCGGCGAGATCTTTTTTCGTCGCTATGTCGATGCTGCCGCCGCGAACCGAATACGCACCCGCGAGCACGAGTCTGCCCGGAGGCACAGTCAGGCTAACGGCGCCGCCCCGCGACTCGGTACAGGCAAACAGCAGACCCCGTGCTTGCCATTCAGGGTTATCGCGCAGCGTTAACCCGCCGGCGTTGCCGGATGGATAACCGCGTTCGTCATACAGCCACATCGCAAAGCCCGCCTTCTTCGCCTCGTTGACGGCGCGCACAAACGCAAGCCACTTGTCGTCGCTCTCAAGATACTGATCGAACGATACATTGCACACTACTCCTCCAAAGCCCTGCCGACGGAGCCTGCCGATAGACTGGTCCTGCGCATGCGGCTCGTCGGGCCAGTTGTGGATGATCTTCAAAATGCGAGCATCGGCCGGCGGGCGGGCGAAACGCTCCTCCCACTCTGCAATGGCGACTTTCCCAGACAGAATACTCGCACAAAGTCCGTGAATCACCGACGCAAGCAGCACCAGATTAAGGTATCTCGTGCTTGATGCAACAGACGGCGATTGTTTTCTATTGAGTTCCCAAAACATGCAGACAGAATACCATTTATCCGCGATGACCGCAACTCAACTTCACTGAAACCCGCCGGAGATAAAATGAGCCGACGCCAGGCCGATCTCAGCCTGACATTTGCGCCCTCAAATAGTATTTTCATGGTAGTTGTGAGTTATCTTACCATTGGCCGCCCTATTGCAATCCAATGCACTCGCCATGAACAGGAGTGGCGGCTCGACGCAAATTTGAAATACTGTCCCGCTCCTGCTACAATTAGTCTGTGTCGTTCTTGCGGACGAAGCGCACGGAACATTTCGTTTGCAGGCGAATACAGGCAGTCAGAGGAGAGTTCTATGAACGCGTACTTGAGAACCAATGTTGCCGTGGCAGTCTTGCTGACGGCCGCGATAACCGAGGTGCGTGACGCGCAGGCGATCGCCCCGTTGCCGGAAGGCGTTGAAGCCGTCTGGGACATGGACAAGGCATGGCTCGAAACGACGCGCACACGAGAACGCATCGCCATTAACGGCTTATGGCGGTGGCAGCCCGCGGACACGACGGACAACAATATCCCGAAAGACGGGTGGGGTTATTTCAAAGTGCCCGGGAGTTGGCCCGGCATTACTGACTACATGCAGAAGGATTGCCAGGTCGTGCACGCCCACGAGAAATGGCGAGATGTAAGACTTGGGGGTATTACAGCGGCCTGGTACCAGCGTGAGATCACTGTGCCTGCCGGCTGGTCGGGCCGGCGCATCACCGTCTGCACTGAGTACCTGAACTCTTATGCCGAAGTCTATTTGGACAACGAACTCACGGGCGAAATGCGATTTCCGGCGGGAGAAGTTGACCTGACACAAGCACTCCGCCCCGGCCGCGCACACGTCCTGACCTTGCGGGTAATAGCCATGCCGCTGCAAGCCGTCATGCAATCCTACCAGGACACCAACGCCGCTCGCGAGGTCAAAGGCTCCGTCGCCCGTCGCGGCCTCTGCGGCGATGTGTATCTTGTCGCCACGCCTGCCGGCGCTCGCCTCGGCGACACAAAGGTGAATACGTCCTTCCGCAATGGGCAGATCGGCTTCGATACCGCCCTGTTGGATCTTGCGGCCGACCAAACCTATGCCCTCCAGGCCAACCTTATTGAAGGCGGCCGCCGAGTGCACGAGTTCTCGAGCAAGCCCTTCAAAGCGACCGACGTCGAAAACGCCCGAATGGTATTCACGCAGGACTGGCGCCCCGACAAACTCTGGGATATCCACACGCCTCAAAACCAGTATGAAGTCTGCATGTCGCTGCTCGATGTCGGCGGCAAAGTGCTCGACGCGGCGCCGCCGGTGCGATTCGGGTTTCGTGAGTTCTGGATTGACGGCCAAGACTTCTATCTCAACGGTACACGCATCTTCCTGTGCGCCGTACCCTTCGATAACGCTCAGGTCGGCGCCGCATGGGCGACGTACAACGGCGCCAAAGAAAGCCTCCGACGCCTGAAAACCTTCGGTATCAATTTCGTTTACACACACAACTACGGCTGCCAGCCTGGCGCGCATCTGAGCTTCGCCGAAATCCTCCGCGCCGCCGACGACCTCGGCATGCTGGTTGCCCTTTCGCAGCCGCACTTCTCACACTACACATGGAACGCCTCCGACGCCGACCGCACCAACGGCTACGCACAGCATGCCGAGTTCTACGTGCGTGTGGCGCAGAATCACCCGTCCGTCGTCATGTACTCCATGAGCCACAACGCCACAGGCTACAGCGAAGACATGAACCCCAACCTCATCGACGGCAAAAACGCACCCCGCAGTGAATGGTCGCAGCAAAATGCCCGCACGGCGCTGCGGGCCGAGGCCATCGTCCGCAGGCTTGACCCCAATCGCATCGTCTATCACCACGCAGGCGGAAACCTGGGCTCCATGCACACAAGCAACTTCTATCCCAACTGGGTGCCCATCCAGGAGATGTCTGACTGGTTCGAGCATTGGGCCGCCGACGGCGTCAAGCCGTTCTTCGCGTGCGAATACGGCGCGCCTTTTACATGGGATTGGGCCATGTATCGCGGCTGGTACAACGGTCGACGCGAATTCGGCAGCGCCGTCGTCCCCTGGGACTTCTGCCTGGCTGAATGGAACGCCCAGTTCCTCGGCAACAGGGCCTTCGACATCAGCGAACAGGAGAAGAATAACCTCCGCTGGGAAGCGGCACAGTTCCGCGCCGGTAAGACATGGCATCGCTGGGATTATCCGCACCAGTTGGGATCTCGCGACTTCGATGAACGCTATCCCGTCCTGGCCGCCTACCTCACCGACAACTGGCGGGCCTTCCGCACGTGGGGCGTCTCCGCGATTTCGCCATGGGAGCACGGCATCTTCTGGAAGCCGCGGCGCGGTATCGACCGCAACCGCCGCGTCGAATTGAACACCGACTGGCAGAACCTCCAGCGACCCGGCTTCAGTCCAGACTACCTCCATCACCGCTACGAACGCATGGATCTCGCCTACGACCTTGCCGACTGGATCGCCACGCCCGCCGCCGATGCCATGTATAGAAACAATGCCCCACTTCTCGCTTACATCGCAGGCAAACCCAAGCGATTCACAAGTAAGGACCACAACTTCCTGCCCGGCGAAACGGTCGAAAAGCAAATCATCGTGATTAACAACTCCCGCCAAACAGTAACAGCCGATTGCACGTGGTTACTGAATCTGCCCCGGCCTGTGTCGGGCAGCAGACAGGTTACCATTGCGACCGGTCAGCAGGAGCGCATCCCTCTGCTTTTTGACCTCCCGCCCGATTTGCTGCCGCGCACATACACGCTCTCTGCCGCCATTGAGTTCAGCACCGGCCTGACACAGAAGGACGATATCAATATTGATTGCCTGTGGCCGCTCCGGACTTTGGAAATATCTGCAAGGATCGCACTGTTCGATCCCAACGGCGAAACGCGCCGACTGCTCGCCCGATTGAACGTGCCCTGCCAGTCGGTGGACCCCGACGAAGATCTCGCGGGGTATGACGTGCTCATCGTCGGCAAAGCCGCCTTGACGCCCGACGGGTCAGCTCCAGACATCAGCCGTGTCCGCGACGGATTGAAAGTGATCGTCTTCGAGCAAACGGCCGCGGCCTTGGAGAAGCGCCTTGGCTTCCGTATCCAGGAATACGGCCTGCGGAACGTCTGTACGCGTATCGCCGGCCACCCGTATCTTGAAGGGCTGGCCGACAAGAATCTGCACGACTGGCGAGGCGCCTCGACCATCCTCCCGCCGACCCTCCAATACGAACTGAGCCGCAAATACAACGAGGTCCCCGCCGTTACATGGTGCGGCCTCGAAGTCCCGCGACTCTGGCGCTGCGGCAACCGCGGCAGCGTCGCCTCCGTCCTCATCGAAAAACCCCAGATCGGCGACTTCCTCCCCATCGTCGACGGCGGCTTCAGCCTCCAATACAGCCCCCTCATGGAATACCGCGAAGGCCGCGGCGCCGTCCTGTTCTGCCAGATGGACGTCACAGGCCGTACCGAAGATGATCCAGCCGCCACCCAACTCGTTCGGAACATTTTGTCACACGTATGCAGCGCCGCACGTCCCGTGCTGCCTGACCGCAAACCCCTCTATGTCGGCGACCCGGCCGGCAAACACCACCTCGAACATGCAGGCATAACGCCCGACGCCTACAACGGCGGCCCATTGTCGCCGCAACAGGTGCTTATCGTGGGGCGGACAGGAGGAGAATCACTCACCGAACACCGGTCGGCAATTGCGCAATGGTTGACGCGGGGAGGCCATTTGCTCGCCCTGCGGCTCGAAGCCGAAGAAGCGAACACGTTCCTGCCGAAGCCGGTCGGCACAACGATGCGGGAACACATAGCCGCCTTCTTTAATTGTCCCAACGCCGACTCACCATTCGCAGGCGTTGGGCCCGCCGATGTCCATAACCGAGACCCCCGGAAACTGCCCCTCGTTACCGCGGGAGCGAGGACCATTGCAAACGGCGTCCTGGCGCAGGCCAACGGCGGATCCGTTGTGCTTTGTCAGCATGCACCCTGCAGTTTTGCGGGATTGCCGGAACAGCAGAACCTGAGGAAAACGTTCAGGAGATCGTCGTTTCTTCTGAGCCGTATTCTGGGCAACATGGGCGTCCGTGGTCAAACACCCCTGTTATCCTGCTTCGCAACGCCGGCAAGTGGGACTCCAAAACCGTCGATTATCATCAACGGCGACTTCCGTCTCGATGCAGACGCCGACGGCACGCCCGATCATTGGCAGTTCAGCAGCAGTTTCAAGCAGGCAACCTGCAAGGTCGAACCAAGTGGCAATAAGGCCGCAGGTCTCAGTCTCCGCATGACCTGCCCAACACCGGATCCGGACGACAAGGGCAGCATCATGTTGTCGCAGAGTAACGTCGCCGTGAAAGCCGGCCAATGGTACCGCATTTCACTCTGGGCCAGAACAACCGATATGGCCCAAGCCCGCATCGCCTTGGCACTGCAGGACACAAGCACCTGGCAATCCCTGTTCGGCTACCAATACTTCGGGCCGCACGAAGATTGGAAGGAGTTCGTCTTTGTCGTCCAGGCAAACGCCACCGTCCCCTCAACGACACGTTTTCAGATCTGGCATAGCAATCCAGGCACACTTTGGCTGCGCGATATTCGTATGACCCCCTGCGATCCACCCTCTCAAGGCAGATGGCTCAGTGGCCTGTATGTCGACGTGCCCCAGGAATGGGATGACCCGTATCGCTTTTTCCGGTGGTGAAAGCATTACAACAGGACTAACGTTTCCCAAGGCGTTGGATTCTTGCATCCTCTTTGTGGCCGCCCTGTCCATGTCGTATACAGCCCCAGTGGCACCCGACTTGTGTTCGCAAATGCCCAAAGAGATCGCTGCCTTTTTCGCAACTCACCCGGAACTTGCCAATGGAGCCTAAGGGATTCGAACCCTCGACCTCTTGCATGCCGAGCAGCCCCGGCCCACAGCCCAGACGCCGAGTGACGTATCCGAAACTGTTGAGCACGGCGTGTTGGACGATGCTGAAATGTGTACAATGAAACTTGCCGCCCTTGAGCGCCGCATCAAGAATGGCAAACGTGTCTCCGCGGGTTGGCGTGGGATTATCGTTGTCGATGGCTGTGTTCGACCTGATCCAGTGACGCAGCAGAAGGATGCGCTTCCACTCATCAGCCTCACCCACCACAACGGCATCAAGATGGTACCGGCTTCGCAACTGGCGAATCCGCGGGCTATAGTAGTTCTCGAACGCTCGGAACATTTCATTGCCGCAATATTGGGGATTGTCGACAGCTACCAGTATGAACTGGCCACCTTCCTCGGCAGACGACCATGACGTCACCGCTACAGTTGAAATGAACAAGGCTCCTATCGCTGCGATCGAAGGTCGCCAAGGCCACATGCACTTGGTAGTCATATTGACGCTCCTATGATAAAAATCCACTCCAATTTCCAATAGTTTTTGCTTTAAGTATTTGCTATCACGAAGTTTGGGAAGTCCTCAAAGATCCAATCATTTGTGAGGGTCTTGTAGATGATCC
>Ga0334883_1004152_pt1 | contig 14335 bp, 10 predicted proteins | sample GraSluR1_MG_6_FD_207230 | JGI IMG/M metagenome (GOLD analysis project Ga0334883, IMG submission 207230) | Sludge microbial communities from methane-producing bioreactor in Wageningen University, Netherlands - Granular Sludge_09_05-R1 | ecosystem: Engineered > Bioreactor > Anaerobic >... | reverse complement strand
AACAAAACCTCCTTGCCAGCTTAATCCTCCTTTCCAGAATTTGAATATTCTTATTAAGTCTTTTTGATAAAGACCAAAATTTAAAAAGACATACAAAATTCTTGAACCAATAAATCCACTAAGGATAGTGACAATAATTATACTTTTTGCTTTATGAGAATCAAAATTTTTCTTTATTTGCCAAAAAACAAAAATTCCACTAAGGATCATTCCTAAAACCATAAAAAACCAATACGATTTTAAAGAAAAACTACCGATTTGGATTAAAATAGGGTGCATTATTTTTTTATATTTCTTTTAAACTCTGAATGCCTAATATCCCCAATCCTTTTTTAATAACATTAATAATTATTTCTAAAAGAATAAGTTGAGCTTTTGTTCTTTTTGGGTTTAATGATTTTTCTTTTAGAACAGGCACAGACTCATAATATTTATTAACTAGATCAGCAAGAGACAATAGGTAGCTAGCTAAATAATTGGGTGCATATTTGTTAGCGCTTAGTTCAATTATTTCTGGAAATTCAGATAATTTTTTAATAAGTTGAATTTCTAAAGGATGATCTAATAGATTATAATCAGGTTGAATTTTTTTGCTTTTAATTTTTTTAGCCTTACTGAGGATTTTATTTATTCGTGCATAAGTGTATTGTAGATAAACGCTAGTGTCTCCTGAGAAATCAAGCATTTTTTTATAATCAAATACAATATCAGCAGTACGGAATGATTTTAAGTCATTAAACTTCAAAGCACCAAGGGCAATTATTTGAGCTACTTTTTTTTGTTTACTCAATGGCCAATTAGAGTTTTTCTTTTTAATTATTGCTAACGATTTTTCAATGGCTTGATTAATGACTTGTTCTAAAGAAATTAATTCACCTTCTCGAGTAGAAAATTTCTTTTTTTGTTCAGATAAAACAAGACCAAACTTTATATGAGATAATTCAGTTTTTTGTTTTGGGAAGATTATTTTTGCTAGAGTGAAAATTTGTTTAAAATGAATATCTTGTTCGTTGCCAACAACATAAAGAATTTTGGCTGGTTTGTACTTTTCAAAACGATATTGAATTAAAGCTAGGTCCCGAGTTAAATAAAGGCTAGCTTCATCTGATTTTTGGATCAAAGCCGGTGGTAATCCATATTTTTCCAAAGGAATAATAATCGCTCCTTTGCTTTTTTGAGTTAATTTCTTTTTTTGTAAAGAATTTATTAAAGGAACGAGTTCTTTTTCAAAAAAACTTTCACCAATAAAAAGATCAAATTTAATATTTAGCAGGTTATATATTTTCTTAAAATCTTTAATTGATTCGTTTTTAAACCAAGACCATAGTTTTTTATTTTCTTTATCTCCTTGCTCTAGTTTTTTAAATTCTGTTTGACCCAATTGTTCTAACTCAGGATTAACTTTTACTTGTTCATGAAATTTTCTGTAGAGATTGAGAAGGGAGGAAATCGGGGCGTTTTTTATTTCTTTTTTGCTTCCCCAAAGCTTGTAGGCAGCAATTAATTTTCCAAATTGAGTTCCCCAATCGCCAAGATAGTTCCATCGAATCACTTTGTAATCTAAAGATTGATATAAATTTGCCAAAGCTTCACCAATAATAGTAGAGCGTAGATGACCAACATGCATTGGCTTTGCAATATTAGGAGAAGAGTAATCAACTATTATATTCTTTCTACGGCCAATTTTAGATAGACCAAATTTTGATTTATCTTTAGATATTTGTTCTAATTCTTTTTGAATAAATTTTTTATCAATATAAAAATTAATAAAACCGTTCTGGGCTAATTCAATTTTGGTTATTTTTTTTAATTTTTTTTGTTTAAATTCATCTAATAAAATTTTAGCAATTTCGATAGGATGATTGTTGGCGTTTTTACTGATTAAAAAAGCTATTGTTGTGCTATAGTCACCAAATTTTTGATCATTTTGAGTATTTACAGGTATTTCATTAATAGAAAAAATAGGCCATTTATTTTTTTTAGCTATTTTTTTTATGGATTGATAAATATATTTTTTAATATCTTGTTTAAGCATATTTATTTTATATTAAAATTAACACACTGAGAATTATTAAATAAAGAGAGAACCAAAATAATTTTCCTTTTTTTAGTATTTTTTCTAAGATTTTTAAACTAATAATTCCTGTCAAAAACGAAATTAATGTTCCAAGGATATAAATTAAATAATTATTATGTCCTTGCTGTATTAAGCCTGGAATTTGTAAAATAAAGGCTCCTAAAATTACAGGAATAGCTAATAAGAAAGAAAATTTATAAGCAATTTCTGGTTTTAATTTTCTAAGTAATCCTGTTGAAATAGTAATTCCAGAACGAGAAATTCCAGGAAATAAAGCAGCTGCTTGAGCAATGCCGATAATTAAAGCGTCAAAATAAGAAAGATTTTTTATTTCAAGATGTTCGGATGTGGTTTTAAAAATTCTTGTTGAAATAAGGAAAGAAGCAGTGATTAAGAAAGAAAAACTAATAAATTTTAAAGAAGAAAATTGTGCTTCTATTGTTGATTGGAAGAAAAAACCAAAAATTGCAGCAGGGATGGTTCCAATGATAATAAGTTTTATTAATTTCCAGTTTTTTTTCTGCAATATTTTTTTAATTTCTTGATGAAAGATTGCTAAGATTGCTCCTAGAGTGCCAAAGTGAAGGAGGGCATTAAATGCAATTGGGGCATCAGGAAGTTGCCAAAATATTTGGAAAATAGCTAAATGACCAGAGCTGGAAATTGGTAAAAATTCTGTGATGCCCTGAACAATGCTTAAGATAATTGCTTGAAGGATGTTCATAAAAATTTATTTAAATGTCGGGGTGGCGGGATTTGAACCCACGATCTCAGCGTCCCGAACGCTGCGTGTTAGTCCACTGCACTACACCCCGTTAATTAACATAGTATTTTTTTTTAATCTTTGTTTCTTCTTCTTCCAAAATGCTTTTGTATTTATTTTCAGCCATTGTTTGTTTTTGTTTTAATTCTTTTTCAGATAATTTAATTAACTCTTTGGCTCTATTCTCCAAATATTTTTTATTGTTTTTTTTAGGATTATCTAATACTTCTTCTAATAGAATACTTAAAATAGCTCCAATTTTAGGACTTGGCTTAAGTTGGAGTTTTTTGATAAGATCATTGCCATCAATTTTTAATATTTTTAAAGAAGGTTGTCGTCCTTCTAACTCTTGAAGAACTTTTTCTACTCGAAAAAGAAAGTGACGTAAACGAAAAGGAAGAGCTTTAGGGCAACCAGAGCCAATCCGATCAGCTTCTCTTACTTGGGCTAACTCTTGAATATTCTCTTTCCCTACTTTAACCAATAATCTTCGGATGGCAGCATCTGTAGTGATTTCTGGATCATAAACAAATTGATGATAGCGAATTAATTTTATAATTTTTTCGGATTGATTCCTTGGAAATTTTAAACGATTAAAAATTTTTGTTGCAATTTTAGCTCCTTGCCATTCATGGCCATAAAAAGTAGAGTCTTTTCCCTCTCCTTCTTTTACAGATGGTTTGCCAATATCATGGAATAGGCTAGCTAATTTTACTTCTAAGCTGAAATTTTTTTTTGAAGCATAATCTAAAGATCTCCAAAGATGCTCCCAAACTGTATAAATATGATGTTTATTTTGAGTAACTCCAATTGTTTCTTCTAATTCATGGATAATTTCTTTTAATAATCCCGTTTCTTTTAAAAGCAAAACTCCTTTAGCGGCTTGTGGTGAATCTATTATTTTAATAAATTCATCACGAGCTCTTTCTTTAGAAATAAAAGATAAGAGTTGAGCATTTTCTTTTATTGCTTTAAAAGTATTTTTTTCAATTTGCCAATCTTTGTTTAGCTCGCAAGTTAATCTAATGGCTCTCATTAATCTTAATCCATCTTCTTGAAAACGTTTACTAGGGTCTCCAACAGTTCGAATGATTTTATTTTTAAGGTCTTTTTGTCCATCAAAAGGATCAATAATTTCGTGAGTTGTTTTTTTGAGTTTATCTTTTAATTTTATAGCTATTGCATTAATTGTAAAATCACGACGGCAAAGATCTTCTTTTATTGTCTTGGCGAATTTTATTTCATCTGGATGGCGTTTATCGCTATATTTGCTTTCTTTTCGGAAAGTTGTTATCTCAACAATTTTTAAAGTTGGGTCTTTTGAGTTAGTTTTTACAGCAATGGTACCAAAATTATTTTCATAAACATTATCAGGAAAAAGTGTTTGAATTTGTTCAGGAAGTGCATTGGTAGTAATGTCCCAATCCTTTGGTTTGTTGCTTGATGAATTATTGAGAAGCATATCTCTAACACAACCACCAACAATATAAGCTTCAAAATTAGCTTGAGAAAATTTTTCTAGAATATTTAAAATCTCAGAAGGTATTTGCATAATTGCGGTTTTTTCATTATAATTAAAAAACTGTAAACAGTCTTCTTTTAATCATAGAGCAAAAAACTCTTTTTTTCAATCCTGCCCTCGTAGCTCAACTGGATAGAGTGTGTGGCTTCGAACCACAAGGTTGCAGGTTCGAGTCCTGCCGAGGGCACATTGCCCCCATAACTCAATGGCAGAGTAGTGGCCTCTTAAGCCATTAATCCAGGTTCGAGTCCTGGTGGGGGCACAAAGAGTTTGGAGGGGTGGCAGAATGGTAATGCGCCAGTCTTGAAAACTGGTGCCCGTAAGGGCTTGCAGGTTCGAGTCCTGTCCCCTCCGCTTATCTTATTTCTAATATGAAAAATAAAAACAAACAATTAGGTTTAGTTTCTCGCCCTCCTGTTGTTGTTGTTTTGGGTCATGTTGATCATGGCAAAACAAGTCTTTTAGATTACATAAAAAAAACAAAGATAGCTGATAAAGAATCAGGAGGAATTACTCAGCATATTGGAGCTTATGAAATAGAGATAGATAAACATAAAATTACTTTTATTGATACGCCAGGACATGAGGCTTTTTCTAAAATTCGCTCTCGAGGAGCAAAAGTTGCTGACATTGCTGTTTTAGTTGTTGCTGTTGATGAAGGAGTAAAACCTCAGACCAAAGAATCTTTTAAAATTATTCAAGAAGAAAAAATTCCTTTTATTGTGGCAATCACTAAAATTGATAAATCAGCAAATAATTTGGAAAAAATAAAAAATGAATTAGCTGAAGAAGGTATTTTATTAGAAGGAAGAGGGGGAGATGTTCCTTGCGTAGGAGTTTCCTCAAAAGATGGGCAAGGAATTGATGATCTTTTAGAATTAATAATCCTTTTATCAGAAATGCAAGAATTAAAAGCTGATCCTAGCAAACCAGCTTCAGGAGTCGTGATAGATTCGCATTTAGATCGTTTTCGAGGAAATACTGTTGGTTTAATTATCCTTGATGGATCTTTAAAGGTAAAAGATGAAATAGTAGCAGGAAAATCAGAAGGAAGAATAAAAATTTTAGAAAATTTTCAAGGAAAACCTATAAAAGAAGCTACTTTTTCTTCTCCAGTTAGAGTTGTTGGCTTTGAAAGTTTAGCGCCAGTTGGAGAAAGATTTCTAACAGGAAAAACAGATATTGAAATAGTAGAACTAACTCAAGAAGGAGGGAGTCTTAATAAAAAACTAGGTCAAAAAGATTCAGAAATTAAAATTCCTCTTATTATTAAAGCTGATGCTTTTGGCTCAGGAGAAGCTTTAGAAGAAGTTATAAATAAATTAGGAAAAGAAAAAAAATGGCTTTTTTTGCTTTTTAAAAACGAAACAGGAGATATTTCTGAGAGTGATTTTAAAGTAGTTTCTTCTGGACAAGTTTTAGTTATTGGTTTTCGAGTTAAAAAAAAGCCTGAAATCAATAATTTACTTTTAATTAATAAAGATTTAATATTAATTGAAGGAGATATTATTTATGAAATTAAAGATAAAATAGAAGAAATTGTAAAAAAGAAATTTATAGAAAAACCAACAGAAGAGATTACTGGAGAATTAGAAGTTTTAGCAATTTTTAATCCAGTAAAAAGTAATCAATTAATTGGAGGAAAAGTTATTGAAGGAAAGGTTCAAAATAAAAATAACTTTAGATTAATTCGTGGAGAAGAGATTATTGGTCAAGGTAAAGTTTCAAACTTACAAAAGAATCGAATTGAAGCTTTAGAATCAAAAGCAGGAGAAGAGTGTGGTTTGCTAGTATCTAGCTCAAAAGAGGTAAAAAAAGGCGATAGGCTTGTGTTTTTTAAGAAAATTTAATAAGATAATTCTGTGGCGCGGTGGCGAAGTGGAAACGCTGGGGTCTGCAAAACCTCGATGCGAGGGTTCGATTCCCTCCCGCGCCTCAGGATCTGAAGTGTTTTGCCCAGGTGGCGGAATTGGTATACGCAAAGGACTTAAAATCCTTGGCTTTTAAAGCTTGTGGGTTCGAGTCCCACCCTGGGCACCACCGAGAAAAAGTCAACGATTTGGAGGTCGCCTCGCACGGCGGGCTCGCTGCGTTCTTTATTAAAAACTGCCAAAGAACTGAAAAAAATATTGGCTCGAACTACATTTTGTAAAAGAAAATTTTTTATTAAAATAACTCAACTCTATGAAAATATCATTAAAAATTATTGGTATTTTATTTCTATTCATAGTTATATTAGTAAGCACTTGGTTTTCTTTAGATTCTCACACGAAGAATTCTTTGTATCGGGCTACTTTGTGTAAGTTGATTTACGGAAAGAATATCTGTAATTTTTATGAAATGATGGATATGGTAAGCACCGACCCCGAGAAATCGGATTTTGAAAAAGCAATGCGATTATGTCACGACATGGAAAATGTTCCTAAAAAAGACAGTTGTTTTGAATATATTGCCCAGATAGTTTCTTTTTATGACATAGAAGAAGCAAAAGAGGCCTGCGGCGAGATTAAAGGATTTGATGGCGTCCACAACAAAGAAGATTGTCTTAGCATGGTTGGGAAATCAAAAGAAAAAAGGTTCGCTGAATCTGTGGTTGTCGCTTTTATGGAAGCCCGAATACAAAGAGATGAAGAATTATCTCTTTCTTGGCTTACAGAAAACGCTAAAGGGCAATATTTATTGCGAAGCGATTTACCCTTAACCGGTCTCTCCAATCCCCATTTTGTTGATTTTGAGATTTTGGAGACAAAAAAAATAAAAGATACTCAATTCGAATTTACAACAAGGATTTACGAAGAATACACTGGGCAAGGCAAGGTGGGATATTTTGACGAGACCCTAAATGTAACCAAAAGTAATGAAAGATATTTAATAGATTCGTTTGAGCGAAGTGAATATATTAATCTAACTAATTAATTTACCGCCAAAGAAAAACTTGAAATTGTCAAAGAGCGCGGCGAGCCCGCCGTGCGGGGTGAGCCGCCTAATCGGGGGGTTTGCCTTCGCCGCCTTCGGCGGCGAAAAATGTTCGAACTATCTTTAATATAGTGCACTAAAAAACATCCTGTTGAACAGGATGTTTTTATTAAGAATAATTTATTTTAATAATCCAAGATTTCCATAGTTGTTTCTTGGATTCCGAATTCCTTTGCAGAGCTTCTATCAGGGAACCAAATATCTATTCTAGTATCTTTGAATCTTGCATTCATTCTATCCTCAACAATAAAGATTTTGTCTCCAAAAAGTTCAGGAAGTTTTACTTTTGTTCCAAAAGGTAAAAAATTAGCAGCAAGGACTCCGTCATAAACTCGGGCTCCAGAAGCAGTGATAAATGGGTCTCCTTCAGTTTGATCAGGGGTTGAAGAATAAGCAGTAACAAAGATTTTTCTTATCTGAATTAAGAAAGGTCTATTTATAGGAGATAAGAAAGTATTGTTTGAGGCATAATAAGGCTCTTTTTCTTGATTTAAGCTTTCTTGTTCAAGATTATCACTAAAAGAATCATTGATAATAACAGAAGGAGATCCTTCTACTAGAACACTGGGCAAAAAGCTAAAAAAGGCAAAAAATAGAGCAACAGTAATCAAGCCTATTTTATTTGTTTTACTAATAATATTCATAGTTTTACTTAATTGTTTTCTAGGTTTATTATTGATTTTGCGTATTAAAAAACTCCCTTTTGGGAGATCTCATAAGATTATTCTATCATATTGTAATAATTTGTCAATAGGAGAGAACAGGTTGCATTTTTATTTTTTTTAAGATAAACTTACTGTAATTATAAACAAGGAGGGTTGACTGAGTGGTCCAAAGTAGCGGTTTGCTAAACCGTGGCCGTCTAAAAGCGGCCCGTGGGTTCGAATCCCACACCCTCCGCCAATTTTAAAACTCACTTTTGGGTTTTTTATTTTTTAAATATTGATTTATTAAGAAGATTGTGATAATATAAAAAATATTGAAATATGCTGAATACAAAACAAAAAGAAAAAGTTATTAAAGAATTTGCCACTCATAAGAAAGATACAGGATCTCCAGAGGTTCAAATTGCTTTGCTGACAAAAAGAATAAAATTATTAAGCAAACATTTAAAAGAACATCAAAAAGATTATCATTCTAGGAGAGGACTTTTAAGCATGGTCTCAGAGAGGCGAAGGCTTTTGTCTTTTTTAAAAAAAGAATCAATTCGTCGATATAATAAAATTGTAGAAAAACTTGGTTTATAATAGTAAGTTTTAAAAGAGTATTTGTTGCAATTTTAAAAAAAAGATTATAGTTTTATGATTATTAGAAATAAAAACCAAAGGATTGCAGTTTTAATTGATGTACAGAATCTTTATCATTCTGCAAAAAATCTTTATGGTGCTCGAGTAAATTTTAAAAATCTTCTTTTAGAAGCCGTTGCTGGGCGTCAATTAATTAGAGCAATCGCTTATGTAGCGAAAGCTGATGAGCCTGGAGAGGCTTCTTTTTTTGATGCTTTAGAAAAAGCAGGCATAGAAGTAAGAGTAAAAGATCTTCAAGTTTATCCTGATGGAACAAAAAAAGGAGATTGGGATGTAGGTTTAGCTGTTGATGCAGTTAGGCTATGCTCTGGTTTAGATGCAATTGTTTTAATAACTGGAGACGGAGATTTTATTCCTTTAGTTGAATACTTAAGAGCATTGGGAAAACATGTTGAAGTAATCGCTTTTGGGAGAACGACATCTTTTCATTTAAAAGAAGTAGTTGATGAATTTTTAGATATAGATTCAAAATCAGATTATTTTCTTTTGTCTCCTTCAAAAGAAGGGTTTTATAAGAAAATACCTAAGATTATTAAAACTAAATTAAAAAAGTAAGTTTTTTTGATAAAGATAAATTTAATTTATGAAGATACAAAAAAAAGAATATCAATTAAAAGCAGGTAGCAAAACTATAACAGTAGAATTTTCTAATCTTGCTGAACAAGCCAATGGTTCAGTGATGGTTAGGATGGGAGATACTATAGTTTTAGCTTCAGCTGTTATGGGTAAAGAAGATAGAGCTGATTTAGGGTTTTTCCCTTTACTCGTAGATTATGAAGAAAAATATTATGCTGCAGGTAAAATTTATGGTAGTCGTTTTATGAGAAGAGAATCTCGTCCATCAGAAACGGCTATTTTGAATGATCGTCTTATAGATAGAACAATTAGGCCTCTTTTTTCTGATAAATTAAGAAGAGAAGTACAAGTTGTGATTACTTGTTTGTCTATTGATGAGGAAAATGATCCAGATGTTTTAAGCATTATTGCAGCTTCTTTAGCTTTAGGAGTTTCTAATATTCCTTGGCAAGGCCCTGTAGCTGCAACAAGAGTTAGCTGGTTAAAAGAAAAAGGATTTTTAATTAATCCTGGCTATCAAGAAAGGGAGGAGGCATCATTAAATTTAGTTGTTTCTGGGCCAGATGATTTAATTAATATGTTAGAAGCAGGAGCTAGTGAAGTATCAGAAGAAATTTTTAAAGAGGCAATCAATTTAGGTCAAAAAGAAATATCAAGCTTAAATAAACAATTAATTCAAATTATTACTGAAATAGGAAAGCCAAAAGAAGAAATTGTTTTTCAAGAATGGGATAAAGAAACAGAAAAAGAAATTGAAAGTTTTTTACAAGACAAATTAGAGTCAGCTCTTTATGTTCAAGACAAAACAGATAGAGATAATAACCTTTCAGATTTAAAAAAAGAATTAATAGATTATTTAAAATCCAAGGACTATTCAGAAGAATCTTTAAAAGATGTTAGTTCAATTTTTCATGATCAAATTGATAAAGTTGTTCATAAAAATGTTTTAGAAAAAGATAAAAGACCAGATTTAAGAAAATTAGACGAAGTTAGGAATTTAGAAATGAAAATAGATTTATTGCCTCGGCCTCATGGCTCAGCTTTGTTTATGAGAGGGAAAACTCATGCTTTATCAGTAGTTACTTTAGGGTCTCCAAGTGATGTTTTGCTTTTGCAAGGCATGGAAGTGACAGGTGAAAAAAGATTTTTACATCACTACAATTTTCCATCTTATTCTTCTGGAGAAGTTGGTCCTTTGCGTGGTCCTGGAAGAAGGGAAATTGGCCACGGGGCTTTAGGCGAAAAAGCTCTTTTGCCTATTATTCCTTTGCAAAAAGACTTTCCTTATACTATTAGGGTTGTTTCTGAAATTTTATCTTCTAATGGATCAACTTCAATGGCAGCTACTTGTGCTTCTTCTCTGGCTTTAATGGCTAGCGGAGTTCCAATTAAGTCTCATGTATCAGGAATTGCCATGGGTTTAATGATTGGTGATAAAGATCTGTATAAAATTTTAACTGATATTCAGGGGCCAGAAGATCATTATGGTGATATGGATTTTAAAGCTGCTGGAACTAAAAACGGGATTACTGCTTTGCAAATGGATGTAAAAATAAAAGGATTGAGCGCAAAAATAATATCAGAAGTTTTAGACAGATCAAAAGAAGCTCGATATTTTATTTTAGAGAAAATGAATCAAGTTATTCCTGAACCTAGAAAGGATCTTTCTTCTTTTGCTCCAAGAATATTTACTTTAAAAATTAAAAAAGAACAAATAGGTAGCCTTATTGGGCCAGGAGGTAAAATTATTAATAAAATTATTGAAGAAAATGAAGTAGCAATAGACATTGAGGAAGATGGTACAGTTTTTATAACTGCTCCTGATGAGAATAAAGCTCAGGCAGCTATCCAAACAATTAAAAACATAACTAAAGAATTTCTTCCTGGTGAATTAGTGGATGGAAAAGTTTCTCAAATTAGAGATTTTGGAGCAATTATAGATTTAGGGGGCACAAAAGAGGGACTTCTTCATATTTCTGAGTTAGCGCCATGGCATGTAGCAAAAGTAGAAGACATTATTCATCAAGATGAAAAGTTAAAATTAAAAGTAAAAAAAGTAGAAGCTAATGGGAAAATATCTCTTTCATTAAAAGATGTTCGCCACTCAAAGGATAATGAAAAAAAAGATATTAAATAAAAATCAATACAAGTAAAAAATAAAATTATTTTTTAAGAGAGAACAACTCTCTTTTTTTATTTTGGGGTTGACTTTCATTTTTATAATATTATAATTAATATTAATAAGGAACTAAGGCTTCTAAAATTTTTAATTTTAATTTCAAAAACATGCCAGAAAATTTTAATCTTAATTCAGATTTTTCTAATCAAAATTTAAAAGAGAACTCAAACCAAGAACCTCAAGTAGGTTCTGGGCAAAATTTTGCACCAACTTCAGGAGTAAATCCAGAATCAACTAATCAACAAAAGTCAGAGCCAGCTTTTGAGTCGAGCACTCAATCAAACCAACCATTTTCTGGACAGCAAGTTTATGAACCTATGGTGGCAAAAACTCCCCCACAACAAGATTTTCAAACAATACCAGAAGCAGAAAAACCCCTAGAAACACCTTCGCAACCATCTCCAGAATCGTCATTATCAGGGCAACCTTTTGGGCAGGCTACTGATCAAGCTTTTCAGCAATCATCTGAGCAACCGCAAGAGAAATCTTTTGGACAAACCCCTGATCAACCTTTAGAACAACCTTTTAAGCAACAAGGATTAGAGCAGCAACCTGTTTCAGAAGAAACAGAACAAAAGTTTTCTCCTCCTCCTTCAAATGTTTTTATTAGGACATCAGAATCAGATTTAGAAAGAATTAAATCTGAAGGAGGGGCTATTCCAGGAATAGAGCCTGATTTTTCTGAGCCTTCAATTTCTTCTGAATCAACAGGGACTGACTTAGAAGGATTTTCTGCTGCCTCAGCTCCTCCTGTTAAAAAAAATAATCTTATTCCTTTATTGATTATTGGCATTTTAGTTATAGGAGGTGGTTTATTAGCTTATTTTTATTTAATACCTCTTTTATTTAATAGAGAGCCAACAGTAGTAGTTACCACTACCACAACAACACCAATTTCAACAACTACTACTTTAATTTCTTCGCCTTACCCTCAAATTAGTGGCCCATTTCAAAAATCAATTTTTAATGTAGAAGTAAGTGGAGCTCAAATTGTTGAATCTATAAAATCATCTGCTCTTACTGAATTAGCTTCACCAAATACTTTTAAGGTTCTTATCCCCAAAATTCATAATGATCCTTTAACAAACGATGAAGTTGTTCTTTCTCTTATCCCTTCTCTTCCGGTAAGGCTTCATCCTTATCTCCTTGCTCGTAAATATTTAGTCTATACTTATTATGGAGAAGTAAATCCTTCATTAGGATTGATAATTGATATTGGAGAAGAAAACAAAGAAGAAGTAAGATCAATTTTTTTAGCTTGGGAAAATAATTTAGGAATTTTAAATGATTTAAAAGAGCTTTTTCTTGTAACTATTCCTTCTAAATCAGCTAAAGAATTTCAAGAAACTACTAATGCTGGTGCAGAAATTCGTCATTTTGATTATGCTGGAGAAGAAGCAGCTATTAGTTATGCTTTTTCTGACCAGTATCTTATAATGAGTTCTTCTCTGGAGTCTGTTAATAGTGGAATTTCCCATTTGCGTGGTGCAACTGAACCGATTAACCCATAAACATAAAATTGCTTTTTAATTTAATTTAAGATAAGATAATATTGCTATGAATAAATTAGCTAAATCTTTTTTAGTTGTTTTGCTTATTTTTTTAAGCCTTTCTTTGATGTTTTCTGCACTAGATAGCTCTTCAGTTACTAAAGAAGAGCTAAGTTTATCAAAAGCAATGCAGGTTTTGAAAGAACAAAGCCCTCAAAAAGTTGTTCTTCATCCTAATCGCTTTGAAATTTTTCTTACAGAAGAAAATGTGTTGATAGCAGAAAGAGAACCAAGTGTTTCGTTTTCAGAAACTCTTAAAAATTTTGGTTTTTCTCCAGAAGAAATATCCACTCTTAATATAGAAGTAAAAGGAGAAAGTGGGACTGCGATTTTTCTTTCTATAATTTTGCCAATTTTACTTCCAATCTTATTAATAGGATTTATTTTACTTTATTCTTTTCGTCGAGCAAACCAAGGAGCAATGCAAATATTTTCCTTCTCTCGTTCTAACATTAAATTATTCTCTCCAACAAAAGACAGAATTACTTTTAAAAATGTGGCAGGATTAAAGGAGGCAAAAGAAGAATTAAAAGAAGTCGTAGAGTTTTTAAAAACGCCTAAAAAGTTTCATGATTTAGGAGCAAAAATCCCAAGAGGAGTATTACTAATGGGTCCTCCGGGTTCAGGAAAAACATTATTAGCAAGGGCAGTAGCTGGAGAAGCAAAAGTACCATTTTTTCATATTTCTGGATCAGAATTTGTGGAAATGTTTGTTGGAGTAGGAGCGAGTAGAGTAAGAGATACTTTTTCTACAGCTAAAAAATCAGCGCCTTCAATTTTGTTTATTGATGAAATTGATGCAATTGGGAGAGTAAGAGGTGCTGGAGTAGGAGGTGGTCATGATGAAAGAGAACAAACTTTAAATCAAATCTTAGTAGAAATGGATGGGTTTGATAGAGACACAAAAACTATTGTGATTGCAGCAACTAATAGGCCTGATGTGTTAGATCCAGCTTTATTGCGTCCAGGTCGTTTTGATAGACGAGTAGTTTTAGATCTTCCTACCATTGATGAAAGAGAAGCCATATTAAGAATTCATATAAAAGGAAAAAATTTAGCTCCTTTAGTTAATTTAAGAGAAATAGCAGAAAGAACTCCAGGCTTTTCTGGTGCTGATTTGGCTAATTTAGTTAATGAATCAGCTATCTTAGCAGCACGGAGAGATAAAAAAACCATTAGTCAGCAAGAATTAATAGATTCAATAGAAAAAGTTATCTTAGGACCAGAAAGAAAAAGTCGAATTTTAACAAAAAAAGAAAAAGAAATTACTGCTTATCATGAAGCTGGGCATGCCTTAATAACTGCTTTGCTTCCAGGAACTGCTTTAGTGAGAAAAATTTCTATTATTACTAGAGGTAGAGCAGCTGGTTATACAATGAGAGTAC
>Ga0334883_1004151_pt1 | contig 14336 bp, 12 predicted proteins | sample GraSluR1_MG_6_FD_207230 | JGI IMG/M metagenome (GOLD analysis project Ga0334883, IMG submission 207230) | Sludge microbial communities from methane-producing bioreactor in Wageningen University, Netherlands - Granular Sludge_09_05-R1 | ecosystem: Engineered > Bioreactor > Anaerobic >... | reverse complement strand
TACCGGCATCGTTATCCGGCTGCAAAAGATTCACATTCACGGGTTCTGCCATGGCTGCCGTAAGGCCGAGCAGCAAGCTCAGGCACAGGAGTAGGCTCAGGATTCGTTTTTGCATCGTTTGACGCTCCTTCCAATTGGTCTCCCTTCGGGAAACGATTGTATCAAGCTGTTTTCGATTTGTATTCCGATGACATGACGTTTGAGCGCATGAAAATGTTGCATGTTTGGGCAGAATCAGCAGAATTTAACGCGACCGGCATCCCCGCTACGTGCGTAAACAGGCGCCCCGCGCGTTCTTCGGGGCGCCTGACCAGTGCGTATGGCTAGGTTAAATCTACCGGCAGGTCGCTATCGGCAAAGGGGTCTTCCTTGATGTCCGCCAACCCCCGGGGCGCAGGGCGGCGCTGCGGCACAAGCGGCAGATCCGTAAAATCTTTCGGCGGTTCCACGATGTGGATATCCAGCAGTTTCTCTTCATACGTAACCGTGGCAGATTCGCCGGGGTGCGTTAAGGCAAGCACCTCGGTATGCGGGGTGCGCGCACGGCGCGAAAAATCGACCGCGACCTCCGGCCTGTCCTGCCAATGCATGGGGATGAACAGCCGCGGCTTCTTGGTCAGGATGAAGTGATTCGCGCCCGCGTCATACATCAGCCCCTGCCGCGGATCCACCGGGAACATGGCAAGGTCGATCACCCCTGCGGGAATGGGCTCGCACGCGCTGTAAAACGCCTGCTCCGCCGCCTCAATCTCCCGCAGGGAACTTTCCTGCCGCCAATGCCACAGGTTGAGGTCCCCCGCGTGGAAAATGTTCATCCCGTAGAGGGTCACCAGAAAGCTCACGCCCAGATCTGTACTTTCAAACGCGCGCACGGTCATATCCTGCGTTAGGGTCATTTCTTCCCCCGCGGAGATGCGCCTGCCGCGCTTGCCGATGGGTAGATCGCCGCTGACGATGTAGGTAATATCCGGCAGGTCATTACGCCAGTCATAGATAACCGGGTCAAGGTGATCGGGGTGGCCATGGCTTACCAACACGTAAACCTGTTCATACGCGGAAAGGATACCCTTGTTCAGCCGCCCAACCTCGCCCAGTCGCCTGCCTTCCCCCTCCCAGTAATCGAAAACCAACAGTGTGCTGCCAACCTGAATCGAGAATCCGCTGTTATAGTGATACGTTACCTTGAGTTGCCTTTGCACAAAAAAACCTCCATCATCATGAAACGGTCGTAACACCCTGCCCTCTCCGGCTCGTTTGAGCTGGCAAAATATTACAAATGATTTCTCATGAGTCAAGCGGTCCACAGGGGCGGCTACGGCCATGGAAAAGCGAGTCGTATCGCCGCCACATCGTAAGAATTATAGCATATGCGCAACGTGATGTCAACAATACGGTCATGATTCGTCATGTGTTATCTATATTTTCGTCATAATTGCCCGTACCATTACGGCAATATTTGCCATAATGTACGGTTCTCTGCCATGCTCGTACGGGAATCGAAAAATCGGCGCGCGTCCCTTCCAGCTCACGTTGCGCCCCGCGCGCTTCCTCGCTTGGTTGTCGCCTCCCAATGGCTATGGTATAATGCGTTTGTGCCTTGGGCCTGAAAACGCAGTGCTAATGCCGATATGCCACCCGTTTGCAGGCCCTGCTGCAAACGCTGCCGGGTTGCGGGCGCATGCGATTAGCATACACAGGCACACGGCACAGGCACCGTATCAAAGCATCAGGAACGGAGTGATTTTGCAATGCCATCCAAACCCATTTTGCTCATCATGGCCGCCGGCATGGGCAGCCGTTACGGCGGTTTGAAGCAGATGGATCCCCTTGGCGCACACGGAGAGTTCATCCTTGATTATTCCCTGTTTGATGCGCGGCGCGCGGGTTTTGAACGCGCGGTGCTGGTAATCAAGCGGGAGACCGAGGACGATTTTCGCCGCCTGCTGCGCCGTGTGCAACTGCCTGCCTCCTTCGCCTATCAGGAACTGACCGATCTACCCGCCGGTTACGCCGTACCCGCCAATCGCGTAAAACCGTGGGGTACGGGGCACGCGGTGCTGGCTGCCCGTCACCTGATTGACGCGCCTTTTTGCGTCATCAACGCCGATGATTTTTACGGCGCCGAAGCGTTCCAGCTGGCGTACCGTCACCTGACGACCATCCGGGATGACGGTGATTATGCCATGGTGGGATACCGCCTGCGCAACACCCTGAGCGAAACCGGGCATGTGGCGCGCGGCATATGCGATGTGGCGGCGGATGGCACCTTGCTGGACATCACCGAGCGTACCCATATCATCGCGACTGTGGATGGCCCCTTGATGCGTGAGGATCAGCATACGTATACGCGCCTGCACCCCGATACCATCGTGAGCATGAACATGTGGACGTTCCCCCATGCCATGATGGCGCGGCTTGCGGAAGCTTTTCCGGCGTTTTTGGATCAGACCCTTCGCGCAAACCCCGAAACCGGGGAGTTTTTCCTCCCTGCTGTGGTGGATCATCTGCTGGCGGCAAAACGGGCACGCGTAACCGTCACCCCCACGCAGCATCGCTGGTACGGCGTCACCTACCGCGAGGATCGCGCAGGGGTCGTGGCGGCAATTGAGCGCATGACCGCCGAGGGCACATACCCAAGCCCGCTCTGGCAGGAAACCTGAGCCCGCGCCGCCGCCGGTAGGGGCGGCGTTTTGAAGCCTGCGCCATGCAAGGTTTTTGCGGTATCATTCGTCTGATGGGGTAAGCGCCCCGCGCGCATGTATCGCCAGTGAAGGAGCCACCATGCAAAACAAACCGACCGTGTTTACCATCATCCTCTGGGTCGCCCTGGCGGGGCTGTGCGTAGGGATCGTGCTGCTAGCGCCGGGCACCGTGGATGCCTATAACACCCTCGCAAGGGAGCAAAAGGCCACGCCTACGCCCACCGCGCTGACCGCCAGCGTGCTCATGGTTACCGTGGACCCCGCCAATACCCCCACGCCCACCGCGTTGATACTGCGCATCGGCGTGCAGGGGGATGAAGTCACCCGCCTGCAACAGGCGCTCAAAGACCTGGGTTATTACACCGCCGAGGTAGACGGCCAGTATGGGCAGGGTACCGCGTTGGCGGTTACGCTGTTTCAGGCGCAGGCCGGGCTTACCGCCGATGGCCTCGCCGGCAGCGATACCCTCACCGCCCTCTACGGCGGCGCGGCGCAAACCTACATTCCCACCCCCACGCCTTCTCCCACGCCTTCTGTTCTCCAGAAAGGCGCGCAGGGGGATTCCGTCAAAGCGCTGCAACAGCGTTTGAAGGATCTGGGGTACTACCAAGGCAGTGTGGATGGTGATTACGGCGGGGGCACCGAAGCCGCCATCCGCCTGTTCCAGCGGCAAAACGGGCTCACGGTGGATGGCGTGAGCGGCACCGCCACCATGGCGGCAGTTTATGCCAGCGACGCGCCGCCCGTGACCATTACCCCCACGCCCGACCCCGCCGCGATGCCCATGCTTGTGAATCGCGATAACCCCGTGCCCGACGGCTACCTGCCGGAGGATATGGTGAACCTGCGCAATACCTTGCCCGCGAGCCTGGTGTATGTGAAGGGCAGTGAAATACAGGGCGTTCGGGAGGCTGTGGACGCGTTGGCCATCATGTTTGCAGCCGCCAAAAGCGACGGCATCACAGGGTTCCAGATCAGCGCGGGATACCGCAGCGTCGCCTATCAGCAGGAGCTGTTCAACGCCTCTGTGGATAAGTACCTGGCCGAGGGGCGCAGCCGCACCTCCGCCATCAGCGCCACGCGCCTCACCGTGGCAGACCCGGGCACCAGCGAGCACCACATCGGGCTGGCCTTTGACCTGACGGTAGCAGGCACCACCTTCAAGGGCACCAAGCAGCAGATATGGCTGCACCAAAACTGCTGGGATTACGGGTTTATCGTACGCTATCAGGAGGGTAAGGAGAAGCTCACCGGCTTTGTGGCGGAGGCATGGCACATCCGCTATGTGGGTGTACAGCACGCGACCGCCATGCGGGATCAGGATCTCTGTTTGGAAGAGTACATCCAACTGCTGACGCCGTAACCCCCCCAAGACCAGCTACGGATGCTTTCCCTGTTACGCAAAGCGCCCCGCCGCCGAAAACACTTGGCAGGCGGGGCGCTGTTTATGCATGGCTGTGCTATGAACAATGGGATGCTTTCGGTGCGGCTTTGGTTTGTCCACCAGCCCTTACTCACCATTTTGTGATGATACCTTTCAACCATACGCAAAGCGCCCCGCCGCCGAAAAACCACTCGGCAGGCGGGGCGCTGCTTATGCATGGTTGTGCTATGCAAAGGGGGGTGCATTTGGCATGGCTTTGGTTTGTCCCCCAACCTTTACTGACCATCTTGTGATGATATCTATCAACCATACGCAAAGCGCCCCGCCGTCGAAAACCACTCGGCAGGCGGGGCGCTGTTTATGCATGGTTGTGCTATGCACAGTGGGATGCATTTGATGTGGCTTTCGCTGCTTTGTGTGTCTGGGTTACGCAGCAGGGGCAGCCGTGGGTTTCGGGGTAGGTTTGGGCGTCGGGGTGGGTTTAGGCGTGGGGGTGGGGGTAGGCGTAGGCGTGGGCGTGGCTTCGGGTTCTTCGGCAGTCATGGTAAGCGCCTTTGCGGCGGCTTCCAGCTCGGTAACCTGCGCGGTCAGCGCTTCTACCTGCGCGGTCAGCTCGGCTTCAACCTTGGCGGCGTCATCCTGCGCGCTTTTCAAGGCGGCTTCGGCTTGCACCTTGTAATCATCCGCATCTTTGAGCGCAGCGGCCAGCTCGGCCTCCGCCTTCACTTTGTAATCCTCCGCGTCTTTAAGCGCGGCGGCCAGCGCGGCTTCCGCGGTTGCTTTGTAAGTATCAAACTCGCCCTGGAGCGATTCCAGCGCCTTGGCGCCATCAGCCTTTACGGTTTCCAGCTCCGTCTTGGTGGTGGCGATGGCTTCATCCGAAGCGGAGAGCAGGGCGGTCGCATCGACGATCTGCGTTTCAAATTCGGTAATTTTCGCGGTCAGGTCAGCATTCTGCTGGTCTGCCGCGTTCTTGCCTGCAAAGCCGACCACCGCCAGCACAACGGCCACAACAAGGGCAATGCACAAAAGCAAAACGAGCGTTAGCTTCTTTTTCGGGGTGACAGCAGGTGTGTTTTCGGACATGTTGATCTCCTCCCATTTCCTTATTATCGATGGATTTACATTTGTACCATTATAGCACGGCGTACCTGAAAATCAAAGTGAAATTTATCTGATCTGGGCTTCTTTTATCCTTCACAAACATTTAACAAACCGCGCAGCCTTTGCGCGGGGCTCGCCATTGACAAGCCGTCTGAAGCCTGTATAATGGAGACATCCATCCGGCGGCGGGCCCGCGCGGCTTTCGCGGTTAATCAAACGCGTCTCCTTTTTTCGGTTTCATATCGCCTTTGATCGGGTTACAATAGAGGCTGGTACACAGGCATATGCCGCCATTAGAAGCACGCGCGCAGCCAGCCGCAGGAAGCGGCACACCGCAGGGATGGCGCCGCCGTAAGCTGCGCAACGCGTGGCATTGGGCTTTGCAGGTTATGAACTCTCAGCCTTGCGCCTTCACTGGTTTCGCCTTTGGACAACTGGCAACGCCGCCCTTCCGCGGGTTTCGCGTACGGGGCGTTTGCATAGGAAAACGTACATGAATAAAGGAGGTAACCCCATGAAACAGTACATCTGTACCGTTTGCGGCTTTATCTACGACGAAGCGGCCGGCATCCCCGAGGACGGCATCGCCCCCGGCACCCTTTGGGCGGATGTCCCCGAGGATTGGGTATGCCCGCTTTGCGGCGCGTCCAAGGCGGAATTCGAAGAGCAGTAAGGGGTTCCATAACACCTGCGGCCAGCGCATCAAACCGCGTATGCCGCAGGCGTTTTTTGTGTACGCTTCTCCGCGCGGCTATGGTTTGTATACAGCATGCCATGAAATAGCAAGCCGTTCACACGCAATCCCCTGCACCATCAGGCGTTATTGAACGCCTGCGACCAGCGCGTCAAACCGCGTATGCCGCAGGTGTTTTTGTTTGCGTACGCTTCTCCATGCGGTTAGGGTTTGTATACAACATGCCATGAAATAACAAGCCGTTCACACGCAATCCCCTGCACCATCTGGCGTTATTGAAAACCTGCGGCCAGCGCGTCAAACCGCGTATGCCGCAGGCGTTTTGGTATGTTCCGGTTCGCGTCTATCGAATGTTACGGGGATCCACCGCGTCCCGCAGGGCATCGCCGATAAAGTTGATGCTCAGCACCAGCAGTACGATCATCACGCCGGGGGGCGCCCACAGCCAGGGTTTGCTGGTGAGCACCGTCAGGGACTGCGCGCCGTTGAGCATGTTGCCCAGGCTCGCCGTAGGCGGCTGCACCCCCATGCCCAGAAAGCTGAGCGCCGCCTCATCCAGTATGGAGATGGCCACCACCGAGGTGGCGTATACCAATATAGGCGCGATGGTATTGGGCAGTATCTCCGAAAACAGCGTGTGCCGCGTAGGCATACCGGCCACGATATCCGCCTTTACAAAGGCCGTTTCCCGCAGGGAGAGCACATTGCCGCGCACCAGCCGCGCCACGCCCGGCCAATCCACAAACCCCAGAATCAGGATGATGTTCCACAGCCCGGGTTTGAAAATCGCCGCCGCTACCAGCACCAGCAGGATGTAGGGAAAGCTCATGACCATATCCGTAAAGCGCATGATGATCATATCCACCCACCCGCCAAAATAGCCCGAAACCAGCCCCAGCACCACACCCACCGCCGTGGCGATGCCCGTGGCCGCAAACCCCACCAGCAGCGATATGCGCGTGGCATACAGCAGGCGGGTGAGCACATCCCGCCCTACCTGATCAGTGCCCAGCAGATGTTGCAGGGAAGGCGGCTCGGAGAATTTGCCCACCAGCTTGTTCGGCTCATAGGGCGTAAGCAGCGGCGCAAACAGCGCCAGCAGCACCAGCACCGTCAAAAAGCACAGGCTCACCATCCCCAGCCGATGCCGCATAAAGCGGCGCGCTACGGTGCCGAAATACCCGCGACTTTCCCTGCCCGCCGTCAAAACCATTGGTTGTGCCATGCCGCCGCCTCCTTTACTTAAGCTGGATGGTCGGGTCGACCACCGCATAGAGGATATCCGTCACCAGATTGCCAACCACAACCATGACCGCCGAAAGCAGGCTCACGCCCATGATCACGGGATAATCCCGGCTCATGATGGCGCTCATGGTCAGTTGCCCAAGCCCCGGCCAGCTGAAAACCTGCTCCACAATTACCGCGCCGCCGATGAGCATGGGCAACTCCATGCCCGCCACGGTGATGATGGGCAAAAGCGCGTTGCGCATGGCATGCTTGTTGATGATCAAATACCGCCCGATGCCCTTGGCCTTGGCTGTGCGCAAATAATCCTGCCTGAGGATTTCCAGCATGCTGGAGCGGATGTAGCGAATGTTGGAACCCGCCAGCGAAGCCGTGAGCACAAGGGTTGGCATCACCATGTGGCGCGCCACATCCAGCGCGTTCCCGCCGCCCCCACCCAGCGTAACCATGCCGCCGGAGGGCAGCCAGCCCAGCCGCACCGTAAACACATACACCAGTATGAGCGCCAGAAAAAAGCTGGGGATGCTCGTGCCCAGAAACGAGAGCGTAACCGCCGCATAATCCCCTTTGGCATACTGGTGCGTGGCGCTGTACACGCCCACGGGGATGGCAATCACAAACCCCAGCGCCATGGATGTGCCCATGAGCAGCAACGTGGGACCAAGGTTGGCCGATATCATGGTAAGCACAGGCTGATACGTGCGGATGGAATAACCCCAGTTGCCCTGTAAAAGCTGCCCCAGCCACGTGAAATACTGCAAAATCCAAGGCTGATTCAGCCCCAGCTGCACTGCCCTTGCTTCCAGCGCCGCCTGCGAAACCCGCGGCCCCGTCATCATGGAAAGCGGGCTTCCCGCCAGGCTCATGATCAGGTAATCCAGCATCGTGATGCCGATGAGCACCGGTATGGCAATGAGCACGCGTTTGAGAATATAGCGCATCATACGGCGTCCTCACGCCCCTTTCCCAGCAACGCTTCGGCAAAGTGACAGGCGGTCAGGTGATCGGGCGGCAGCGAAGCGCAGGGTAACAGCTGCGGCTGCACCCGCGCGCACAGCGCCTGCGCATGCGGGCAACGGGGATGAAACTGGCAGCCCGTCGGCGGCTGGATGCTGGAGGGAATCTCCCCCGCAAGCACGGTGCGCTCGCGCTCGCGCAAGGCAGGATCCGCCACGGGCGCCGCGTCGCACAGCGCCTTGGTGTAAGGGTGCGCGGGCATGGTAAACAGCGCCTGCGCAGGGGCGATTTCCACAATCCTGCCCAGGTACATGACCGCAATGCGGTGACTCACATAATGCACCGCCGCCAACCCATGGCCGATGAACAGGTAGGTAAGCCCCATCTCCTGCTGCAAATCCCGTATCAGGTTCAAAATCTGCGCCTGAATGGAAACATCCAGCGCGGAAACAGGCTCATCACAGACAATCAGCTCGGGCTTGAGCGAAAGCGCGCGCGCAAGCCCGATGCGCTGGCGCTGCCCGCCGGAAAATTCATGCGGATACCGCTCATAGGCCGCCGCGGGCAGCCCGACCATCTCCAGCAGGCGGCAGGCTTCCCGCCACGCCGTTTTGGGCGTAACCAGCCGATGGTAACGCATCGGCGCGGTGAGGATATCGCCCACGCGCTTGCGCGGGTTGAGCGATGAAAACGTGTCCTGAAACACCATTTGCAGCCGCGTGCCCTGGTTGCCGCGTCCGCGTGGGCGCTGCAAACCAAGCGGTTGGCCGTTTAGCAGCACCTGCCCCGCCGTGGGCGCTTCCAGCCCCACCAGAAGCCGCCCCACCGTGGATTTACCGCTGCCGCTTTCACCCACCAACCCGAGCGTTTCGCCCTTGTACAGGGCGAAATTCACATCTTCCACCGCCTTGATTGACCCCACCGTATGCGGGATAATCCCCTGCCGCACGGGGTAATCCTTGCAAAGCCCGCTGGCTTGCAGCAGTATCGTCCTGGATGTATCATTCATGGGCGGCTCCCCCTTGGCGGCTTGCTCGGCTCGGCGGTGGGCGCCGCGTTTGTTTCCTGTACGTCATGCTCGCTGCGCGCGGCGGCTTGCACCTGTGCAGCCGTATCGGCCGTGGCGACGGTGTTTGCATCCGCCGCGTGCTCGGCACGCATAGCGGTTTCGGTTTGCGCGGCGGCGGCCTGCGCGTTATCTGCCGCGAGCCAGCAGCGCGCGCGGCTCGCCCCCGCGGCCGCCATCACCTGCGGCCTATGCTCGCAGGCGGCCACCGCCTTGGGGCAGCGGTTAAAAAACCGGCAGCCTTCAATGGTCTGATAATGCTCCGGCACGGTTCCCCCAATGGTCAAAAGCCTGTGCTCCGCCCCGTCGCGGATGCTGGGGACAGATTGCAGCAGCGCCTGCGTATAGGGATGCATAGGCGCGGCAAAGAGTGTTTGCACATCCGCTTCTTCCACCACTTGCCCCGCGTACATCACCAGCACGCGATCCGCCGTTTCCGCCACCAGCCCCATATCATGGGTGATGAGCAGCAGCGCCATGCCCAGCTCGTTTTTCAGTTCTAAGAGCAGGCGCATGATCTGCGCCTGTATGGTTACATCCAGCGCGGTGGTGGGTTCATCGGCAATCAACAGGCGCGGGTTGCAGGATAAAGCGATGGCGATCATCACCCGCTGGCGCATCCCGCCGGATAACGTATGCGGATATTTGCGCATCATGCGCGCGGCGTCGCTTAGCCCCACGCGGCGCAAAAGGCTCTCGGCGCGCGCTTTGGCTTCCTGCCGGGAAAGGGGCAGGTGCGCGCGGATCGCCTCGGTCAGTTGGTCGCCGATGGTCAGCACGGGATTCAACGCGCTGGTCGCATCCTGAAAAATCATGGTCAGGCGATTGCCGCGCACCGCATCCAGCGCACGTTCCGGCAGCGTGAGCAGCTCCTGCCCCTCAAAGCGTACGCTGCCCTGCGTCACGCGGCCGCCCTCGCCGAGCAGCCCCATGATGGAAAGCGCGGTCACACTCTTGCCGCAGCCGGATTCCCCCACGATGCACAGCGTTTCGCCTTCTTTCACCTGAAAGCTCACGCCATCCACAAAGGTATCCTCGCCGCCTTCGCCGGCAAAGGCGACGCTAAGCCCCTCAACGGTCAGCAGCCCTTCCATTCCCTACCCCCATCACAAAGCGGGGGAGGCCGTTACAAGCGCAAACGGCCTCCCCACGGTATACGGTCATTATACCACAGTTTTGTTACGATGCCACAGCCAGCTTACGGGGCAATATCCCACAGCTCCACGTGGTTAAAGGAACCATACACGCGGGGCACGGCGTTGAGCAGGCGGTGATTCACCGCGCCCAGCGGCGCGACCACATAGGCGTTGAGCAGGGGCACATCCGCCTGTACGATTTTGTTGATCTGGCTGTAAATGGCGCGGGTGGCTTCATCATCCTTGGCGCTGCCGATCTGGTTAATCAGCGCGATGACCTCGTCATTCTGGTATCCAAGGAAATTGCCCGCGTTCAGCAGCCAGTTCACATCCGGGTAGGGATCGATGGGCGTAAGCGTGTACTGCACCGAGAAGAGATCAAAATCTCCGGCGAAAATATACTCCCAGATGGAGGCAAAGTCCACCGTGCGAATCTCCGCCTGCACGCCCACCTCGGCCAGCTGCGCTACAATCACGCTTGCCGCCTGCACAAAGGTGGTATCGCCGGAATCCACCAGAAAGCTAAGCTTGTAGCTCGCATCCCAGCCCGCCTCGGCCAGTAGCTCCCTGGCCTTTGCGGGGTCATACGTAAGGGGCGTGATGGACGCGTCATAGAAAGGGCTCAGGCTGGAGAGGAACCCATCCACCACTTCGCCGCGGCCTTCCAAAAGCCCCTCCAAAAGCAGGTTGCGGTCAATGGCATACAGGATGGCCTGCCGAACGCGCGCATCGCTGACTTTTGCGGTATTAAAGAAGGTAAGCTGGCTGGTAAGCGGCAGCTCCCGCACGGCGGTCACGTTGGCAAGCTGTTCCACGCTGGCCTGATCTTCCTGCGGGATGGCGCCGGTGGTCTGCTGCACAAAATCGATCTCGCCGGATTGCAGCCCCGCGTAGAGCTGGCTGCCGTCCACAATCTTGATGTTCAGCCGGTCAATTTTGGGCGCGCCGCGCCAGTAGTTTGTATTGGCGGTATAGCTGATGTAGTGGTTGCTGTCAAAATCGGTCACGATATAGGGACCACTGACCACCTCCGGCGCGCCAAACCAATCGATGGTCGCCAGCTCTTCCGTAGGCACGCTTTCCAGCTTGTGCTTGGGGATGGTAAGCAGGTAGCGCGCAAAGGAGTTGATGAAGGTGGCGGGTGACGCAGGCGATTTGAACACAAACCGCAGGGTCTTGTCATCTACCTTGGTTACGCCCGCAATTTCGGTTGCCTCGTCCGGCGAGTTGCCGTTTTCATCGAAACCCTCCAGCGCGGCATAGCCAAACATGGTCAGGTTCCCCACGGCCCTGCTGGTGAGTTTGAGCACGGTGAAGATGACGTCATCCGCGGTGATGGGCACACCATCGCTCCAGGTGGCGGCTTCATCCAGTGTTACGGTGTAGGTGATGTTGTCCTCGGTGGTAAATTCCTTGCCGATCATCCCCACGTAGTTGAGATCACTGTCCAGATCAAACAACGGCAGGAATTGCAGCCCCTGGGCGTACTTGTTGAGTTCGCCCGCGTCCATCAGCAATGGGTTCAGGCTACCCAGTGTGCTGGTAACGCCGATGTTCACGACCTTGGGCGCGCTTTCCGCGCCCGCCGCGGCAAACGTGCCCAGCGCCAGCAGCAACGTCAGGAATATACTAAACAGTCGTTTGCTCAGATTATGGTTTGCCATGCGCATGATGGTATCCATCCTTTCCTATGTCAAAATGATAGGTGCAGGGCGGCAGGGGAGTTTCAGCCATTGATCCCCACGTGGCTGCAAGCCTTCGCAACCGGCGGTGAACCCCGCACGCCCTTTATTTACTATAGTAATTGCGTATGAATAGCGTACCGATTTCGGACGCTTTTGTCAAGCAAAGGCGCCCGCTTAAGCATAAACGCTTTTTCAGCCTGTGAAACACCCCTTTGCCTGCCAAAAGCGCCGCTTTGCCCCGCAGCGCCGCGCGGGTGGGTTTTGCACGGGCGGGATATGCCGCCTGCCCCTACCTTGCAGCGGAAACCGCCCCGCGCGCCACAGCGGCAGGCGAAACCCGTACGGTTTAACCCGTTCACAGGCGATTGACGTGCAGGCCGTGCATACCCTATACTGGAGGGGCAAACCATCATGACATCAGGACTTCCCCGCAGCGCCGCGCTTTTCGCCCATCCCAGGTGCGCTGCATGAACCCTTCCCCACACGAACCGTAAGGAGTACCGATGGACATTCGCACATTGGCCGAGGCGCAGGAAGCCTACATCATCGATACACGGCGGCACCTGCACCGCCATCCGGAGCTAAGCTGGCAGGAAACGCAAACCACCGCCTATATCACCAAGGCATTGGAAGCGCTGGGCGTTCCCGTTACGCCCATCCCGGGCAGCACGGGGCTGGTGGGCATCCTGCGCGGTCAAAAGCCTGCCGATCGCCCCAAAACCGTGATGCTGCGCGCGGATATCGACGCGCTGCCCATCACCGAAAAGACCGGCCTTCCCTTTGCCAGCGTACATGAAGGCGTGATGCATGCCTGCGGGCATGATTGCCACACCGCCATGCTGCTGGGCGCGGCACGGATATTACAGGAGTCGCGGGCTGCGCTTTGCGGCGAAGTGCGCCTGCTGTTTCAGCCTGCCGAAGAGGTAAACGCGGGCGCGGCGCATTGCATCCGCCAAGGGGTGCTCGGCGGGGTGGACGCGATGTTTGGCCTGCACATCTGGGGGGATCTGGACGCGCCTTATTTTAGCATCGCGGAGGGTTCCCGCATGGCCAGCTGCGATAACTTCACCCTGACGGTGCACGGCACGGCGGCGCACGGCAGCGCCCCCCATCAGGGGGTGGATGCCATTGTGGCGGCGGCTAGCGTTGTGACGGCGCTGCAAAGCATCGTATCCCGCGCGGTGGATCCCCATGTGCCGCTGGTGGTGACCATCGGGGAGATACACGGCGGCAAGCGTTTTAACATTATCGCGGATGAAGTACGGCTGGTGGGCACCGTACGCACACATGACAAAGCCGTGCGCGGGCAGGTGGAAGCACACCTGCGCCGGGTAGCCGAGCACGCCGCCGCCGTACATGGCGCAACGGTTACGCTGGATTACCAGTACCTTGCGCCCGCCGTGCAAAACAACACCCCACGCTTGACGGCCATCGCGCGCAACGCTGCCGTGCGCCTGTATGGCGCAGATGCCCTGCGCGATATGCCCCCGCTGATGAGCAGCGAGGATTTTGCCCAATACATGGAGCAGGTACCCGCCGTGTTCTGCTTTTTGGGCGCGCGCAACGAAAGCCTGAACCTGACCGCTGCCAACCATAACGATACCTTTACCGTGGACGAAGCCGCCCTCAAACGCGGCGCGGCGCTCTACGCGCAGTTTGCGCATGATTTTCTGGCGGACGGGCGCTGACCAGCAAACACAGCCCAAGGAGAAAAGCTCCTGTGAGGTAATAGGCGCGCGAAACCCGCTGGTACGTCTCCGTTAGGGGATAGGCTTGCACCGCGGCGCGTTCCCTAAGCGGGTAAACCGCCGCAACGCGCTGATGCAAGCAGCATGGGCGCCAACCATGGATAAGCAACGGCAAAGCCCGTATATATTTGTGTCTACGGGCTTTGTGCGCTTTCAGACTGTCGAAAAGTTGGGTTCAGGGCTAGTAGCGCTGGATCGGATGCAGGGGTGAAGCCCCTGCCGGGCTTTGGGGCGGAACCCCAAAGCCTCACGTCACAACCCAAAGCCAAAGCAAGCGAGCAGCTAGCAGGGCTATGCGGCGAGCGATGGTAGTACCCAACCGGGGGGGTGACACGCCGAAAGCCCGTAGACGTTTGTGTCTACGGGCTTTATCGATTTCGGCTGCTATGCCATCCATGATACGATTTCCTTACGAAGCGGCTTCTTCATCCGCAGGAGCGGCGGGGGCGGCTTCCTGAGCAGGAGCGGCTTCCTTCGCAGCGGGAGCGGCTTCCTGAGCAGGAGCGGCTTCCTTCGCGGCGGGCGCGGTTTCCTCAGCAGGGGCGGCTTCCTTCGCGGCGGGTGCGGCTTCCTCAGCAGGGGCGGCTTCCTTCGCGGCGGGTGCGGCTTCCTCAG
>Ga0334883_1004150_pt1 | contig 14336 bp, 12 predicted proteins | sample GraSluR1_MG_6_FD_207230 | JGI IMG/M metagenome (GOLD analysis project Ga0334883, IMG submission 207230) | Sludge microbial communities from methane-producing bioreactor in Wageningen University, Netherlands - Granular Sludge_09_05-R1 | ecosystem: Engineered > Bioreactor > Anaerobic >... | reverse complement strand
ACTCGCCCCTGAGCACGTCTCGCTCTGTGGTCGCCGCGGCGGCTACTGCTCCGCGGATCCGTACGTGATGCTGGTGGGGTCCACGGCATCCAGCGCGTGGGTCAGACCCCAGAAGCCGGTCTTGTACGGACCGTCAACGAGGGTCCGGCCGGTTGTGGACCGCCAGATCGGCCGCATCCCCGGAGGCCGGGTGGGTGCCATCGCCGGCGAAGTCGGCCCCGACGACCCTGTCGCCCATGCTCAGGATGGTATGGGCCAAGCGCGTAACGCCCACTGGGTCCGTGGTCGCACTCCCCGCAGGGACCCCGTCCACCTGGAAGTCCACCGTCTTGCCACCCACGGGGAGGCCGCCCGCAGTGAGGGTCGCTGAGAGCTGCACGGTCTGCCCCGCATCCCCGGAAGCGTCGGCGGCCCACCGGCTCAGTGGTCGCGGGCTCGGCATCAACGGTCACTCCATGGTTTGTGCGACGATATCAGTGGTACTCGGAAGCGATGCCGCCTGAAGAGCGGTAGAACGAATAGGAGCGCCCCACTGAAGGGCGCTCCTATGACAGGACATGATCACGGGGCCACGGCTTACCACTTGATGGTAGGGAACTGGGGCAAGTGCGGCTCGTTCTTCTTCAGCATCGCCTGGACCATCTTTCGGATCTCCTCCAGCGAGAGAACCGAAGAGGTCAGCGGATCGTAGCAGATTGCCTGGAAGACCAACTCGGGGTTGCCGGTGAGAGCGGCCTCGACCGCCAGCTCCTCGTAGGCGACGGTGAGGGCGGTGAGCGGCTGGACCGTGGGAGGCAGAGCGCCCACATGGATCTTGTTCAGCCGGCCGCGTGTGGCCAAAACGGGCACCTCCACGCAGCAGTTCTCCGGCAGGTTGCTGATGATCCCGGTGTTGGGGACATTGCCGTTGAACTGGAACGTCTCGCCGCCCATCCAGGCGTTGATGATGGAGGCGGCATACTCGTGGCCCCGCTCCAGGTTCAGCGGCTCGGGACTCTCGAGCCACTTGATGATGTCCTTCTTCCAGCTCTTCTCCCGGTCGCGATAGTGCTTGAGAATGTACGCGTACTCACCGGGGTTCCAGCCGGTACCGTCGAGGCAGTACTTCTCGATCAGATCCGGGCGCTTGCGGAACCACCAGTTGTACTCCGAGTTATGCCCGCTGGACTCCGTCACATAGTACCCCAGAGCCAGGAACATCTCGTTGCGGACCTTCTCGTGCTCGTAGACGGCCTTCTTCTTCATGGCCTTGCGGATCAGCGGATAGGCGTCCTCGCCCTTCCACAGGAACTTGACGAACCAGGACAGGTGGTTGATGCCCGCGCAGACGTAGTCGATCTCAGACATCGGCGCGCCGATCCAGTTGGCCAGCATCCCCGCCGTGCCCTGTACGCTGTGGCAGAGCCCGCTCACCGCAACCTTGCTCTCCCTTTGCATGGCGCGACAGAGCATGGCCATGGGGTTGGTGTAGTTGAGCATGATGGCCTTGGGGCACAGCTCTTCCATGTCCTTGATGATGCTCACCATCACCGGAATGGTGCGCAGGGCCCGGAAGATGCCCGAGGGGCCCCGGGTGTCGCCGACATTGGTGTCGACACCGAACTTCATGGGGATCTCGATGTCGTAGCGCCACACATCCACGCCGCCGGCGAGAATGGTGATGAGCACGGCATCGGCGCCATCCAGGGCCTCGCGGCGGTCCATGGTGGCCGTGACTTTCGCCGGATACTTGCCCTCATCCACGATGCGCTGCACCGCGCGGGTGCTGTAATCCAGTCGTTCGGCGTCAATGTCCATCAGGGCCAGCTCTGCGTCCTGCAGGAGCGGGAACGTCAGGATATCCTTAACCAGGGTCCTGGTGAACCCGAAGCTGCCTGCTCCGATAAAGGCGATCTTTGGCATGGGTCGGTCCTCCCGAGGCGTTAGGGGCGCGGTGGACCCGCGCCGATGGGTGTGTTCGCCGACGAGGCGAGTGTGACCTCCGGCTATCGCGATGGCAAAGGCGGCGCGGCCAACGGCGGTTGCGTCTGATGATCGCCCCCGGCGGCCGGGGCGCGAAACGGCTACAGCATGCGAGTGACCGCCTGGACCGCCAGACTGGTGAGAGCCACGGCCGCCCAGACGGCCAGGCCCAGCAGCACCGGACGAAATCCGGTGCTCATGATCTTGCGCAGGTCGGTGCCCAGGCCCACTGCGGCAAGCGCCAGGACCATCAGGTAGTCCTTGCCCACCGTGCTGAACCCCTTCGCCACCGCAGCGTCCCACGCCCCCAAGGTGTTGAGCATCGCCATGGCGGCGAAACCCAGAACGAACCAGGGGAAGACACGGACCACGCCGGCGGCCAAAGGCTCGCCCTGCGCTCGCCGGCCCCCGGCCAGCAGCAGCGCGAAAGCCAGGGCCACAGGGACGATCATCGTGGTGCGCGCCAGCTTGGTGATGGTGGCATAGTCGCCGGCGGCCTGGCTGTAGCTGTAGGCCGAGGCCACCACGGCCGACGTGTCATTCACGGCGGTCCCGGCCCAGATACCGAAGCCCGAGTCGCTCATCTGCATCAGGTGCCCCAGGGCCGGGAACAGCACCACCGCCATCACGTTGAACAGGAATACCGTGGAGATGGAAAACGCGATCTCATCGTCATCGGCTTCCACGATGGGCGCAACGGCCGCGATGGCCGACCCGCCACAGATGCCGGTCCCCACACCGATGAGCCGCATCAGGTTGCGCGGCACCCGCAACAACCTCCCGACCCCGTAGGCCACCAGCAGCGCCGCCGCCAGCGTGCTGAGCATCACCACCACCGACTGGCCCCCCACGTCGACCACCTGGGAGAAGCTCACGCCGCCCCCCAGGACGATGATGGACGCCTGCAGGACCTTCTTGCTGCAAAACGAGATACCGGGCTTCTCCCGGGCGGTGACGCCGGTCACATTGCCGACCACGATCCCCAGCAGGATCGCGATCACGGCGCCCCCAAACAGCGTCGCCCGCTGCCCGAGCCACCCGGCGACGGCCGCTACGGCGATACACATGATGATGCCCGGCAACAGCTTGCGGGTCTGATCCCAGCGACCGGGCCGGCACCCGCACCCGGCATTCGCGACTGTTTCCGACATCTGACTGCCTCCCACATCATGGCACAACCGGGCCATGATACGCGCTTGTGAGATGAGATGCAATGGGAAAGCGCCCCCGGTCTGTGCCCCCGGTCCCTGTGGCATGGACCGGGGCCACCCAAGACACGGCGCCCGCCTCCAGGAGACGGGCGCCGTGGAACCAGCGAACCGCAGAGGGCTACAGGTGGGGATTGTTGTACATCGTCGCACGCTGGGCATAGAACGAGTTGGAGGCCATCCACTTCACATGGCCGTCCACGAACCCCAGGACCGTGCCACCGTTGTGCCGGGCCCAGTTGGGGTCCTGGGTCGCCACCGCCGCGTCGCACTTGCGGGGCGATGAGCTGTAGCTGCCCGGCGTGGCCGGCCAGGCAAAGCGCCAGACGTCTCCCATGCCGTGGCATGAATCGGCGTGGATGACGATCTCGGCCGGACGCTTGATCACCGCCATCGCGCCGGCGCCACTGGTGTTGTACTGGATGTAGTGGTTCATGCCGTAGCCCGGGTACGGGTAGAACATGTCCCAATAGGTGGTGGAGCCGCTGTTGGGGGCACTGGGGCACTGGTAGATCTGCAGGTTCTTGATATACGGCTGGTAGACGACCCACCAGGCATTGCCGCGCGACGGGTTGGTCTGGAAATACGGGAACCTCTCATCATAGTCCTGGGCATACATCTGGGCGGCCAGGCAGATCTGCTTGACATTGGAGGTGCAGCTCGACTGCCGTGCCTTCTCACGGGCTCTGGCGAAAACCGGGAACAGGATTGCCGCCAGGATCGCGATGATCGCGATCACAACCAGTAGCTCGATCAGGGTGAAGCCTCGTCTCACTTGGGGTGCCTCCTTCTAATATGAAAAGCGCTTAATAGTATTTCAATGTACCGGCCATTCACACCTTCTGGCGAATGCACAAACATTGAGAGCTCCCCGCGGCTGACACCGGCGAGCAATGCCGGGAAGCGACTGCACCCACGTTTCCCTGACCCCGGCCATCGCCCCGGCTACCCGGGAGCCCCCAGGCGCATGGCCATCCCCTACACCTAGGCAGAGCGGCGGAACACACGGACACAGAGGGCACAGAAACGGCTGCGGGCGGCTTGGTCTGTGACGAGCCGCGCCCTGTCCCCTCTCCCCGCCTATTGACGTCCGCCGCCACCATGCGTAATCTGGTACCGTAACCGATGTCCGACCACAACTATCGACAACCGGAGACCTCCCCATGCTTCCGACCGTGGACTTCTGCGGGCTCGACGTCTCTCGGCTCATCATCGGCGCCAATCCGTTCGGCGGGTTCAGCCACCAGAACCCCGAGCGCGACATGGAGATGAAAACCTGGTACACGCCGGAACGGATCCTGGAGACCTGGGCCCGTGCCGAGGCCGTGGGCATCACCACGATGGTCACCAACAACGAGACCCCGCACGTGATCGACACCGTGCGGCGCTACCTGGCTGAGGGCGGCAAGCTCAAGTGGATCGGCCAGCTAGCCGTGGGCAGCCACCCGAGCATGCTGGAATCGCTGGATGACGCCGTGGCCATCGGCGCGCGGGCGGCGTACTTCCACGGTGGTCTGGTGGACAAGTGCTATGCCGAGAAGGACCACCAGACCCTGCGCTCCTGGGTGGCCCATGCCCGGTCACTGAACCTGCCGATTGGCGTGGCGGGGCACGCCCCCGAGGTGCACGACTGGGTGGATAGCCTCGATCTGGTGGACTTCCATGTGGTCTGCTTCTTCAACTGCGGCAGCCTCCACGCCGGCCAGGGGCATCGGTTCCGCCTGGCCGACGTGTTCCGGGCGGCGGCCTGCGTGCAGCGTATCGCCAAGCCCTGCATCGCGTACAAGATCATGGGCGCCGGCCGCATCGACCCTCTGTTGGCCCTCGAGTACGCCTTTGAGAACATCAAACCCGGTGATGTGGTGAACGTGGGGATGCACCGCGGAGACAAGGACGACATGGTCGAGCAGAACGCGGCGATGGTTGGGGAGATACTGGCACGACAGGGATGAGGGGCCGGATGCGGTTGGCGATCCCGAGACCGGGGGCAACGGCGCCGGGCCCGCACCGGGCGCGGGGGCCGTTGCCCCGGGTCTTTCCACCCCTCAGGCTCCGCCCCCCGCAGAGACACCGTCTTGCGGTCCTTTGCCACGACCTCGATACCGATCGGCAGATCGGACACGGAAGCCCACCCATCGGCCGCGAGAAACCTGTGATGTGTATCACGGTCACGCTGATCCGCTGCGGCCTGGGCCAATCGGGCTCGAACCCCGCGCCCTCCTCCCCCGCTCTCCCCCGGCCCCCCGCAATCATCAGGGCCGCCACGTCCACGGGTAGCTCGCGGAACGCGATCCCCGCCGCTCCCCGGCCGCCGCGAATCACCGCCGACTGCCCGGCGCACGGCGGCGGCGGGACGGCATCCGCAAGCGCCTCGGTGAGCCGCTCGCCCCGAAGGCCCCCCGGTCGCGGACGTGCGTCCGAGAAGCGCATGGCCGGGTCCACAGGCCGGTGTGAGTGCGCCACCGAGCGCAGGTGGGGACCCGGGCCGTCGGTCGCGGCGGAGATGCTCGCGGCCCGGAGCATAACCTCCGCCTGTCCAGACCATAGCCCCGCTCCAACCGTACCATAACGTCACCGCCCTATCCTGCAGGGTGCGTGCGGACGCTCGGCACGACACCACCATCGGAGGGGGCAACGACGGCAATGTCCAAGAGAAGAGCCCGACACCGCGTCACCGGTACGGCCGGCTTCACGCTCATCGAGTTGCTGGTTGTGATCGCGATCATCGCGATCCTGGCGGCCATCCTGTTTCCCGTGTTCGCTCGGGCGCGGGAGAAAGCACGCACCACGAGCTGCCTCTCGAACATCAAGCAGATGGGCCTGTGCTGGATGATGTACACCCAGGACTATGACGAGACGTGCCCACCGTGCGACATGTGGGGCCCCAACAAGGAGCGCACACACTGGCAGTGGCTCCTGAACCACTACGCCAAGAGCAACAGCATCTTCACCTGTCCCTCGAACACCACCGCCAAGCCCTATGACGGACGGCAGAACCTCAAGACGGGCGGCCAGGTCAACTACGTGCAGAACGTGTACCTGGGCTACACCAACCCGTGGGACACCTCGGGCAGCTACTACAACTTCGTCCTCCCGATGGCCGCCATCCGACAGCCATCCGAGTGCCCGCTCCACTGGGACTCCGGGGTGACCGGCACCGCGGCGGGCTACTGGTCGTACAACTACCTCTCGGAGGTACACAACGGGGGGTTCAACTTCTCCTACTGCGACGGCCACGCGAAGGTCATGCGCAAGATGGCGCTCTACAATGAGGTTGACCCACGTCCGTAGCCTTCCTCGTCTGAGTGTGTGGTGGCGGTGGCCCGTGTGGGTGTCGCCGTCCCCGCCACGCTCCGTGGCAGTCGAAAGGGCATCAACAAGGAGATCACACCTATGAAAAGCCTCACGTGGGTGACAACAGCGCTTCTCTCGGCCGCCGCCGGTTGGTCGGCGACGATCGAGGTTCCGGGCCAACACGCAACCCTCCATGCGGCCGTCGCCGCCGCCCGGGCCGGCGACACGGTGGCGCTCGCGGCCGGGGCGTACGAAGCCGACATCGTGCTGGACAAGCCGCTAACCATCACCGGGGCCGGAGCGGAGGCCACCGAACTGCGTGGCGCCAAGGTCGCCCTCACCGTGGCGGCGCGCGTAGCCCTGCAGGACCTTTGCGTCACCGCGCCGGAGACCTGCATCTACCAGAAGGCCGGCAGCCACCTGACGCTAACGGGCTGCACGATCCGCGGGGCGGCCGAGGACGGCATCGGCTACGAGCCATCGGCGGCCACCACTACCAACATGCGGGACTGTCTCGTCACCGCCAACGGCGATGGCGTCGATCTGGAGTCCACCCAGGGACTGATGGTCAACTGCCGGTTTGTCGGCAACCGCGACGACGGCCTGGACTACGATGGTGACGCCGCCGTGACGTGCATCGGTTGCCACTTCTCCGACAACAAAGACGACGGGGTGGAGATCCGGATCGCGACCCGGACCCAGGCGGTATTCTCCAACTGCGTCTTCAGCGGCAATGGCGAGGACGGGCTGGAGGTCATCAACACATCGCGGGAAGATGCACACAACGTGCTCATCCTGGGCGGCAACCGCTTCGAGGGCAACCGGAGATTCGGGGTCGGCTTCGTGCACGCCGAGGAGGAGGAAGCCAGAGACGACGACCGCAGCCGCTGCACGACACTCTGGGGCCCCAACAGCTTCGCAGACAACGGCGCCGGTGCGGTCAGCTCCAACCACCTGCTGGAGATGGAGCGGGCCCAGGCCGGCGCCGAACAGGTGAGCATCAGTGTCATCCGCGGCGACGTCACCGGCGAGGTCAACCTGCCGCTGAAGGCGGCTCTGCCCGTGGGCACCATCTCCATGCAGCCGTCACTCGACGGCACCCGCGCCAAGGACCTCGAGGGTGTGGCGGTCGATGACTCGTTCATCTACCTGGCCGACGACGACTTCCCGGGGGTGCACGTCGTGGACCGCCAAACCTCGCGGGTTGTGCGCACCATCGCGGCCAACCCGCTGCCGGGCAGCGAGATGGAGGCCAAGGGGCCCGAGGGGCTCAGCCTCGGCGAGCACGAAGGCCTCCCGGCGCTCCTGCTCGCCGACGACGACGGCGACATGCTATTCACCCTCGATCGCCGCCCCGAGAGCCTCGGCGCCGTCCTCGCAAGTCAGAACACCGCGCAGGTCGCCCACTATCCCGAGGGCGTCGAGTGGTTCAACGGCACGCTCTACTTCGCCCATGGTAGCAGGTACCTCACCGCTCTGGACGAGGAGCGCAGGCCCCTGCCGGGCTTCCCCGTAAGCTACGTGCCCGAGGGCTTCGGCGGCCACCTCGCGGGCGTGGGCAATGACGGAGAGCGCCTACTGGTAACCCTGGCCGCCTACACAGGCAAGAGAGTGCACACCCAGTTCTCGCTGATCCTGGCCATCGACCCGGACACCGGAGACCCCGTGGAGGCGTGGCACATCCCCTACACCAACGACCCGCGCGGCATCGCCTGCGCCGACGGGATCGCCTACGTCGCCGACGGCATGTCGCCATTCGATGACCCGGACACCGGCGTGAAGACGAGCCCGGGCATCCGCGTGGTGCTCTTCTGTCTCGGCGACCCGATCGACGTGCGGCCGGAGGCCCTGCCGGGAAGGTGAGGGGCGACACGCGACACGGCCGACGGCAGCGTCCTGCCACCGAGACACGAAGGGCATGGAGCCCCCACGGAGTACGGCGGGAAGGAGCGGGGAACGGCTCGGTCTGTGACGGGTCGCGCCCGCTCTCCCGCCGTTCGCGGGTATCGGCGTGCCGCGCGACCACGCGCAATCTGGTGTCGCGATCCCATTCGGACCGCGGTCACCGGCAATCGGTGACCGCGCCATGCCTCCAACCGGGCGCTTCCGCGGGCTCGGTCCCCGGCCACCCACCATTGGCGCCAATCCCCTCGGCGGCATCGCGCGAAGCTCCGCCCCGGACCGACCAGGCGCCCCCTGAGGGCTCGTGGCGGCGGACGACGGCGGTCGCAGCGACCTGCGGGAGCGCCGACGGCCTAACGGGGACCCGGCGGCGCCTGCCCTCATCACGGGCAGGCGCCGCTGTCTCCTATTGCGACTACTCGTACACCACCACCGTCTTGAGCATCAGCTCCAGTGACTGGGGATCCTGCGGATCCCGCTCCAGCCGCAGCGCCGCCTCTCCCGTCGGCAGTGGCCCCACAGTCCCGGTAACCGCGACTTCCTCGGAGGGCTTCCCGGAACGCCGGATGGTTGCCCGGTCGCCGCCGCGGTACACCAGCACGTCATCCGTGCCCAGCCGCGCGTCCAAGGACAACTTTTCCCCGTCCACCGCGAGCCGCGGCAGCGCAGTGGTCACCTCCGCCACACGCCGCAGCGCCTTGATGCCATCCACCAACACGGTGCAGGTCTTCCCCGCAGGGATGCCGTTGTAGTACAGACTCAGGTAGCTGATGTCGTGGTACTCGATGGGATGTGGGGTAGGCTTCTCCGGGCGCTGCAGCACGATGTAACGCCAGCCGCTGAAGTTCACCGGGATGTAGTAGTCCTGGGCCATGCCCCGGGCGTCGCGAAGCTGCACCTTGAACCTGGCGCCGCTCTCATCGCCGTGCAGCCACAGCCCCAGGGCCGTGTGCTCTCTCAGGTCGAGGGGCGCGTCGAACTTGCGCCCGACCGCGGACCAGCCCCCATCATCGGTGCGGCTGCTGGTGGCCGTATAGCTCCCGCAACGCGTTCCGACCCGGGCCCCCTCCTCGATGGCCTCGAAGCTCTGCGTCACACCCTCGCTGGTATTGCCCGCCTCGTTGTCCTTGATCTGCTGCCGGGTCAATTCTCCGCCCGTGGCTCCGTATGGGGTGAGGTCCTCGAAGTCCTCCAGCATCCAGACGTCCGCGTCATGGTACTCCGGGCCGGGCGCGATCTGGCGGCAGGCGCGGAACTCCAGCCCCAGCGAGGCCGTGCCCAGAGCGGGATCGACCTGTAGCGGCACCTCGGCCGGCCCCTCGGGGTCGATGGCCAGCTCGTGGCTCCAGACCGCCCGGCGCAGACGCGACTCGCCCCCGTCCTGGTCGAGGAGGAACTCCACTCCCGGCTTGCGCAGTTCGGCACGCAGCTCGTCCGGAACGCCACCGGAGAGCCGAATGTCCTCGTACCTGCGGATGATGCGGATGATGTCCTCGATCCGCGGGTGATTCCGGATCGTCTGCGGGTTGATCTGGATGCTCACGGAACAGTCGTAGCCCAGGGCCTTCTGGCAGACGTACTCAACCTGATCGGGGGTGATGTCCGGGCGGTAGATGCCGTACCAGCCCAGGTCCAGGGGCAGGAGGTTGTTCTCCATCCAGATGAAGGAGGGCAGGCGCTCGTCGAGGTATGCCTTCCAGTCGGCGAAGCCGTCGGCCGAGGCCTGCCGGGCCAGAATGTGGTAGGAGTAATGGGAGCAGCTACTGGCCTGGAACAGGATATCGTCGCGCCCCAGGGCCTCGTAGAAGACCTGATGGAGCTTGGCGTTGTAGTGCCAGTGCGGTCCCTGGAGGGCCTCGGAGCCGTCGAAGTAGAGCATCCCGGCGCCGACCTCGTTGGCGATCCCGGCCAGCCGGGCCGCCACCTCCGCGGTCATATCGGTGTCCATGTCGTGCAGGAAGTAGTTGTACGAGCGCTTCACATGCGCGATCTGCTCGCCCTGCCTGTGGGCCGAGGCCGTCGTCCCCAGATAGCCGCGCTCGCAGCGCACGAAGCCCACCGGGTCCTCCAGCGACGTGGCCCCATACCGGATCAGCTCATCGCCGATGCGCAGGATCGAGGAGTTGCCCATGTACCCTCCCTCGATCTCGGGGAAGTCCGCGGGCGGAGCAATGCTGGGAATCGTGTCGGCGGTCTCGTCAATGTCCGCAGCCAGGGTGGTGAAGAAGTCGTGCACCAGGCGCCGGTCCGGCACCGGGGTGACGTACGCATCGGTGGAGTGGATGGAGGGGCCCAGGAAGTGCAGCCCCGGCCGGAACCCCGCCTCGCGGAACCTGTTCATCGTCCACTTCAGATCCGAGATCCCGTTGGGGAAGTAGTGCTCGCTGATGGGGAAATGGCCCTCGGAATGGGTCCAGGTGCCACTACCGATCATGATCGTCGAGAAGCCGCACTTGCGGGCAAAGTCGATCACGAGGTCCGTGTCGTCCACACCCATGCCGTTGATGAACAGGTACGAGCGCTCCACATCCGGTGACGTCTTGCTCCACCGGCCGTCGAACCGGGGGCTGGGAAGCCCGGCCACCGCCTCGACCTCCTCGATGGCCTGCGCCAGCCGTCCCGCCGGGCACACGCTCACCGCCACCCCGGCGCCCTCGGTACCGTACTGGGCCAGGCACTCGGCCCGCAGGGAGGTGACCGGGAGCTCGAAGTAGTACGTGTTCGGGTCCTCGAAGTCCGCCAGGACCCAGTCGTCCTCCCGGGTGCTGGGCTCACCCGTCAGCTCCCTGAGCGCCCGGATGTCGTCCACCAGGCACTCCACCTCGCCGCCCGGCGGCAGGCCGTTGTAGTACAGATTGCAGACGGTGATGTGGCCGTAGTCGATGGCCTCGCCCTCGGGCAGGGGCAGCTCGCAGTACTTCCAGCCGGTGAAGTCGATGGTGATGTAGTAATCCCGCCAGTGCCCGGCCTCGGAGGACCCGTCATTGAGCTGGATCTTCAGCAGCTCCCCCTTGCCATCTCCATGCACCCAGGCGCCGATGCCCTGATGCCCCCGGATGTCCAGGGGGCGGTCGAAGGTCTTGTACCAGCAGGCGTGGCCGACCTTGTCCGAAGCATTGCGCGCCACGAGACGGGCCGCCCCCTTCCCCACCTTGGCTTCCTCCGAGAACGAGGCGTAGGCCGTCACGCCCTCCGAGACGCTCACCCGCCCCCGGGCGTCGGAGGACACGCGCACCGCCGGGCTGAGCCCCATCAGGGCCACATCCGCCTGCGGACCCCGCCAGGCGTTGAGCAGCCCCGCCACCGTCCCCTCCTTGGGCAGATGCAGCTCACCCAGCCGGAGACCGATCCACGGGCCCGCCGTCTCCAAGTCCGCGAGCTTGAGCACCACGCAGCCTTCGCCGGTGGTTACCGAGAACACGCAGCTTCCGGCGCCCTCGGAGAACCGCACGTGGAGACGATCGCCCTCCAGAGTGATGCTCTCGGGTGCGAACAGGCCCGCCTCGGTCTGGAGCCGGAACATCGGCTGGGCGAAGGGCACGTTGAGGTCGACGCCCGCCGCATCCAGCAGAGCGCTGGTGCGTCCCTCGTTGTCGATGGTCCAGGTCAGGCCGGGGGTGGTGAAAGTGGCGCCCTGGGTCCAGGCGACGCCGGTGAGGCCGAAGCCCATCAGAACGAGGAAGAGCCGAGATGTGTGCATGGAGACCTCCGGAGACGAGACGATGGGAGCGAGAAGTGGCGGGAGACTTCGCCGAAGAGACAGCGCAGGCCTCCGAGGGAGGAGGACCCGTAGGCCAGCGAAGGGATGGGACTGAGCTATGGGAAGATACGTCTGCAGCCCTGTGCGGCCACGAAGTCCAGCTCATCCTGCTCCTCTCGGCTCATGAGGATGAGGTGCACGGGAAGCGGGAGGCAACACTGCGATAGATGCTGCCGGATGGCCACCCGGTCCGCCTCGCTGGCATAGACTATGAGGACGTCGATGTCCGCCGCCGATTCGGCGTCCACGAGGGCCGAGCCAAACAGGTACCACGCGATGCCGGGGATATGCCGGGAAGCGCGGCAGGCCTGCCCTCTGAGAATGGCCGTGACGGCCTGGGTGGTCATGGCCGGTTCAGAGCCCCCAAGAAGCTCTTCCATTTGTGCACCTGCCCACCCATCGAGGTCGCCACACCTTCCGCGGAGCCCGTTGCTCGTCCGCTCGGGTTTGTGATCACCAGAATGTCAAAGCGACCGTACCGTTCGCGTGCCGTCCTCACGTGATCCACAGTGAGTTCGTACTCGCGAAGGAAGACGACCATGACGTCGCCCGCCCCGTGGCGTGATACCCGATAGCGACGGTCATCAAGCCGCTCGAAGCCCGCCACTGTGTCATGCTGGCGGAGGACGCGATCGATGAAGCCAAACTCGCTACTCACGTAGTCCCTAACGTCGGCTAGCCTGAGTGCGGCCTGAAGGTCGCTCCAGCCGCCCACAGGGACCCGAACACGCTCGGACAATCGGAGAGCGTCTCCGGCGATCCATGCCTCTTTCGGCACATTGACGGCGAAGGATACGGTGCGCTCGGTCTCAACGAGCGGGCGGAGTTCGTCCGCGCGAAGTGGTGAGGACGCGATAGTGCCGATCACGACCGTCGGGTGCTTCGTCCGCTCGACCTGGACGCGCTGGGGCGACAGAACCCGAGTGCTCGCGACGCTGTCATGCGCACTGAGCTTACAGGCCACCCACTTGCCCGTCCAGTCACTCGTCGCCGGGGTCACTTGCACCATCCCCAAAAAGACCGGCCATCGCGGCCGGGAACTGCGACCCCAACATGGGTCTGCCGCCCCCGATGTGGCGAGCCTCAAGGTCGTCGACGTGCTGCCAGAACCGCTCGAGAACCTGTCGCTCGCATGGAGTCAGGAGCTGGCGGTTCGCGTCCGCCATAGCGAGGAGCCTGCGGTTGTTGGGCAGTATCCGCCCAATGACCTTGCGGCGCCAGACCTCGGCCACCTCACTCTCGGGGTCCAGGTGGTGATCCCCGATCGGTCCGTACATGTCGAAGATGGCCTTGTTCTCTTCCAGGACTGGCTCAATGGCAGCACGAGCAAGGGGTCGCTCGGCACACTCGACAACGCCGAAGGCGGCTCTGACCTTGTCCCTGTGGTTTGCCTTCCACCGGCGAAGCAGGTCGTCTGGGTAATCCTGCGGCGCCTTGTCGACGATAGCGTGGCACGTGGGGCACAGAAGGATGATGTTCTCATAGGCACCACGGTCGACGGGGCGAACGAGCGCATCGGCGCGAGGGCCCGCGTCACTCGCGGCTATGATGTGCGCCATTTCGGCCACGTGCACGGCGCCGCCGCTGGCGACCTCGACAAAAAGATCGCGGGAGCACGCTGGGTTCTGACAGAGCCCTCCCGAGTCCGCGAAGAGACGACGTACTGTGAGGCGGTCGAGTGTAACTGCACCACGTGAGCAAGACATTGCCATCTCCCCCGGTCAGCCGCGGCATACGCCGTTCGACCGCCCGGTGACCAGCCCCGACTTTACCACACGTAGCAGAGCGCGTCCAGTCAGTGGCGATCGCCTCGACCGCCGCGCGTCCGCCCTCGATCAGGGGCTCTGAGGTAGACACATACTGATAGGGGACCCGTCCGCTCCCCAGGCGGACTGACACGCCGTCGGCGAATGCGAACCATCGGCTATTCGCGCCGACCCCGCGCCTCGAGTTTCCCGTGCTCAGCGGCAGCGCGCGCTGACGAACGCCTTGCGGAACGTCCGCCTCGGTCCAGACGCGCACGGCGCTGATGCGCCCCCACGGGATGCGGCGCCCCCCCCAGACCATCAGCACGTGCAGCTCCCGGTCCGTGCTGGTGACCGCGGAAGGCACGTGCAGCAGCAGGACCAGTCCGAAGAAGGCGAAGGGGGGTGACGATGACCACGAGGATCCAGCCGCCCTGGGCGGCCGACCGCCATGGGGCGCCCCCC
>Ga0334883_1004148_pt1 | contig 14343 bp, 15 predicted proteins | sample GraSluR1_MG_6_FD_207230 | JGI IMG/M metagenome (GOLD analysis project Ga0334883, IMG submission 207230) | Sludge microbial communities from methane-producing bioreactor in Wageningen University, Netherlands - Granular Sludge_09_05-R1 | ecosystem: Engineered > Bioreactor > Anaerobic >... | reverse complement strand
GCCTCGAAGGCAAACTGTTCGTTGAGTTCATCGCCCTGATTTACCTGTCGTACATAAAGAAGCGGATGCAGGATACGGGCCTGTTCAGGGACTACACCCTTCAGGGACTTCTGGATAAACTTGATGTAACCGAATGCTTTGAACATCCGGGACAGAAGCTGCGGGTTGGTGAAGTTTTGGAGAAACAGAAACAAATCTATGCCGCGCTGGGTGTTTCGCCTCCAGGCTCGTTATGAGTGGGCGGGAATCCAGGTTAAAACGGCAAACTGGTCGGCGGTGTGTTTTACAAGAGCGAAATCCCTTTGACTTTAGTTTCAACAAACAACATTTTTTGATCGTTACATATTGTTCACGATTAATTGAGCAAAAGCTGAGCAATTTATTTCTTTTGCACCATCTCTCTGTCTGGCAAGGTCATACGTGACAGTACCTTCTCGTATAGTCCGTTCCATGGCGGATACTGAAATTGCAGCGGCTTCTTTCCAGCCAATATGCTCAAGAAGGAGAACAGCAGAAAGGATAAGAGAACCAGGGTTTGCTTTGTCGAGTCCAGCATGCTTCGGAGCTGTGCCGTGAGTCGCTTCAAAAAATGCTATTTCGTCATTCATGTTGACCCCAGGGGCAAGACCCAGCCCACCAACAGATGCAGCAAGGGCATCAGAGAGATAATCACCGTTCAAATTTGCCATTGCAAGTACAGAGTATTCTGCGGGGCGAAGCAGTATCTGCTGGAGCATAGAGTCGGCTATGCGGTCTTTTACAACAATTTTACCTTTGGGCTGCACACCAAGGAAATCTGTTGTAAGCTGCTCCTCAGTAATGCAAACATCAGCAAACTCTTGAAGTGCAACCTCATAACCCCATTTCCGGAAGCCTCCTTCGGTAAATTTCATTATATTAGCCTTGTGGACAAGTGTGACTGAGGTACGATTGTGTTCTAGGGCGTAACGGATCGCCATCCGTACGATACGTTTTGTTGCACTGGGTGAAATCGGTTTGATTCCTATTGCGGCATCGTCCCGTATATTCCGGACTCCCATTTCGTTACGAAGAAAGTCACGTACTTTCATACAAGGAGATGTTCCGGACTCCCATTCGATGCCAGCATACAAATCTTCCGTGTTCTCACGAAAGATTACCATGTCAACGTCTTGTGGCCGTTTGAGCGGAGCCGGAACTCCTTCGAGCCAGCGTACAGGACGGACACACGCATACAAATCCAGTACTTGGCGGAATGCGACATTAAGACTCCTAAACCCTTCTCCCACGGGTGTTGACAAAGGTCCCTTGATTCCAATATGGAAAAATTTCAGCGCAGTTAGCGAGTCTTCAGGAAGCGAAGATCCAAAAAGTTCCAAGGCATTTTCACCAGCATAAATTTCCCACCAGATCAACCGTTTTTTGCCGCCGTAAGCCTTGTACACGGCAGCATCGACAACGTGTTTCATCGCAGGTGTTATGTCTTTACCTACGCCATCACCTTCTATGTAGGGAATGATCGGCTCTTCGGGAATGCTTAATCCCTCTTTTCCTAAAATGATAGCGTCACCGCGCTTTGGTGGTAGATATTGTTTCAATTCCAATCCCGGGAAAAAAGACATTTCTTTTATTAAACCCCCTAGGAGCCTGTCGGACTGGGCTCCAAAACTCCGTATCATGAGCACCATCGGCTCCGGTTTTCATAACTTCCGGATACGAAAGCGTCATTTTCAACGCTCCGGGGGGGTGAAGTTTCACCTCCGAGGCGTTTTCCCTTTTACGATGTCCGAATTATGTGCATTCTCTTCACGTTGTACGCCATGCACGCCAATGTCCATTCACCCTTCGCTTTCTTCAGACCACGAAGGAGAAACCGCCTGAAATTCAACACCTCTTTTATGATCCCGAACACCGGCTCGACCACGCCCTTGCGTTTTCCGTACTCCGTTCTTCCACCGGCCGTCTTCAGCCTGGCCTTCATGCGGTCCATGGAGGTGTCCACAGTCGGTCCGCAACTCATCGCGATCGGATTTGCTTCTTCTTCATTCCGCACGGTAAACTGCGAATCCGGGCGACTCTCCGTTTCTTCCGTCGTTCCCGACGTTTCGACGCTTCCCCCGCATCTTTCAACAAGCGGAATGTTGTGCTGCTCCCTTCCGATGGAGATCAGCGGCTCGATTCCGCGCTTCACGCAGTACTCCACATTCTGTTTGCTGCAGTATCCCGCGTCCGCCAGCACGGTCTCCGGTGTCGTCAGTCCTTCGGGGTTCCTTTTCATGGCCTCAAGAACCGGTTGAAGGGCCTGCCTGTCCACAGGAGTATGCCCAAGGTCCGTTCCCACGATCAGCCTGCTGGCGTTGTCCACCACCGCCTGAGCGTTGTACGCCTGCTCGAAGCCTCCTCCGGAGACGGGCATGATCCGCGATTCCTCGTCGGTGAAGTTCACCTGATCCTTGTCTTCAGGACCGGGTTTCGGCTCGGCGGGTTTCTTCCCTTTTGCCTTCTTTCCGGTAGTCTTTTCCTTCTTGTCCCGGACTGCCATCTTCCCGTCGTACTCTTCCTTTTCCATGCGGTACGTCTCGGCCGCACGGCGTTCGATCTCCTTCACGGCCGATTCGATGAGATCGAGGCGCTTTTCCCGGCGCTTCAGCTCCGCGGGAACGTCGATCACCGTACGATTCTCGTTCCGGTCGGCTTCCTCCGCCATGCGAAGCAGTTCGTCCACTTCATCCCGCAGCTGCTCCCGTATCTTCCGCGCATGCCTGTAGCTCATGGCCCGATGCTTCGAGGCGTTCGCCCTGACCTTCGTCCCGTCCAGACTGACGCTTCCCATTTGCCTCATTCCCGTTTCCCGCGCCACTTCAAGTATCCGCACGAAGTACTCGCCTATCTCGACGAGAAACCGCAGACGGAATGAGGCTATGGTGTCATGGTCCGGATGGCTGTTCGCCGCTATGTACCGGAAGGCCACGGAGTCGTGGGTGGCCGCCTCGATCTTCCGGCTCGACCTGACTCCGGTGGCGTACCCGTAGAAGAGGAGCGACAGCAGCATTCCCGGGTCGTAGGGGGTGGAGCCACGCCCCGCGCAGGACGCTCTCAGCGGAGCGAGGTCGAGCTTCGATACGACTTCCACCACGAAGCGGGCGAGGTGGTCTTCGGGAAGCCAGTCCTCAATGGACTGGGGGAGTAAGTACGGAGTCACTCTGTCTACTGTCTGGAATCTGGTCGCCATGCTCTTTCGCCGCCTTTGTTCGGGATGAGTCTATTCTATCCGATGTGGCCTAAGTCCGACAGGCTCCTAGCTTGTGGAATAATCATATCCGTGAAAACATTGTTGAATGAGAACATTTTGATTTTTAACCGCTTTCAGCCAACCACGCGAAAATAGTGTACCACAGCTCTATTCAAGCCTCATTGAAAAATCATCCTGCTGTGAAAATGACATTCCAGCCTACGGATCCACAAGTTTTTCTCCTGTGCTAAAAAACATTTTTACAAACCATGCCTTTGAGTTAAAACTTTTGACACAGAAAAATGAATCAAATAGAACTCATTATTTTCGAAAAAAGCTGCTAGAGTAAAGCACAATCTGATATTATGTTTCAATGGACAAAGTCAACACCAAACAAGCTTTTGAAAAGGAGAACAAAAGCATGCCTGACAGGAAAATGCTCGCAGAATTCTTCAAAGGTGTTGCCTTGAAGTATGCCAGCAGGGTTGAGATTGATTCCACCACCTCTCATCAGCATGAACTGAACGGTGTGACTCCCCTTAGGGCAATATTCGGAGATGAAAGGAGATACTTTTCCCGCGCTCGATTCATCGCATTCGGAGACGACAGTTCTGCGGTAAACTATGATGGAAATGCCACCTGGTATAACGCTCGCGAAAGGCACCCCACAAGAACAGAGTATCGCCTCTACTACTCAGACAACGACTTCATTTCATCAGTTCAGGCTGGTGATCTGCTTGTTATTGCGCTGCTTGAGAACGAAGAGCTTATGATAGCCTCTGCACGTTACGGAAGTGAAGTAGAAAAAGAGCTTTTATGGCTCTTTGCACCTGCGGATCAGGAAATCGGAGAACAATATACGGTCAGAACACAGGAAAATATGCAAGGCATCACACTAAATTTCGTTGTACGAACAATTCTTTCTCTCCTTGGAATCGACACGTTTGAAAAACTTGAGGGATTCTATCTGGATGAAATGTCTGCAAAATTCGGAGAAACATTTCCCGGAACTTCAGTTTTTTCGACTTACGCAAGCAATACTCTTTCCATTCCGGAAGAACCTGACGCGGCACTACTTCTCCTGATGGAAAGAGAGGAGGCGCTTTTCCGTCTTTTCGAGAAAGCTGAAGTGGAACAACGACTGGAAAAAGGATTTCGTTCAGCAGAAGAGTTTGAGGGGTATGCAAAATCTTTCATGAACAGAAGATACTCACGAGCAGGACGTGCATTCGAAAATCATCTTGCCCGTGTTTTTCGGAGGAGAAAACTCCGTTTTAGCGAGCGCCCTGTTACAGAGCTTAGAAAGCGCCCTGATTTTGTGTTTCCAGGAATTGAAACATACCAGGAACTTGCCGTCAATCCTGACCTGGAAAAATACGTTACCGTGCTCGGAGCAAAGACAAGCTGCAAAGACCGCTGGCGACAAATAGTGAATGAAGCAGACAGGGTCAGAACAAAACACCTGGCGACGCTTCAGCCCTCCATTAGCGGTAACCAGATCACAGAAATGCAAGCCGAGAACGTGGTGCTTGTTATTCCTGAAGAGATCCGCCAAACATACCCAGCCGGACAAAGAAATGACATTTTAAACCTTGCCAACTTCATCGACATTGTGAAGAATCGGCAAAATGCTTTCAACGAAGTTTCCGGGACATCTTAAAAAAATCATAGTACGAAAGAACCGCGAAAGACCTTGTTTTAAGACCACAGTATGGCGAAAAACCATTTTTTGTATAATTAATACTTGCCACCGATGATAATTCTATAGCAAAGAGCTGTTGCCATCGATTTCCAAATATTGGTCACCTGAAGACAACCACAGCAGAAGTGCGTCTGCAACTTCTGCTTTTTGTTGTTCGTTTTTTCCCCTTAATGCACATTCCCAGACGATAGCAATTCTCCAGCCAAGACTCAAAAGCTTCTCTTTGTTTTTCTCGTCCCGAGCTCTGTTTCCCTGGATTTTTTCTTCCCAGAAATCCCGTCTTGTTTCCGGCATTTTAAAAAGCTTGCAATTATGCATATGCCAGAAACAGCCATTTATAAATATTACAGCCTTCCATTTCGATACAACGATATCAGGTTTTCCCGGAAGAGTTTGCACGTTTTTTCTGTAGCGAAGCCCTCTGGCAAAAAGGGCTTTTCTTAGCACCACTTCAATTTTGGTATTTTTGGACCTGATACCGGACATTAATTTGCTTCTTGTTGATGCAGAAACGATGTCAACCACTAAAACAACCTTCCCTGGACAAGAAAAGTTTCTGATTTAAGCTCCATCAACCAGGGCTTGAGGTATGCTGCAACATGGGAAATGAGGGGAACGACAACAGAATTTCCAAATTGCTTGTAAGCCCTTGTATCAGAAACAACTATCCTGAATTCTTCGGGGAAACCCATCAAACGAGCACATTCCCTGGGTGTAAGACGCCTTGGATTCGAATCGTCCCCCCGGGAAACGAGTATCTCCGAACCATCTTTGTAATAGCGGGCAGACAATGTTCTGGAAACATCATTTCCGGTGACAAGCCCATAACCGAAACCATTCCCTTTCGCCCGGTGCTTTTCCGCATAACATTGCAAATACTCCCATAATCTTTCTGTTAATGTATACTTATCACGAACTTGTCCGGACTCATCAATAAAACGCCCATTATCGAAATCCGCTTCGGAACCGTCTTCAGGATGCAAAATGGATTTCAGCACAATTTTTTCATTAACATTCAGAGGGATATCATTTAAATTAAAGGGAACTTTCGAACGAAATCCGACAATGATTATCCTTTCCCGATGCTGTGGAACAAAATATCTGCCATCGAAAACCCTCCAGGAAATAAAATACCCAAGCTCATCCTCCAAAGTGCATCGAATTATCTCAAAAGTCCTGCCTTTATCGTGGGAAAGCAAATTTTTGACGTTCTCAAGGACAAACGCATATGGCTTTTTCTCTGCAATAATACGCGCGACGTCGAAAAAAAGAGTCCCCTGTGTTGCACACTCAAAACCATGAGGCATGCCAAGAGCATTCTTTTTTGAGACTCCTGCAATACTGAAAGGCTGGCATGGAAAACCGGCAAGCAATATATCATGGTCGGGAATTTCCGAAGCTTCGACTTTCGTAATATCTCCGGCTATTTCTGCTTCTTCAGGAAAATTGGCGCTGTATGTTTTTCTTGCATATTCATCCCATTCACTGGTAAAAACACATTTTCCTCCAACTTTTTCAAATCCCAGGCGTATTCCGCCAATTCCTGCGAAGAGATCGATAAAAGTAAAATCATTTTCACCGGAGGCCCCCCGGGGTACCATCTCACCGATAATCTTTTCCAAAGCAGGTCCAACATGTAAAGGCAATTTAGTCTGCCCGCTTTCCCATCTGGCTATAGTTTTCTTGCTGCATCCGACACGCATGGAAAGTTCTTCCTGTGTAAAAAAGGAGCGGGCTTTTTTCAGGAGCAAGAGCTTTTCATCTCTGGATTTTACTTCCATGCGAATCACCTCTGGGAAATTTTAGAGTCATTATGTCTCTTTTTTGACCTAGAGTCAAGGATTTCTTCCTTTTGTGTTTGCTCTTTTCTATTCCCGCTTTTTTTAATATCCTCATGTTCTATTCCCTGATTATTTTCCGATTTGTAGAATTCGAAGAAAAAAGAAATAGAGGAAGGCCTTCACCACCGTATTAATTGATGATGACTGACACTCCGTTTCCCCCACTAAAAGATACTCAGTCATTATCTTGGTCCCCCGTCCATATTTTTCGAAGCCATTCTCGAAAAAGTTCCCCCGATTATGATCCCGCGCCTGTAGATCGGGTCGTCCGGTTCTGCTTCCCTGATCCCGGACACCTTTCCCTTGATCATACAGTATGGGGCTGCGGTTATGTCTTTTTCCACTCTCCCGCTTCCCCCATTCCCGGAGCGCTTCGGGAAGTAGCGGATAGATGTATAACCGCTTATACCCTCAAAGCGGATATTCTTCTTTATGCACACTTCTCCTTCGCCGTTCAGCAGGGCGGCCGGCAGTTCTTTTTGGTTGTCGTATACTTTTGCCTCATCCATCACTTCCGTCCATCCCTCACCGTTTTCCTCTCCCCTGTAGAATTTCCCGTTTCCCTCAATGATCCTGTACTTATGTTCCATTGTGACTCCTCCTTGTGAGGGGCGTACGCCCCTCATCCGTCAATTATTCGTACCGATCCGTCCGATCCCCTGATGACAGCCCGTTTCCCCTCTCCGGCATTCCTAAGCGCCTGCCTGGCGATGAGTGTTGATCTCCATGCCGAGTGGGACAGGCTCAGCGGTTTTTCCTCCCCGCTTTCCGCATCAGCTGTAAAAATCTCGTACACCACGGGCTGTTCGGGGTCAAAGAACTCGTCCAAGGTAAGAAACACCATTTTGGGCCAGGCCCATTCAATGAAGCCGTTTGCTTCCTCCAGGGTGCCGAAGCGCCGGGAGACCTCTGTTTTTTCCCAGTTCCTGCTGTCCTTGTTGACGAACCCGCTCACAACGTACTCCCCTTCGATTTCCTCCATCCACACCCTGCTCAGGCCTTTTTTTCCGAGCTTCAATGTCATCCCCGGCATCTCCTCCTTCTGAACATGTCTGCGTCTATTCCGGCTGTTCGAGAAACCGTTCGATCGTGTCCCTGCCCGTGTACATGGGTTTATTCCTCTTCTTCCTCTTCGTGGTGTGCGCGGAAGTGCTCCTGAACTTTTTCCCGCAGGGCCTGGTCGAAGTCGGGGTAGAACCGGGACTCTGCCCAGAAGAATCCGAGCTGCCCTTCCAGGTCTCCGGGGTAGTTGCGTTCCAGGCATTCGAACACGTCCCACCCGACGATCACGAGGTCGATCAGACGCCCGAGGGTGAGGGGCCGGACAGAGATGCACGAGTGTTTTTTATTGAGGGTCTCGCCGTCGTATTCGTCGTCGACCCTGACGCGGATGCGGTTTTTCACCCGTTTCGCCCGGACGGAGAGTACGTCGTAGGTGGTGGACCGTATGGTCAGCCGGGCGATCTCCAGTTCTCCGGGCTCGCAGGGCAGGAGGAACTCCCCTCCCATACACATGGGGTGGATCAGTCCCCAGGCCCTCCTGTGCCCCTCGCTGAGCTCCTCGTTGCCGAATCCCTCGGGAACGGCGTTCATTCCGCCTTCCCGTACCATTTTCCTGACGGCCTCCCGCCTGATGGCGCCGGTGATGCGGCTGAGCATCAGTTCCCCCGGGTCGGAGGGCTCAAAATAGCCTTCGGGGCGCCTGGAATAATCGATGGTGCTCATGGGCAGTTCCTCCTTCGGTGCTGTTTACGGGTACCCCTGAATCTCCCAGGCCGCTGGAAAACACCTGTCATACCCGGGCCTCTTCCTGCCATTTCTCGATGGATTCCAGCACCTCGCCGAGGCATGATCCCGAGACGACATCCTCCCCGTCGTCGTTCCACCCCTTGTAGAGGATGCTGTTGACCAGGACCCCGTTTTTCGGGATGCTTCTTTCGTGGAAGGAGAGGCGGAGGCCGTTGTCGACCAGCGCCTTCCTGACGAACCGCTTCTCGTCCCGCTTCCTCAGTTCGGCGATGCCCTGCCTGACCTGTCTGGCGCTGTTTCCGGCCACAACCCAGCCGCCCGCCTCACGCCGACCGCCGTATCGTGCTATGCCGCCGTTCCCGTCGCTTACGTCCTCGCCGAACGTAAGTCCTGCGTCCTCGATCAGCCTGCGGATCATGTCCCTCATTCGGTTCCCTCCTGTGCCGTAATCTCTTCAAATATTCCGACACGCCCTGCGCCTCAGTTTTCCCCCGTCTCTCCCAGAAACCGTTCGACCGCGCTCCGGGAGATGCTGAAGGGGTCAACTTCCCCCGTGACTCCCGCAAGTACCCTGTTCATGGCAATTCCCCGCGCCCCGCAGGAGAGGAAAAGGTTCAGCAGGAAGCCGGGGCTGTGGAGAATGTTCGGGAAAAATGCCGTGTAGACGATCATGCCGTCCCTGTAGACATAGCTGCCGAAGCCGTATCCGGCGGGGTCGGAGCCCAGTTGAGGCTCATTCAGGGAGAGGGCCTTCCGGATCCATTTTTCCTCCTCCCCCTTCTTTCCGGAAACGGGGAAGAAATGGGTGACCAGCAGGCCGTTTCCGTAGAACGGGTGGGGCTGATCGGCAGCCATCCTGCAGAGGGAGGAAAAGGTGCCGAAGGGGAACTCGGCTGACAGCCCGGGCCCTCCGGCGCTTGCCATGAGGACGGGGGGATTTTGCCCGAGCAGGTCCGCCGCTTTCTGGAATTCGTCGTCGGGCCACCGGGACGGCTCTTTCCCTGTGGGCTGGATAATCGACGGTACCAGCCCGGCGATTTCGTCGTGTTCCCTGCGGACCCCGTTCTGCGGATGGGCGCTGACAGCGTTTTCCATGCCGAAGGCGGAAAAATTGTCCCCCAGCCTGCGTGCCTCGTAGATCTGGATGGCTGCGGCGACGCTGAGGAGGACGTTCATCCACGGGCTGATCCCCTCGTAGACGAGGGCCCAGGAGCAGAGGTCCAGGGTTCCCCTGCGGGGGTCGAAAACCGGCCCCGCCATGGATGCGAAGGGCATGAGCGTCAGGCTGACGGCTTTCAGGGCGTCGGGGTCCAGGCTCCTGACCTTCAGCAGCTCCGTCCGGATGGAGATGTAATACCCCCTCTCGCCCGAAGGCCCGTCGGCCTCGCCGACGACCTCCACCGTCTGTGCGTGATCACCGGCCCACCATGTGAATCCGTTCTCCGTGATGACCGACCATTCGTCGTCGACCTGGAGCTGTTTCCCGTACAGCCACTCAATTGTGTCCCTGCCCGTGTACATGGTTTTATTCCTCCCTTTTCTGATTTGCGTAAAACCGCTCCGTCACCTTTTCCCGCAGGGCCTCGTCGAACTCCGGGTAGAACTGTGACTCACCCCAGAAGAACCCGAGCTGCCCTTCCAGGTCACCCGGGTAGTTCCATTCCACGCTTTCGTAAAGGCTCCACGCGCCGATGAGAAAATCCAGCAAACTCCCGAGGGTGAGGGGGCGGACCGAGGTGCGCGTGTGCTTTTCGCCAAGGTTATCGCCGTTGTACTCGTCGTTTATCCTGTAGCTGATGCGGTTCTTCCCGTATTTCGCCCGGACGGAGACGACGTCGAAGGTTGTGGACCGGATGGTGACCCTGGCGATCTCCACTTCGTAGTCACGGCACGGCGGCAGGTATTCCCCTCCGAGGAACGACGGGTTGTACCGGGCCCAGGCCCTCCTCTCGTCGTGGCTGAGGACGGGGCTGTCAAATCCCTCGGGAACGTCATTCATCCGGCCCTCCCGTATCATTTTCCGGACGACCTCCCTCCTGGCGGCGCCGCTGATGCGGCTGACCATCAGTTCCTCGGGGTCGAAGGGCTCGGAATAGTCTTCGGGGCGCCGGGAATAATCGATCGTGTTCATGGGCAGTTCCTCCTTCGGGGAATGTGTTCCGGTTCAAGCGAACCGGTTTAAAAGACAAAAAAAAGGCCTCTCCGAGGAGAGGCCTTTGGCCGCCATGGCGCATGGATCGAGACAGATCCGTGCTTCTGGTTCTCCTCTTATCATCCGCCCCGATTTCATCGGAGCGCTGGTGTTGGCACCACGCCTTTTCAGGCAGGTTGCCGGGCTTCATAGGGCCAGTCCCTCAGCCGCTCTGGATAAAAGTTTCAGTTGGAAAGGTTCACATTCATTGTTCAGATTAATTATACACCCCTGTTAAATTTTAGCAAGTGTGTTCCGTTTCTTTTTTTCCTGCCGTTTATAATACCTCAGTTCTTCTCGATGATCAGGAAGAGGCTCGACTCGTCAACCATCTGCAGGCTGTAGGGGCAGCCGGTCTTTTTTCCCATTGCCTCGAGGTCCTCCTCCGAAAAGGTAGTCGCAGTGAAGCCGTCACTGCAGACGATCTTCCCGTCCCCGGTCTTCTCCATGTCCAGTTCTCCCAGCAGCCCCTTGCCGGCCTGCTCTTTGAACCATTCGAGGCGCCACTCCCAGAAACCGGACGCATAGGTGCTGAAGAACGCCCTTCCCCCGGGAACGAGGGCCTTCATGCTTCGCTCCACCAGGTCGTACGGGTCCCCTTTCATGGCCGAGAGGCCGTTCTGGAGACAGAGCACCACGTCGTATTCCCCGTCGAACGCCATCCCGTGGGCGTCCATAACAAGAACGGTGCAGTTGTAGCATCCCTTGAGGTAATCCCTTCCGAAGGCGATGGAATCCTTTGAGATATCGATCCCCACCACGGCTTTCGCGAAGGGAGCGATCCGCTTCATAATACGGCCGTACCCCGTTCCGAGCTCAAGTACCGTCTCATGAGCGTGAAGACGGCTGCAGATGAAGTCGATCTCCGCTTCCAGGTACTGCCTCACCCTGCCGATACCCGTGTTGTACACTTCAAGCAGGTTGCCCGCGTTGAGCTTCCCGGCGTAGTAATTATCCATCCCTTCGCCTCCTGTGCCTGCGGTATGTATGTAAAATATAACAAGCAGAAAACATCTCTTCCCGCTTATTTTACAGCAAAAACGCCCTGCCGCAGCACGGGATACGAAAAGAGGGGGCCTCCGATGCGCGGCCCCCTCTCTTTAATGCGGTCGTTTCAGCGGGTAAAAGTTACCTTGAAACCGTCATCGGTTTCCTCTTTCACGGCCTTCCACCCGTGGCTTTCGCCGTAGCGGGCGACATTTTCCCGGGACGTGACCGTGTCCACGAGCACTTCCACAGGCCCTCCTGTGTGCTTCTCAAGGGCTTTCCGCGTTTCCATAACGGGCTGGGGGCAGGAAAGGCCCCGTGCATCGACTACGAAAGCTTCAGACATTTTTCATTCCCCCTAATCCAGTTTGATCCTGAACAGCCAGCCGACAGCGAGGCAGAAAACGATACCGATCACCGTCGCCGTCATTCCGAAGGACGTGACCCCCGCAGGGGAGGCCGCAAGGGAGAAATTATGGGCGAAACCAGCCCCAACAAGCATGCCGAGAACGAATACTGCGGCGTCGCCGTCACCTTCCCCGGACATGATCATCTGGCGCCCCGGGCAGCCTCCCGCAAGAGTGAAGGCAAGGCCGGAAAGGGCCATGCCGATGAAGTTCCACAGTTGGTTCGTGTGCGCCACCGGCTGGCTTTCAAATCCGGGCCTGAACTGGCCGAGAAGCAGGTTGACGACAAAGGCCGAGACGAGGAATGCCGCCACGCCGCTGAAGAGATGGCCGTTCCTGAGCATGATGAGATCCCGAAGGGCCCCCACCGTGCAGAACCGGCTTTTCTGGGCCATCCACCCGACGAGGAGGCCTACGCCGAGAGCTATGGCCACAGGGGCTGCGGCAGCGCCCGGTCCGGACTTGGAAAAGAAGACAGGGCCGGTCCCCTCAGGACCGAAAAGAGGCCTCAGGTAAAGAAGGGCAAGGAGGGCGACAGCGGCAAGGGGCATAACGGCCCCTGCCCAGGCGGGAGACCTGGACGCCCTGCCCAGGCTGAACCCGTTCCACAGGAAGACTATGCCCAGGCCTATCCCCGCCGTGAGGCCGCCTATGCCCGCAATGGCGTTCCAGTCGCCGCCTGCGAGACGGGCGTAGGCCCTCCACGGGCACCCGAGGAAGATAAGGGCGCCGATCATGGCGAAGAAGCCGAGGAAGAACCGGACAACGGGCGAGGAACCGGACCTTGGAAGATATTCCCTGCTGAGGAAGGCCGCAAGAAACGCCCCCAGGATGAAGCCGGGTATCTCGGGCCTGAGATACTGGACAACTCCGGCCCGGTGAAGGCCCAGCGCTCCCGCGATGTCGCGGGTGAAGCACGCCACGCATATCCCCATGTTTCCGGGATTTCCGAAGTACACAAGCAGTGACGCCGCCGCTCCCACGAAGGCACCGGTTATGGCCGGCCCCCAGCGGGAAATGAGAATTCCGTTGATGCTTTTCATGAAGACAACACCTTTCGCGGAAAATTATGGGAAATCTTTTCGGCAATACGATTTATGGGAACATGTCCGGGAACATACCTGGGGACTGGCGGTCGGAAGCGGACGGAAATCTAGATGCTGTCCGCTATTTCTATGGTTCCGTCCCCCTCGGAGAACTGTCCGATCACTGCCGCCTGCTCAAAGCCGAAACCGCGGATCACCGGAAGCATCTTTTCCGCATCGTCCCTGCCCATTGCGAGCAGGAGCCCTCCCGATGTCTGGGCGTCGAAGATCATGTCCATAAGGATCTCGTCGTGTTTTTCCGGGTCCTTCACCCTGTCCTCGTAGGCGATCCTGTTGTTGTAGGTCCCTGCCGGGATGAGGCCGCTGCACGCGAGATCCAGCACGCCGGGAAGAAGGGGGACATTCCGTATCCCCAGTGTGAGATCCAGGCCGCCCGCCGAGAGCATGTCCAGGGCATGGCCGGCGAGGCCGAAACCGGTGACGTCGGTGCAGGCGCGGACCATGCGGCACTCCTCTTGGGAGATGCGCCGGGGCAGGTCGTTCAGCGTTGTCATCCATCGGGCGGCCTCGGTCCGTGAGGCTTCATCCTCCACCATGTCCGCCTTAACTGCCGTAGCCACGATCCCCGTGCCTACAGGCTTGGTGAGGATAAGGAGGTCGCCCGGCCCTGCGCCCGTGACCTTCCAGATGGAGTCCGTCCGCACTTCTCCGTAGACCACGAGGCCGTACTTGGGCTCCCTGTCGTCCACGCTGTGCCCGCCGAGAAGAAATCCGCCCGCTTCGGCGACCTTTTCCTGTCCTCCCCTGAGGACTTCCTTCAGCACGTCCAGTTCGAGGGCCTTCGTGGGAAAGCCGACGATGTTCAGGGCGACGAAGGGTTTCCCTCCCATGGCGAACACGTCGCTCAGCGAGTTTGCAGCGGCGATCTGCCCCCATGTATATGGATCGTCGGATACGGGAGTAATGAAATCCACCGTGAGGATCCCCGCCCTTTCGGCATCGATGATCCAGAGGGCGGCATCCTCGCCGGAGCCCCATGAGCTTATGATCCGTTCATCACGTGCAAGCGGGAGATCCCTCAGTATCTTCTCCAGGTCCGCCGGACCTATTTTTGCGGCTCAGCCGCTTGTAGTGGAAAGTTCAGTGAGTCTCATGACTGCTCCTCCTTCGATCTTCATGTTGAGAGTATTTCCTTCAGCGCATCCACCG
>Ga0334883_1004144_pt1 | contig 14351 bp, 12 predicted proteins | sample GraSluR1_MG_6_FD_207230 | JGI IMG/M metagenome (GOLD analysis project Ga0334883, IMG submission 207230) | Sludge microbial communities from methane-producing bioreactor in Wageningen University, Netherlands - Granular Sludge_09_05-R1 | ecosystem: Engineered > Bioreactor > Anaerobic >... | reverse complement strand
CCATGCAGGGGCAGGTAACGCCACAATCGCCTGCGGTTTGCATGGCAAAGGCGGCAGGCTTTCAAACTTTGCCCGTCGCCTTTGCAACCGTATGTTGTAGTCCCGCGCTTTGATTGCGTCAAGCCCTTTTTTATGGCGGCGCAGTACAGGCAGCCGTACACGAAGGAAGCGCGCGGGCGCGTTGGCCGTTTATACGCCTTGCGCAGCGGCGGTTTCGGCAGCATCGGGCGTTGTCGCCTGCGTAGGCGGGTTCTCCGTAAGCCATCTGACGCCGAAATCTACCAGCGGGCGAATGGGCAGCAGTTTGCAATCCGCCGCGCCGATCTTGCCCTGCGTAACCACGCCGCCCGCCTGCTCGTACGCCTCGCCGATTTGGGGGAAGCGGTCGCTGTCAAAGTCGATATCCTGCCAGGTGACCCAGCGGCGCACACCGCGATCCTGTACGGATGCGCCCACCGTGAGCCTTGGGGTGGCGGGGTTTAACGCTTCAGCCAGATGCAGGGCGGTACAGTTGCCATAACCAACGCCGATGAGCAGCGTTTTCGCGCCCCTGCGGTAGAAGCGCCCCAGCGGGGAACCCATGCCAAAGCAGGGCTTGCGCCATGTGTGCCCGCGAAGCACCCACGCGGCCATCAAGCCTTTGGCCGCCCAGCTTACATGCGGGTGCGCCGAGCGCTTTGCCCCCGGGTAATTGCGCAGGCATTCCGGCACACGCCCAACTGCGCGGCAAGGCGTCGCCCGGCGGTCATAGGCGGGCATGTTTGCACGCACGGGCGCAAACCAGCTTTCGGGCACGGGCGGGTTTTGCCAGTTGGCGGGCTCGCTGTTATCCCCGCTGTGGGTGGGCATAATCAGCAGACCCAAGGGGCCAACCGCGCGCAGCAGCGCTCGCACGATGGTGACCTCGCGGCCGCATACCCAGCCAAGTTTGCTCATGGCGGTGTGCACGATGAGGCTATCGCCCCGGCGAACGCCAAGGGCGCGTACATCGCGCAGAATGCTTTCTTCGGTCACGGGCATATTGGATTCGATGATTGTATCTTTTTCAGGCATGAGGCGTAAGCTCCTTCAGGAATTTTTCGATGTTGAGATGCGCGATGCGCTCGCGCTCGGGCTGGGTCAGCGGCAGCGCGTCAAAGCGTGCGCGTTCCTCCACGGGATCCCACATGGGGTAATCGGTGGCAAAGAAAACGTGCTCCCCATCATAATGGCGTATCACCGCCGCGGCGTGTTCCGGCGTGAGCGCGTACAGGCTGGAACAGGTGTCCACCCATACGTTGGGAAAATCCGCAAGGTGTTTCCAAGCCTCATCCCATACCGACCAGCCCCCCAGGTGCGCGCAGATGACCTTGAGCGTGGGCAGCTTTTGGAGCACGTTGGCCATGCGCTCAGGCTGGCTGTAGGGGTGGCGCGGATCGCCTACGTGCACAAGCGCAGGCATATCGGCATCCGCCAAAGCGGTAAACATGGCCAGCGATTCATCCCCATCCAGCAGAAAACGCTGGAAATCGGGATGTACTTTCACCCCCAGCATGCCGCCCGCGCGCAAACGCCTAAGCTCGGCGGGGATATCCGCCATGGCGGGGTGCAACGCGCCAAAGCCGATCAGGCGGGATGGCTCCGCGGCGACGGTTCTCATCAGATAATCGTTGATGCTTGCGGCGCGATCCGGCGTGATGGCTACGCTGTGCACCAGGTGGCGCGTAATGCCCGCCTGCGCGCCGCGCGCAAGCAAGGTGGAAAGCCGCCCATCTTCCTGCACGGCAAGGTGGTAGAAATCCGCGATGGAGCGCGAGGCTTTCAACGCGATGGCATCCGGGTAAATATGCGCGTGGGAATCGATCAGATACAAGATAAACGCTCCTTGTTGGCGACAGATTGCCATATCATAAGGCTTGCTACTATATACACCCGCGAAAACGGCGTTGTCAAGGGCATGCGCGATGTTTGCGGAAATGTGGGAACAAAACGCAGGGTTCCTGCGTCCAATAGATAGGCGTCCAAGGACGGGAGGTGCGGTGCGGTGGCCGATCTGCTGCTAATGAAGGCACAAAACGGGGATGCGGACGCATTCACCGCGCTTTGCATGCCCTTTGAAAACATGGTGTACCGCCATTGCCTGCAAATGCTCAACCATGAAGCCGATGCGCAGGACGCCGCGCAGGAAGCCATGCTGCGCGCCTACCGCGCCATCGGGCGCTTTCGCGGTGGAAGCGATATTGCCACCTGGCTGTACCGCATCGCGCACAATGTGTGCATCGATATGCTGCGGCGGCCGCGTGTACAGCGGGAAAATGCTTCGCTGGATGCCATGGCGGAAACGGGGTTTGACCCGGCCGATGCAGCGCCCGACCCGGAGGAAACCTACGTGCGGGCAAGCGAGCAAACGCACCTGACCCAAGCCATCGCCCACCTGCCGGAGGCGCAGCAGGCGCTGCTCACCCTGCGCTACGGCGATGGGCTGAGCTATGAGGAGCTCGCGCGTGTGCTCAAGCTGGGCATGGGCACGGTGAAAAGCCGCATCAGCCGCGCCAAGGAGAAGCTGCGCAGCCTGCTCGGAGATTTTTAGTTATCAGGGAACCATTGCAAACAGCGCTCGTCTAATGCAGTGAAAGGAGGTCAGCCCATGGAAAAGCAAACCAAACCCGACGCGCTGGACCGCGCGCTGACCGACCTGTATCAAACCGCCGTGCCCGAAGGCTATCGTGCCCGCTGGCGCGCGGCTGTGCAGAAAGAGGCGTTAACACATATGAAAAAAGATACCCTTTCCAAACCACAAACGCGGCGCACGCTATGGCGCGCGCTCCTGCCCGCCGCCGCGGCGCTGGTGTTGGTGATTGGCGCCATCACGGCGGGGAATGTCATCCCAAGCATCATCGACGCGAACGCCCCCGAAGGAGGCAGTCTCAAAACAGCGACGCAGTACAGTGGCACGGCCAATGCGCCTGTCATGGCGCAGCGCTCTTACCAGGCCGAAGAGGAGTACGCATGGGATGCCAAGGAGAGCAGCGTAAATGATTCCGCGGTGATGGGCATGGCCATGAGCGGCGGAGCCGATGGCGGGCAAATGGACAGCGGGGCGGATGCGCAGCAAAAGGCGAAAATCGTCCGCACGGTGGATTTGACCATCGCCAGCACGGCTTTTGATGCGGATACCGAGGCGCTTACGGCGCTGACGGAAAGCCTTGGCGGGTATGTGGCCAGCGTGAGCGTGAGCGGCGAAGCATCCGCGCGCAAAGACCGCGCCGCCTACTACAGCCTGCGCATCCCCAGTGATCAGCTGGACGCGTTTCTCAGCGGCGTAAACGGCATCGGCCGCATTACGGCACGCTATGAAACCGCCACCGACAAAAGCACGCAGTATGCGGATACCACCATGCGGCTGACCACCCAAAAGGAAAAGATGGCGCGCCTGCAACAACTGCTTGCGCAAGCCAGCGATGTGAGCGACCTGCTGGAGATCGAAAACGAGATCGCCGCTACCCAGTACACGCTGGATTCGCTGGAGAGCGCCCTGCGCACCATCGACCGGGATGTGGATCACAGCGCCGTATCCATCACAGTATATGAGCAAAGCGCGGGGGAAACCGCACAGGCGGTGGAACTGACCCTGTGGCAGCGCATCCAAAGCGGGTTTGAGGCATCCATCAAGGCGCTGGGCGGCTTTACGCAAAACCTGATTGTGTTTCTTGCAATGGCGTTGCCTGTGCTTGTGCCCATTGGCGTAATCGTGCTGGCACTGGGGCTGCTTCGGCGAGCCTGGCGCAGGCGGCATGGCAAAGCCACCTCGGCCCGTAACGCTACGCAGCCGCCCCATGGCGCAGCCGAAGAAGCGCCGTTTGAAGCCGGGCAAGACAGCGGGAAGGACGATACAGGCATCATGCAGTAAGCCGCGCACATCCCTTTGCGGGCTTACGCACCGCCAAGGGCATCGCCTGTAAAATAACCTGCTAAAACGTACCCAACAAAGATTTGAAGGAGTGTATTTCGATGAAAAAGTTAATCGCAGTTATGCTGGTATTGCTGATGGCGCTGGCAGCCATCCCTGCCCTGGCGGAGGATGACGCGACGGTGACGGCCGTGGGCACGGCTTCTGTAACCGTAGTGCCCGATCAAGCCAGTTTTACAGTGGGCGTGAGCACACAGGAAACACAGGTGCAAAGCGCGCAGGCAACCAATGCCGCCGCCATGAATCAGGTGATTGAGGCGCTGAAGGCGCAGGGCGTGGCCGCTGAGGATATGCAAACGCAGAACTATTCCGTAAACGCGGTCTACGATTACCAATATGGGAAGCTTGGCGAGCAGCAAACGCTGGTCGGCTATAGCGTGAGCAATACCGTAACCGTGACGGTGCGCGTGCTGGATAGCATCCCCGCGCTGATGGACGCGGCGGTTACCGCCGGTGCGAACTTGATCTACGGCATCAGCTTTGAAAGTAGCGCCAGTGATGCCGCGGCGGATCAGGCGTTGGCCGCCGCCGCGCAGGATGCGCTGCGCAAAGCCAAATTGCTGGCCGAAGCGCTTGGGCAAACAGCAGGCGAAGTGGTATCCCTTGCGGAAGCCAACGATGTGTATACCGCCTATTCCAGCCGTTCGATGGCGTATGATGCGGGAGCGGCCACGCCCATTGAGGCAGGCACCCTTACGGTTACGGCTACGGTACGCATTGAGGTGGCGCTGAAGTAGTGTATACGGTAAAACGATATTAAGGATACAGCAGTTTCCTTCGGGTAAGGACATCAGGGCGAGCCGCGTGCGGCTCGCCCTTGATTGACGACAAAAGGGTTCAGGGCGATAAGCCCTGGTCAGGGTGCAGGGGTGAAACCCCTGCCGGGGTTTGGGGTGGAACCCCAAAGCCTTACGACACAACACATAGCGAAAGTGAGCGAACAGCCCGCAGGGCGATGATGCGAGCGACGGTAGAAACCAACCGAGGGTTTTGACGCTGCGTGTACCGCGTGCGGCTCGCCCTTGATCGTCAATAAAGGAGGGTTCAAGGCTGATAGCCCTGGTCAGGGTGCAGGGGTGAAACCCCTGCCGGGGTTTGGGGTGAAACCCCAAAGCTTTACATCACAACACATAGCGAAAGCGAGTGAATAGCCCGCAGGGCGATGATGCGAGCGACGGTAGAAACCAACCGAGGGTTTTGACGCTGCGCGTACCGCGTGCGGCTCGCCCTTGACGGTTGAACTTCACCCAAACCCGCCGACGCGTTTCTCTCTTTCGAGAACCTGACAAAGGCATCCGCCCCCGAACTATCTTTTTGATGGCGGGGGCGTGGTACCATCTTGCCCAAACCAGACCAAAATGATACAATACAACCATGAACGAGCAGTTTGTTGCCAAGGTAGAAGCGGCGCTTCAAAGCGCGGGTGTTTTGCATGCCGGCGGGACGCTGCTCCTTGCGCTCAGCGGCGGCGCGGATTCGGTTGCGCTGCTCTATGCCCTGTGCGCCCTGCGTGAAAAGCATGCGGTGCAGGTTTGCGCCGCGCATGTGGAACATGGCTTGCGGGGCGAAGCATCGCTGGCGGATGCCCGCTTTTGTGAAGCGCTTTGCGCGCGGCTTGCCGTGCCCTGCACAGTGGATCACGCCGCGTTATCCGGCGGCATGGACGCGGCCGGTACCGAGGAACACGCCCGGGAGGCGCGCTACCGCCTGCTGTTTGCCCGCGCCGATGCCTGCAAGGCGGATGCGCTGGTGCTTGCCCACCATCAGGATGATCAGGCGGAGACTGTGCTTGCCCATCTGGTGCGCGGCAGCGGCGCGCGCGGCCTTGGCGGCATGCGTATGGTGAGCGTTCGGGCGGGGGTTACCCTCGTACGGCCGATGCTAAGCATCAGTAAAACTATGATTCTGGAAGCGCTGGCGGATGCACCCTACCGCATGGATGAAAGCAACGCAAGCCCGCTTTGCCAGCGGAACCGTTTACGTTTGCAGGTGCTGCCCCTGCTATGTGCGGAAAACCCCCGCGCGGCGGCGCACATCGCGCAAAGCGCGGCGCTGCTCGCCATGGATGATGATTATCTGCAAACCCAGGCGGATGCGCTGCTGGAAGCAACGCTGCTGGATGCGCCGCCCTTTTACTGCCTTGTCAAAGCCCCGCTGCTGGCGGCGGCACCAGCGATTACGGTGCGTGTATTGCGGACGTTTGCTGCCGCAGGCGTTGCGCGCATGGCAGGGGCAGATGCGCAGGCGGGCGAGCGCATGCCCTCGGCCGATGAATCGCTTGTGCTGCTTGCGTTGCTTGGCGCCCCGCAGGGGAGCACGCTTAACCTGACGCACGGCTTGTGTGCGCTCGCGGGGAGAAGTCATGTGCATCTGCTGCGCATGGCGGGCGGCACGCCGCTGTGCCCTGTCAAAACGCCCAGCGCCGTTGGGCTGGAAGGGTTCAGCAAATCGCGACATGATGGCGATTTGCCCGCCGATGGCGCCGCGCCGTTCATGATTGAATGGCACGGCATGGCTTTTGCCATCCGTCGTTTTGACCCCAAGGTGGATGCGCCGCCGGACGGTCTGCGCAGCGTGGTCATACCGCTGCCGCTGCTGGCGCGTTGCCAGCTGCGTACCGCGCGCGCGGGAGACCGCATCATGCCCTTTGGCGCGAAAGGCGGCAAGCTGCTGCGCCGCTACCTGACGGATCATAAGGTGGACGCGCCTTTTCGGCCGATGATCCCGCTGGTTTGCGCGGGCGCGGAGGTGCTGTGGGTGGCGGGGATCGGCGCGGCAGAGCAAACACGGCTAACGGATGCGCCCGGTATGTTGCTTACAGTGCAAAGTCCCTTGCCCTGGCTGGCGGAGCCTGTTGCTGCAACAGGAGAGTAAGCGGGATGCGCATGCGGCTGCGTCGCTATGCGGTGTGCCTGCGTGGCGGGTGCATCCGCCTGTTGTGCAGCGGTATGCGCAAGCGGATGCGCATGCGGCAGGATGCGACAGGATGCAGTATCGGGCGCAGTACCGAACATGATACCGGGCGCAGTACCGCATATGGCAGCGGATGGTTTGTGCCGCGCTTGACAAAGCATCCGCGTATCGTGTATCATGCACGCTTGTGAGCGCCGCCCGCTGTGGATGCCGCTGCCCGCAAGGCGGGTAAGGGCGCAGCTGCGTGGCATTCCTGTAAAACCATGTTCAAATCCATCCGGCACCCACTAAAAGCAAGCGGAATGCAATGCCCCATCGCATATAAAGGAGTGAGCCCTATGAACCCGAACTCCCAGCTCTATCAGGATCTGTCCAGCGTGCTCTATGATGAGGCGCAGCTCAAGGCCGCCATCACGGAGCTTGGCGCGCGCATCACGCAGGATTATCAGGGGAAGGCGCCGCTGATGGTCTGCATCCTCAAAGGGGCAAGCCTGTTTTTCTCCGACCTCATCCGGCAGATCGACCTGCCGCTGGCCATTGACTTTATGGCGATTTCCAGCTACGGCGCAAGCACCGTTTCCAGCGGCGAGGTGCGCCTGATCAAGGATTTGGACAGACCCATCAAAGGGCGGGATGTGCTCATCGTGGAGGACATTGTGGATAGCGGCATGACGCTGAGCTACCTCACCCGCCTGTTGCACAGCCGCGGCGCCAACAGCCTGAAACTGGTTTCGCTGCTGGATAAACCCAGCCGCCGCGCGGTGCCGCTGACGGTGGATTACAGCTGCTTCCAGATTCCGGATGCGTTTGTGGTGGGCTATGGGCTGGATTATGACGAGAAGTACCGTAACCTGCCGGTGGTAGGGGTACTGGATCCCAAGGTGTATAGCTGAACCTGCGGCGATGCTGGCTGTGACGCCCGTTTGTCAATGCGCATTTGCAGGCGAGTGGCGCAATGCTTTGGCAATGCGTATAAGCAGAGGTGCAGCCGTGCTGCGCCGCGCTTGCGTAAGGTTTCCGACGTGATGCTGGCATAGCGCAAGGTTTGCGAGCAGGGTTTGTAAGCCTATGAAGCACGTGGGTTCATGGGAAGAACGGATGCTTGCTTAAATCGTTGATACGCGTAAGATCGTGAGCGGTTTGATGCTATGGCGAGGAGCGGATTCCAAGTCGTAGCGGGGCAACATCAAGACTTCGCGATGAAGGCAGAGGAAAAAAGCGCCGCGAGCTTAGCGCGTTAATGATTCAGTATCATAGGAAACCGTTGGGTATAATGAAACGCCTGTGCAACCAACGTTGCAAAGGTTAGCTTCTCATACAATCCCGATTGGCATCTAACACCGCTCGCCACATAGCCCTGCTGGCTGTACGCTCACTTTCGCTATGGATTGTGTGATAAGGCTTTGGGGTACCACGCCAAACCCCGGCAGGGGCTTCGCCCCTGCACCCTGAGCAGGGCTATCCGCCCTGAACCCAGCTTTTTCGACAAAAAACGCCTGCGCAACCAAGGCTGCGCAGGCGTTTTATTGCGGTCATTTCTCCAAGGGCGGGCTAAGCGGGAACAGCTTGCGGCGCAATGGCGCATTTGCATTAGACTGCAATGCGGCGGCGGGAAAGGGTTTGCCGTGGCCGGGGTACAGCATGCCGCCTTCCCTGATGAGCACCTGCCAGGAGGCCGCGTACGCCGCGAGGTTTTCAACCCAGATGGACACATGCCCATGGCTGGGGAAACCGTTCATGGCCGCGTCCCCGCAAAACACAGCGCCCTGCACAGCCAGCGAGAGGGAGCACGCCGTGTGCCCGGGCGTGCGCAGGATTCTTGCGCCCAGCGCCTTGTTGAGCGCTGCTTCGGATTCATCCGTAAGGACGAGCAGCCGTTCAAACAGCGCATCGGGCAGGGGCGGAAAGGCATGCCCGCTTTTGCCAAACAGCGCCATGCCCCGGCAGAACAGCAAAGCCAGCCGCCCCGCGCACCCGCCCGCGAAATTGTTTTGCCCGCGCTTCAGGCCGTCCAGCGCGGCAGGGTGGCAGATGACCATCGCTTTGGATGCCTGCAATACTTCCGCCAGGTAGCCCGCGTGATCATCATGGGCATGGGTGAGGAACACGTAATCAATCATATCGGGGGCAAACCCATGCGCGGCAAGGCGTTTGACAAAAGTCGGGTAGCCGCCCGCGTAGCCGGTATCTACCAGCACACGCTTGCCCGTGGGGGTGGTGACCAGCCAGTGGTTTACCACGCGGTCGCCTACATTCACGATTGCGTTTTGCACAGCAGTTTCCTCCATTTTCGTTGGCGATGGCGGTAAAAGGCGATGCTCCAAAGGCGCGCAAGCCCTGTAAACGCGCCCGCGTCAAGGGTTACGGCATCGGTAAAGCGGGTGCGGCCATCCGGCAGCGCCTCCAGCGTGATGGCGTGGTTCCATGTTTTGACAAAACGGTTATGCTCATGCGTCAGGATTTCGAGGGCATCCTGATCCCACCGCACAACGCGGATGTGATGCCTGCCCAGCGGCAAAAGCCCGAACACGCGAAGGGAGAGCGCATAGGCCGCGCCCTGCGCCCACTGTGTCATGGGTTCCAGCGGGGTGAAGTACGCGTAGGGTCGCGCGATGTAACGCAGGGTATCCACCTGTGACAGCCTGCGCCAGACTGCCTCGGGCGTAGCGGGAAGCGTTGTGGTGATGCGGATGGTGGTTGGCAAAGGCGTCTCCTTTCATACAGGGAAACCGTTTGGGGCAAGGGTTGGTACGCGGGGTGATGGTTTGCGGGTGTGGTTTTCTTTGGCATTGCGTGCCGCAGGAAAAACCTGCGTGCTGCGTGTATAGCTGAATGCTCGGTTTGCGGTAAAAAGCGGAAGCGTTGCTTCGGGGTTGCATGTCGCTGGTGTTGCCTGTTAGCGGCATCGCCTGCGGCGGGGGTGCCGCGCGTTCGTCAGCTTCGGGGGATACCGTGCCATATTCATTGGCATCGCGTGCCGTAGGAAAAACCTGCGGGCTGCATGCATAGCTGAATGCTCGGCTTGCGTGAAAAAGCGGAAGCGTTGCTTCGGGGTTGCGTGTCGCTGGTGTTGCCTGTTAGCGGCATCGCCTGCGGCGGGGGTGCCGCGCGTTCATTAGCTTCGGGTGAAGGCCGAATCGGCGCTTTGGGGTACATACCCCGCCCGCCTTGTTACAGCCGGAGCGTGACCCTGCTGCCGCCCGAGCGTGCTTTGGTGACCACCACCTGCCGCTCAATGCGTTCTTTAAGCTGCTGCACATGCGATATGACGCCCACCAGACGATTGCCCTCGCTTAGACCTGCCAGCACATCCACCGCGCCGGTGAGGGAATCTTCATCCAAGGTGCCAAAACCCTCGTCGATGAACAGCGTATCCAGCTGCACCCCGCCCGCGGAGGCCTGCACTTCATCACTCATGCCCAGCGCCAAAGCCAGCGAAGCCTTGAATTGCTCCCCGCCGCTTAAGGAGCGTACATCCCGTTCGCTGCCGTTGTAATGATCGGTCACATTGAGCTCCAGCCCGCTTTTCTGGCGCAGATCGTCCGTGCCTTCGCGGCGGGTAAGCTCATACTGCCCATCGCTCATGCGCATGAGGCGGGTATTGGCGAGTGCCAGCACCCTGTCCAGGTAGGTGGTTTGCACGTAGGTTTCCAGCTCGATGCGCTCTCTGCCGCGAAGCTCGCCGTTCATAGCCTGTGACAGCGCCGTAAGCCATGCGCGCTTTTGGGACAGGGTATCAAACGCGGCGGCGTGCTCGCGCAGCGCGGCCAGCGCCGTACGGTTGGCGCTCACGCGTTCCAGCACGGTTTGCTTTTGCGCTAGCAGCACGGCGTGCTCGTCGGATTGCTGCTGTTTTTGCGCTGTTAGCGCGGGCAGATCCGGCAGAACTTCGCTGGTCAACTGGGCTTGCAGCGTCTGCCGCCTGCCCGCCTGCTGGCGCACCTGATCCTGCAGGGCGTCAAACGCGTTTTGCGCCTGCGCGAGCGCCGCTTCCAGCGAAGCCTTTGTTTGCTGGAGAGCGGCCAGCGCTGCAAGGTGCGCTTCGCGGCTGGGCAGGGGCAGCTGATTTTGTGCGGCCAGGTGCTGATCGCGCAGGGCATCGGCGCGTGCTTGCTCTGCCGCGGCACGCTGCTCGGCAAGGGTGCGTTGCGCAGCCTGATCGTGCAGCAATGCTTCGGCCTTGGGGATGCCTTTGCGCACCTGCTCGGCGCGGGTCGCGTTTTGCTGTGCGGCCTGCTCGGCCTGGGCAAGGGCTTCCGCCTGCGTTTTGGCTTGGCGGAGCGCCGCGGCAAGCGCGGTAGGCAGCGCCTCCATGGTGGTTACCCCCAGCAGCGTTTCGCCGGTTGCGAGCACTTGCCGCCGCGTATTCTCGACTGCGCCCGCGCGGGACGCGGCTTGCGCGCTTTTGGTGGCGGCATGGGCATCGGCGGCGTCCGCGCTGGCCTTGAGCGCATCCAGCGCTTCCCGCGTGGGGGCTTCGGCAGGCAGTGCTGCGGGCGCGGGATGCTCCAGCGCGCCGCATACGGGACAGGGCTGCCCCGCTTGCAGAATTTGCGCCAGCACACCCGCTTGCGCATCTAAAAACTGGCGCTGACGATGTTCATATTCTGCGTGCGTTTTGGCGGCGGCATCCGCCGCGGCGGTGTATTGCGCGCGCGCTTCGGTCAGGCTTTGCTCCTGAGCGGCAAACGCGGCCAGCGCGGCTTCCAGCGTGGTCAGCGCCTGCGCCTGCTCGCGTGCGCGGGCGTGTTCCCCGCGCAGGCGTTCTGCCTCCTGTGCCGCGCTGGATAAGGACTCCAGTTCTGCGCGGGCTTTTTGCAGACGATCGGTGAGAGCGGTATGGCTTGTAAGCAGGGTGGCGGCTTCTTCGTGCGCGGCGGTGGCGGCGGCTTGCGCGGCAAGCATGCGGCTGTGCAGCGCGGCAAGCTCATCATACCGGGCAAGTTCCGCCTGACCGCGCGCCAGTTCACCCGTCAGGCGCTCGCGCTCTGGCGTGCGTTCCCGTTCGGCCTGCAGGGCGGCGGCCAGCGTGCTAAGGTTGGGTTCGTTTTCCGCAAGCCAGTGTTCGGCGGCCGCCAACGCCGCCGTTACCTGCGCGCGTTGCTCTGCCTTACCCAGCGCCGCATCCGTTTGGCTGATGCGCGCCGCGCTGGCAGCCAGCGCCGTATCCAGCGCCGCAAGGCGGGCTTCATCGCCCGATAGCAGGTCGCCAATGAGCGCCAGCGCCTCGCTGGCGGCGGGCAATTCCTTTTGCATGGGCAACAGCTGCGGCAGTAGCGGGTCATCCTCCGAGGCGCGTACCCCCGCCATGCGCAGTTGCATATCGTGCGCAAGCAGGCGGCAATCCGCATCCGTCCTGGCCGCATCCGCCTTGACGCGCGTCTGAAAATCCTGATACGGGCGGGTTGCAAAAATCTCGCGGAAGATCTCGCTGCGTTCTTTGGTGCCCGCGAGCAAAAGCTGTTGAAACGCGCCCTGGGCAATCATGGCGATGTGGCAGAACTGCTCCTTATTGACGCCCAGCAGATCGGTCACGGTGCGCGTGACGTCGGTGGGTTTGACAATGGGCGCGCGGCCATCGGGAAAGGACAGGGTGGCGCCCCCCGCTTCGGTCACGGTGCCTTTGCCGCGGCGGCTTTCCCGCTCACGGGGCAGCGTGCGCTCCACGGTGTATTGCGCGCCGCGATGCTGGAAGGTAAGCGTTACATAGGCGGGCTCATGCGGCGGGGCGTATTTGCTGCGCAGCATGCTGGCATCGCGGTTTTGCCCGCTGGCTTCGCCGTAGAGCGCGAAGGTGATGGCGTCAAATACGGTGGTCTTGCCTGCGCCCGTTACCCCGGTAATCAGGTACAGCCCGCGCTCGCCCAGCGCGGAAAGCGCAAGCTCCGCCTTGCCCGCGAAAGGGCCAAAGGCGCACATGGTAAGCGAAAGCGGCCTCATGCATTGCCCTCCCATACGCGCTCCAGCAGGGCAAGCGCGTAACCGCGCTGCGCATCGCTCAGGGGCGCGCCGTACTGTGCTTCATAAAACTGGGAGACCATATCAATCGGCTTGCGGTTTTCCGGCGCGCTGGTAAGCGGGCGCCCCGCGCCCCGCGTGCGCGCGTTATCAAAATCCAGCTTGAGGAGATTGGGGTAAATGCTTTGCAGCTTGCCAAAGGCATCGGGGATATCCTGCTCATCGGTCAGGGTAATGTGCAGGTAATCATCCCGGGTGGTGTGCTGGTAATTCTCGCGCAGGGTCAACGCCGCGTAGGTGCCGCGAAGCTCCCGCAACGCCCGCAGCGGGGTGAGCGGCAGGGCTTGGATGCTGACCTCGCCCTTGCGCCCAAGGGTCACCAAAGATGCGCTTTTTGTATCCTTTGCCTCGGAAAAGGAGTATTTAAGCGGCGAGCCCGCATAGCGCACGGTGGGGCGCCCCACGCTCTGGGCGCGGTGCAGGTGCCCCAGCGCCACATAATCAAACGCGTCAAACACTGCGGCGTCCACATTATCCAGCCCGCCTACGGAAATTTCTTCAGACTCGGCGCGCTCACCGCCCGTAATGTACTGGTGGCAAAGGAGCACATTGCGCTGCGAAGCGTCAAGCGGCAGAGTGGCCAGCACCGCCGCCATAGCCTGGGTGTAGGTTTCGGCTTTGGCATCGGGCATGATGGCGCGCACATGCGCGGGCTTGAGGAAAGGCACAGGCCATAGGGCGACCTTGCCGTATTCATCCGACAGACGAACGGGCGTGATGGCCGCGTGCGCCTGGTCATACACAGGCGAGATATGCACCTTTTGGGGCGCGAGCAGCCGCGCGCCGAAGGCAAGGCGCTCCGCGGAATCGTGGTTGCCGCTGATGATGACCACCTGCGTGCCCAGCGCGGCAAGGTCGGTGAGGAATTCATCCAAAAGCCCCACTGCTTCGGCGGAGGGGATAGTTTTATCGTACACATCCCCCGCGATGAGCACCGCGTGGGGGGTGTGCGCCCGCACCTGCGCGCACAGCTGCGCAAGCATGTGACGCTGATCCGCGATCAAAGGCGCTTCGCAGAGTTTTTTACCAAGATGCAGATCGGAGATATGGAAAAGACGCATCATCGCACCGCCCTTCTCACTACAAGCATTGTAAGGGGCGACGCGGGATACGTCAAGCAGGAGGGCGAAGGACGCGTTTTAACACGCAGCCTGTTGCGCGTGCTGCGCCGCCTGCCTGCTGTTTACAACAAGCGCGCAGGGCAGCACTGCATGGCTGTGCTTTGCAGGCCATGCCAGCCAACATTTTGTGCGATGCAGCCGTTTAGGCGGCGGCAACCCCGCGCATTCCGCGTTGGCATTCAGGGCAAAGCTGTGCTATACTATTACACGAAGCAGATTCGTTTGTCGAAGGGCAGGAAACCCATCCGCGCCGCGCGCAGGCCTGACAGGCCGCCAAAGGAGGCAGCGCATGAACCGCAGAAACCTGTTGAGCTTTTTATTTATCGCGGCAACGCTTGGGCTGATGATCG
>Ga0334883_1004142_pt1 | contig 14353 bp, 9 predicted proteins | sample GraSluR1_MG_6_FD_207230 | JGI IMG/M metagenome (GOLD analysis project Ga0334883, IMG submission 207230) | Sludge microbial communities from methane-producing bioreactor in Wageningen University, Netherlands - Granular Sludge_09_05-R1 | ecosystem: Engineered > Bioreactor > Anaerobic > Unclassified... | reverse complement strand
CTCAACCCTCGAACGGGACGAGAAGTTTATCCCGATTTTTATCGGGAAGTCCCGTGAGAGGCTCAACCCTCGAACGGGACGAGAAGTTTATCCCGATTTTTATCGGGAAGTCCCGTGAGAGGCTCAACCCTCGAACGGGACGAGAAGTTTATCCCGATTTTTATCGGGAAGTCCCGTGAGAGGCTCAAATTTCACAAAATTTATGTCATTTTCCCTTTTGTAACCATACCTGTTTTCAAATCTGTCAAAGTAGTATTAAAAAGAAAGGCATATCTAAACTTTCTTTTTTAAATTTATCATTTTTTAGCGTTCAGATAAATATTGCGCATCAATTACAGAATCAAACGGGTAAAAACCAGAACAAAAAGTATTGAATCAAAAAATGGCCAGGAAAAAAACCAACGGAAAGCAGAAGAGCATGGAAGAATCCCTTTGGGATTCGGCGAATAAGTTGAGGGGAACGGTTGAGTCGTCAGAATACAAGCATGTGGTTCTGGGATTGATTTTCCTGAAGTTTACAAGCGACAAATTTGAAGAACGACGGCAGGAACTCATCCGCGAGGGAAAAGAGAAATTCATTGAAATGAAGGAATTCTATAACATGAAGAACGTTTTCTTTCTTCCCGAAATTTCCCGGTGGAGCTACATCATACAAAATGCCAAGCAGGATGATATAGCGTTGAAAATTGATACCGCCCTGCATACCGTTGAAAAGAACAATCCGACACTGAAAGGAGCATTACCCGATAATTACTTCTCTCGCCTTAATATGGATGTGAGCAAACTCTCCGCTTTGCTCGACACCATTAACAACATCGACACGCTGAAAGATAAACAGCAGGATGTTGTGGGGCGGGTTTATGAATATTTCCTGGGAAAATTTGCTTTGGCCGAAGGAAAAGGGAAAGGCGAATTTTATACGCCCAAAAGCATTGTAAACCTGATTGCCGAAATGATTGAGCCTTACAAGGGAATTATTTACGACCCGGCCTGCGGAACCGGCGGTATGTTTGTGCAGTCGGTTAAGTTTATTGAGGCACACCAGGGCGACAAACGCGAGGTTTCCATTTACGGACAGGAGTTGATGTCCACCACTTATAAGCTGGCGAAGATGAACCTGGCCATTCGCGGTATTTCTGCAAACCTGGGGGCAGTACCGGCTGATACGTTTGCCCGCGACCAGCACCCCGATTTAAAAGCCGATTTTATCATGGCCAATCCCCCGTTTAACCTCAAGGACTGGCGTGCTATAAACGAATTAATTGACGATCCCCGCTGGAGAGGTTACGATGTGCCTCCGGCAAGTAATGCCAACTATGGCTGGATTCTGAATATGGTTTCCAAGTTGTCTGATAACGGTATTGCCGGATTTGTTTTAGCAAATGGAGCACTATCCGGCGGAGGCAGTGAATACCAGATTCGTAAAAAGCTTATCGAGAACAGGTTGGTCGAGGCGATTATGGTTTTACCGCAAAATATGTTCTATACCACGAATATCAGCGTTACAGTTTGGGTGCTAAACAACAATAAACGAGAAGGTAAATTAAAACTGAATGGTGTAGAAAAAGACTACCGAAACCGGGAAGACGAAATTCTTTTCATGGACTTACGTCAAATGGGCGCCCCACTTGAAAAGAAATTTACCCAGCTAATGCCGGAAGATATCGACAAAGTTGCAGGAACGCTCCATACCTGGCAACAGAAAAAAGCCGAAACGGAATACGAGAATATTCCGGAGTTTTGTTATTCGGCAAACATTGAAGAAGTCAGGAATAAAGATTATTCGCTGGTTCCGAGCAAATACATCGGGTTTGTGAACCGGGATGAAAATATCGACTTCGATGAGAAAATGAAAGCATTACAAACCGAATTCGCTGATTTACTCCGGGCTGAGGAACAATCGAAAAAAGAGTTGTTGAATGTGTTCAAAGAATTAGGTTACGAAATAAAACTCTAAAGTGGTCGAATTCGACCACCATAGAATTTAAATATGGCATAATTGCCACAATTTCTGAAATTAAAAATGAAGGGGAATAAAAAAATAAATGTAAAAGGTAGCGAGATAGCTGTTTCTCGGAGCGGGAAACAGGACTATATATCATTAACCGATATTGCTAAATATAAAACAGATGATACCAGTGCAGTTATAGCAAATTGGATGCGAAACCGCAATACTATTGAGTTTTTAGGGCTTTGGGAGACTTTGTATAACCCGGATTTTAAACCCCTCGAATTCGAGGGGTTTAGAAATATTTATAAACGAAGGCATGAAACAAAGCGACCGTTTAAGAAAACTCAATCAAATTGCCATTGGGCAAATGAAGATACTGCTTCAGGAAAATACCGGAAATATGCTGTCAGGCAAAAACGAGAAAAAGGATGAGTAATTATAAACCCATAGGAGATTACATACAACTGGTTGATGAGCGGAACAAAAACTTAAAAATTGATACGCTTTTAGGTCTTTCCATTAACAAGGTTTTTATTCCTTCGGTGGCCAATACGGTGGGAACCGATATGGCCAATTATAAAATCATTCGCAGAAACCAATTTGCCTGCAGTATCATGCAGGTAAGACGCGATAAAAAAATACCGGTTGCACTTTTGCAGGAGTTTGACGAAGCCATTATTTCACAGGCTTATCCGGTTTTTAAGGTGAAAGATGAAAATGAACTTCTACCGGAATATTTAATGATGTGGTTTTCCCGTGCAGAGTTCGATCGCGAAGCGTGCTTTTATGCAGTGGGTGGCGTACGCGGAAGTTTGGAATGGGAAGATTTTTGTGAAATGAAACTCCCAATCCCGAACATTGAAACACAACGCGAAATTGTTGCCGAATACAACATCGTAAAAAACCGCATGGCACTGAACAATCAACTCATACAAAAACTCGAAGAAACTGCACAGTCGGTTTATAAGCAATGGTTTGTGGAAGGTATTGATTTAGAGAATTTGCCTGAAGGGTGGAAAGTTGGGATTGTCAGCGATTTATGCAGCTATTCCCAAAAAAGAATTGCAATAGAAGAACTTTGTTTAGAAAATTACATTTCTACGGAGAATATGTTGCAAGAGCGAGGTGGTGTAACAATCGCAAGCAATCTACCTAATGCCTCTACTACCACTAGTTTTGAAATTGGAAATATTTTGATTTCTAATATCCGTCCATATTTCAAAAAAGTTTGGTTGGCAAACTTTGATGGAGGATGTTCTAATGATGTTTTATGCTTAGTTCCAAAATCAAATATTCCTTCTCTCTATTTGTATCAGGTAGTCGAAAAAGATGATTTTTTTGAATATGTAATGGCGGGAAGTAAAGGGACAAAAATGCCCAGAGGTGATAAAAAATGGATAATGGATTATCCAGCTGTTATATCTGATAAAGAACTATTAAAGAGATTCAACAAAATCGCAACTACCATACAATATGAAATTTTTATTAAAAAGAAAGAAAACCAAAAGCTAACGGAACTGAAAGATTTGCTTCTTTCCAAATTAGCGACAATAGAAACTGAAAAAATTTAAATAAATGAACTCAGACGAAATTAAAAAAGTTATTGAAAGTTGTCATCTGAATTTTTTAATTGGTTCAGGTGCATCAAAACCATTTCTTGAAACATTAGGGGTTATAGAGGAACTATTAACCGAATTATCAGAAAAGGAAGACAATGATGAAAAAACTATTATTGACACTTCAATAAAAAAGTATTATTTTGATGAGGCAATTAAAGGTAACCTGGAAATCTTTACGGGAACCTCTGATGAATTAAAAAAAACAAAAAAAGCATATCATCAATTTATTAATGCTATAAATACCATTCTTGTTAAACGAAAAAGCAATTTAGTCTCAAAACAGATCAATATTTTTACAACTAACATGGATCTTTTTCTGGATTATACAATAGAAGAACTGGGGTTGGTTTATAATGACGGATTTTCAGGTAAAATGAATCCAAAATTCGGAACTGAAAACTTTCATAATTCAGTAAGGAAGACAAGCACACATTATGAGTATCAGTCAGAAATGCCTTTGTTTAATATCTTCAAGCTTCATGGTAGCTTGGATTGGAAAATAGACAACAATACTATTCTATACGATAAAAATTTAGAAACTCTAAATAATGTAAATGAAATTGATATCCCAGAAGAAATACTGGTTGAAATGGAATATGAAGATGATGATGGCGATTGGTTTTATTATGAGATTGATAAATTGTACGAATTAATTGAAGAAAAAGAAATTGAACTTCAAGATGAACATCAAAGTTTTTTAGAAGCGTACAACCAATTTGTAATGATAAATCCAACTAAGGAAAAATTTGAAACAACTACCCGGGATTTAACTTTCTATGAGTTGCTTCGCATGTATTCCAATCATTTAGAAAGGGAGAATTCTGTTTTGTTTGTAATTGGATTTTCCTTTGTTGATGAGCATATTAGGGAAATAACAAAAAGAGTCGCAGCATCTAACCCTACTTTATTAATTGTAATTTTTGCATTTGACAAGGAATCAAAGGAAAACATTGAAGATTTACTTCCAAAGCGTTCCAACATAAAAATTATTTATGATGAAGAAGACAAGATTAAATATACTTTGGATCGAATCAATGCTGAATATTTTATCAAGCTCGCTAAAGAATTAGAAAATTAGGCGCTTTATGAGCAATCTAAAAATAGAATTAGAATCAATACTTAAAATAGGCAAAGTAACTTCTGTCAAAGGACGTTACGTTGAGATACTTGTGGATAAAAGTAAGAACACATCTCACCTGCTATATAATGGTGAGATAATAAAAAATGTTTCAGTAGGAAGTTATGTGAAAATTACAAAAGGATTTGAGGAACTTGTTGGAAAAATTGACGGTGAATTTGTAGTTGAAGATAAGTTAGTTGAAGGCAAAAAATATTTACATGAAAAGGAAAGAATCAAGCGCATTTTAAACATTAGTTTGCTTGGGTATTTTGAAAAGAAAAAATTCAAACAGGGGATAAAGGAACTTCCGTTAATCGAAAATGAATGTTATCTGTTAACGCAAACAGAATTTGATAGGGTTCACAATTTTATAAAGGAAATAAATGGAGTTGAAGATATCCCTATTAAGATAGGAAACTTATCCAGCGAAAAAGGGAAAAGTATTAAAGTAGGAATCAATAGTTTGTTCGCAAGTCATATTGGTATTTTTGGTAATACAGGAAGTGGAAAGTCATATACATTGGCAAGTTTGTATTATTCTCTATTTAATAAATTTCAGGAGAAAGAAGGTTTTCGAAAGAATGCAAATTTTATTTTTTTTGATTTTAACGGGGAATACTCATCAGGTAATTGTCTATCTACGAAAAAAGTAGTTTTTAACTTATCGACAAGAAAAAAATTAGATAAGATTAAAAAAAAGAACAAATTACCAATTAATGAAAATTCGCTTCTTGACGTTGATTTATTATCAATATTAGCAAGTGCAACGGAAAAAACACAAAAACCATATTTAGTAAGAACTATTAGGTTTTATAAAAGAATACAAGCATCGGATGAGCCTCTTGAGTTTTTTAAAAACACAATTAAGAAGAAAATTCGCCAAGTTTTAAAAATGGCAAACAAAGATAAAGCACATGCTTTAATAGATTACTTAATTTCTATTTTAGGAGGTGACGAAACACACAAGTCATTATTTGAAAAGATCGAATGGAATAACACAAACCATCACTTTATGCCCAAAGGTGGGCAAAGTAGGCAACTCACAGCAAATGAGATTCAGGAAACTTCTATATACGAAGCGTCTGATACCTATGAATTTCCATCTAATGTACTCAACAAGATTGTAGATTTTCTTTATTTACAGTTGATTTTTGACGTCTACAATGATAAAGTAATTTATGAACATATAGGTCCTGCGATTCATAAGTTGCAGAGCAAAACACAAGATTTAGAAAAAGTGATTGATTTCACCAGCGAACATTCTAATATTTTTAAAGATGGCAATATCGTTTTGATTAATTTAAATGATTCAAATATCGATATCAAAAAAATCATTCCTCTTGTTCTAACAAAAAACATTTACGAAAAACAAAAAAAGAAATATAAAAAAGACAACACCCGGTTTCTAAATATTGTAATAGACGAAGCTCATAACATATTATCTTATACTTCAGAAAGAGAAAGTCAAACTTGGAAAGATTACAGGTTAGAAACATTTGAAGAAATAATAAAAGAGGGAAGAAAATTTGGGGTTTTTCTGACTGTTGCAAGCCAACGTCCATCTGATATCTCAAGTACAATAATTTCGCAATTACATAATTATTTTCTGCATCGGCTTATTAATAATAAAGATATTGAAGCTGTTGAAAGAACGATTTCATACTTAGATAAGGTATCTTTTGATGCTTTACCAATTCTACCAACCGGGAGTTGTATTTTAGCAGGATTAAGTGCGCAAGTGCCCGTTATTATTGAAATTGATAAAATTGATGATGAGTTTGAGCCATACAATAAAACAATAAAACCAACTGATTTTTGGGAATAATTGTGAGAAAAAAATTGAATTTTAAATACAAGCTTAATTTTTACCTTGCAGCAATAAAACAAAAACAAGCATGAGCATACCAATAAACATAGAAACCTTACTGTCGGGCAAAGTGGTGGAAGGTTCCCGCATCGAATTTAAGGAGGGCTGGAATCCGACTGCGATTATGCGAACGGTATGTGCTTTTGCCAACGATTTTGAAAACGAAGGCAGCGGTTACATTGTTGTTGGCGTTAAAGAAAAAAACGGGAAACCACAACGCCCGGCAAAGGGTGTTAATCCGGATAGTTTTGAGCGGGTTCAAAAAGAATTGATTGGCTATTGTAACCAGATTCTGCCCGCTTATATGCCGCGTTTATCGTTGGAAGAAACAGACGGGAAGCATGTTTTGCTTATTTGGGTTCCTGCCGGGAGTGTTCGCCCGTACAAAGTGCCGGATGATGTGCTGGCCAAACACAAAACATATAATTATCGCATCCGTCAGTTTTCGAGCAGCGTAATCCCCAATGCCGAACAGGAAGCCGAACTTATTCAACTCACGGCCCGGATTCCTTTTGACGACAGGGCAAACAGTTTTTATAAAGTTGATGACCTGAGTTTTAATTTAATGCGCGAACACCTGGCAAAAATTAAAAGCAAGCTGTTTAACGAAAGCTCGGGAATGACAACAGAGCAACTTGCTGTTGCAATGAATCTTTGCGAAGGAGCTCAGGAGCACTTGTTCCCAAAGAATGTTGGATTGCTTATGTTTTCCGAAAACCCGGGTAAGTTTTTCGCGGGTGTACAGATTGATGTTGTAGAATTCCCTTACGGTGTAGGTGCAAAAGAATTCAATGAAAAAACCTTTGAGGGTCCTGTTCAAAAACAGCTTACCGATTCATTGTCGTACATTAAAACCAATATTATAAAAGGGAAGGTAATAAAGTATTCCGACCGTGCCGAAGCTGACAGAATATTCAACTACCCTTATGAAGCCATTGAAGAGGCTTTGGCAAATGCTGTGTATCACCGTAACTACGAACTCAGGGAACCCATTGAAGTCCGGATTTTACCGGAAGCCATTGAAATTATCAGTTACAACGGTGTTGATCCTTCGTTAAAACAAGCCGATTTCGAAAAGGGAGTTGTCAGAATCAGACGTTACCGAAACCGAAGAATCGGCGATTTCCTGAAAGAACTGGAACTCACGGAAGGCCGCGGAACAGGAATACCAACCATTATTAGTGTACTGAAAAATAATGGTTCGCCGGCCCCGGTTTTTGATACCGATGAACCGGACAGAAGATATTTTGTAACTGAGATTAAAATACATCCTGACTTTGAAATTGATGATGCTACTCCTGATGAAGAAAATAAAGGGTTGGTAGAAAAAGAAAATGGTGGTACAATAGGTGGTACAATCAACAAAAAAGGTGGTACAATAGGTGGTGCAATAGGTGGTGCAATAGGTGGTACAATCAAATTAACTCAACGCCAGAAGGAAATCGTGTCTATTTTAGAAAAAAACAATAAAATAAGTTCGAGGGAATTGAGTGAAAAGCTTAGGATAAATCACTCTGCCGTGCAAAAACATCTAAATGCATTAAAACGAAAAGGAATCATATTAAGAATTGGAGGGACACGAGGTTACTGGCAAATTAATCAACCGATAAACGACGAATAATGAAATTCACCGAAGAAAAACTGGAACAAGCCTTTATTGAAGCAATCGGAAGTGAAACATTCGAATATTCTCCGGGTGCAATGATAAGAAATGACAATGATAACACGCTAAACGAGCCTAAAGGGAGTTACAGTTCTTTCAATAGTGAAGTATTGATTAAATCCGACTTAAAAGAATTCCTTCTCACCCAATACAAAAACCAGGAAATTACCGAAGATGAGGCAAACACTATCATTCGTGACCTGGAAAAACTACCCGCTTCCGATTTATATGGAAGCAATAAAGCCATCATGAAAAAGATTTCGGATGGTTATAACCTTAAACGGGAAGATCCCAAAAAGAAAGATTTCAGGGTTTATTTTATCGATTACTCAGCGAATGATAACAACACCTACAGAATAGTTAATCAGCTCGAAATACAGGGATTTGAAAAACGAATCCCGGATGTAATTTTATACATCAACGGCCTGCCACTGGTGGTAATCGAATTTAAAAGCGCCATTCGCGAAGATGCCACCATTTATAATGCTTATATTCAGCTTACGGTTCGTTATAAACGCGATATTCCCGAATTATTTAAGTACAACGCATTTTGTGTTATCAGCGATGGGGTAAATAACAAGGCAGGTTCCTTTTTCGCACCTTATGAGTTTTATTATGCCTGGCGAAAAATTACCGGTAACGAAAAAGAGGTGGATGGTATTTCTTCATTGCATTCATTAATCCAGGGAATGTTTAACCGGAACCGCTTACGCGATATTATCCGCAACTTCATCTATTTCCCCGACAGTTCAAAAAAGGATGTGAAAATTGTGTGCCGTTATCCTCAATACTATGCAGCCCGGAAATTATTTGAAAATATAAAACTTCATCAGCGCCCGGAAGGAGACGGAAAGGGTGGAACTTATTTCGGGGCCACCGGTTCAGGCAAAAGTTTCACCATGCTCTTTTTAACCCGGCTGCTCATGAAAAGCACCGGTTTTTCCAGTCCCACCATTGTATTAATTACAGACCGAACGGATTTGGATGACCAATTGGCACAGGATTACTTTGTAAATGCAAAAAAATACATTGGAGATGATACGGTAATGAGTGTAAAAAGCAGAAAGCACCTCAGAGAACTTTTGCAGGGGCGGAACAGCGGAGGAGTCTTTCTGACTACCATTCATAAATTCACCGAGGATACGGAGCTTTTAACGGAACGAAATAACGTTATCTGCATCTCCGATGAGGCACACCGAAGTCAAACCAACCTGGATCAGAAAGTACGCGTAACCCAAGACGGTGTGAAAAAGACATTCGGTTTTGCGAAATATCTGCACGATTCTTTGCCCAATGCTACTTATGTTGGCTTTACGGGTACACCAATCGATGCAACGCTTGATGTTTTTGGAGAGGTTGTGGATTCCTATACCATGACTGAATCGGTAAAAGATGAAATAACGGTTCGTATTGTTTATGAAGGCCGTGCCGCCAAAGTTTTGCTGAACAACAGCAAATTAAAGGAGATTGAGGAGTTTTATGAGAAGTGTGCTGAGGATGGGACCAATGAATACCAGATTGAGGAAAGTAAAAAAGCCATGGCCAGCATGAATGCCATTCTTGGAGACCCTGACGTATTAAAATCAGTAGCCGAAGATTTTGTAGGGCATTACGAAAAACGGATTAGCGAAGGTGCTTCCATAAAAGGCAAAGCGATGTTTGTGTGCAGCAGCAGACCAATTGCCTGGGAATTGTATAAAAACATAATTGCCCTGCGCCCGGAATGGCTGGAAATTAAAGCGTGTGAACCTGCCTGCCGAAGCCTCGGCGCAGGCAGGAAAGATGCTGATTTAACCGATAGGGAAAAACGGGAAATCAAACCCATGGAACGCATAAAAATGGTGATGACCCGTGGACAGGATGATGAAAAAGAATTATACGATTTACTGGGTACAAAAGAATACAGGAAAGAACTGGACCGGCAGTTTAAAAACGAAAAATCAAATTTCAAAATTGCCATTATTGTGGATATGTGGCTTACCGGTTTTGATGTTCCGGTTCTCGACACCATGTATATTTATAAACCGATTCAGAAACATAACCTGATACAAACGATTTCACGGGTAAACCGGAAAGTGAAAGGTAAAAAGAAAGGCCTGGTGGTTGACTACATCGGAATAAAAAAACAGATGAACCAGGCATTGGCACACTATAACAAAACAGACCAAAATAATTTTGAAGACATTGAGCAATCTGTTGTAGTCGTTAAAGACCATCTTGACCTGCTGAACCGGATTTTTCATAAGTTTGATTCCATTCCCTATTTTTCCGGGTCTCCATTGCAGCAACTGAACACCTTAAATATGGCTGCTGAATACGTGCAGATTACAAATGAACTGGAAAAGCGTTTTATGTACCTCGTAAAACGCTTAAAAACAGCTTATGACATTTGTACCGGGAGTGAAGAAATCAGTCAGACGGAAAGAGATTTTATTCATTTTTACCTGGCAATACGTTCCATTGTATTTAAACTTACAAAAGGTGATGCTCCGGATATTGCCCAGATGAATGCTAAAGTCCGCGAAATGATTAAAGATGCGCTTCAGAGCGATGGAGTGGAAGAAATATTTAAACTGGGGGACGAGAAAGAATCCGAATTCGATATTTTCGGAGATGAATACCTTGCAAAAATTGAGAAAATTAAACTCCCGAATACCAAAATCAAATTGCTGCAGCAGCTTCTGGCAAAGGCCATAGAAAATTTTAAAAAGGTTAACAAAGTAAAGGGAATCGATTTTTCTGAGAAAATGAAGGCTCTGGTTGAAAGGTACAACGAGCGCAAAGAAGCTGATGTTTTAAGAAGCGAAGTGCTGGAAGATTTCACAGATGAAATTATTGATTTGTACCACGCCTTGCAAAAGGAAAAGGAATCGTTCAATGAACTGGGCATCGATTTTGAAGAAAAAGCTTTTTACGACATCTTAAAATCCCTGGCTCATAAGTACGATTTCGAATACCCGGAAGATAAACTCATTCATTTGTCGAAACAGGTTAAAACAGTTGTGGATGACAAAGCCAGATATACCGATTGGAGCAAACGCTCAGATATTAAAGCCGAGCTAAAGGCGGATTTAATTGTCCTTCTTGCAGAAAATGAATATCCGCCGGTAAACCGGGATGAAGTTTACAAGGAAATATTTGAGCAGGCAGAGAATTTTAAGAAGTATCAGAAACTAAAATCATAGACCCATACAATTTGCTATCTTTACGAAACAGGCTGAAAAAGAACAAAAATGCAGGAATCACTTTTCTTCGAAAAACTTGAAGGCAGTGTTGTGAAATGCCTTTTGTGTCCGTGGTTTTGTGTGCTGAAATCCGGACAAACGGGAGCCTGTAAAGTGCGGGAGAACCGGGAAGGCGTGCTGGTTACCCATGTATATAACCGGGTGGCTGCCATGGGGATCGATCCCATCGAAAAAAAACCGCTGTACCATTTTTATCCCGGCAAAAACATTCTTTCCATCGGCGAAGTGGGTTGCAACCTGCACTGCACCTTTTGTCAGAACCACCGGATTTCACAGTGTTATGCCACCGAATTTTATAATTTTCAGTCGGTTACTTCGGAGCAGATTGTAAAAAAAGCCCTGCTGGCTGACAACAATGCAGGAATTGCTTATACCTACAACGAACCTTTCACCTTTTTCGAATTCATGTACGACACGGCAAAACTGGCACATCGTAACGGCTTGAAAAATGTGGCTGTTTCCAACGGATACGTCAATCCGGAGCCTTTGCAGCTCATTCTTCCTTTTCTGGATGCATTCAATATCGATCTAAAAGCGTTCGGTAATGCATTTTATAAAAAGCAAACCAAAGGAACTCTGGAGCCGGTGCTTGAAAGCCTGAAAACAATCGCCCGCAGCGGCAAACACCTCGAAATAACCTGTTTGGTGATACCCGGTTTGAACGATGATGAAAAACAATTTGAAGAGATGGCAAAATGGATTGCAGATGAATTGGGACCCGGCGTACCGCTGCATCTTTCGCGCTATTTTCCGCAGTACAAGTTAACTTTACCGCCTACTCCCGCAGAAACGTTAACCCGGCTGTATTCCATCGCTTCCTGTCATTTGCACTTTGTTTACCTGGGCAATGTAAACGATGAAAAACACTCTTCCACCTTTTGTCCCGGTTGTCATTCTCAGGTAATTGAACGAAACCGTTATTTTACTAAAATCATCCAAACGGGGTTTCAGGGCCGTTGTATCCAATGCGGGGCGCCGGTAAGTGTTATTATGAACGAATAGTCGGTTGATAAATTTCTTGCTTCTGCCTCTTTACTAATAAAATAATTTTCGTACCTTTTTCTCTGAAAACAAAATTTAAACGAGAAACAACATGAACAGCGAAGATTTTACAAGCCAGCCCGAATTTCAGCAAATCGTTAAGGAAGCAGAAAGTTTGAAGGATAAGGTTTTTTCGGATGTGCTTGACGAGCAAGGGCTACAGTATGTGGATTTGGTGCAGGAGGGCGGGGGAGTGCTTGGCATTGCCCTGGTAGGATATACCTCTGTTTTGGAGGCTGCGGGCATACGTTTTTTTCACCTGGCGGGTACCTCTGCCGGAGCAATTAACACGCTTGTGCTTGCCGGCATCGACAGCATGGACAAGCCAAAGTCGAAACTGGTGCTTGAAAAACTGGCACAGCAGGATTTATTCGAGTTTGTCGATGGCGATCCGGTACTAAAGCAGATCATTCAACGTGTAATCGATGGCACACCTTTCAAAAAAGTGCTTTTAAGGTTGCTTTTTAACATACGGAAGGTGAAAAAGGCATTGTTTATCGATTTGGGGTTGAACCCTGGTGAGAAGTTTGAAAAATGGATTGAAACCATTCTGAAAGAATCGCCCAACCAGGTAACCACCCTTGGCGAGCTAACCGAAAAACTGGGAAGCAAGTATTTTCCGAAGGGGATGAAAAACAGAATTACCGGCAAGTTTCTGGCCGATGAACATGCGCTGATGCACATTATAACGGCAGATATAACTACCCAAACCAAGGTGCTTTTCCCTAAAATGGCTTCTCTGTATTGGGGGAGTCAGGCCAATGATATTTCTCCGGCAAAAATTGTTCGTGCATCCATGTCGGTCCCCTTCTTTTTTGTTCCTTTCGAAGTAAAAAATATTCCCGGAGCAGGAGAACCGGCTACCGGCGACTGGATTAAACTGGCCAATTTTTACGGTACCGTTCCCCGCCGGGTGAAATTTGTCGATGGCGGCATGGTTTCCAATTTTCCCATCAATGTTTTTCATGCCAAACCCGGGGTAGTGCCGCGAAAACCTACTTTCGGAGTCAAATTGAGTTCCTACAGGCAGGAAAGTGCGAAAGTAGATGATCTGGGAGGTTTTATGGGGGCCATGATAAGCACCATGAGGCATGATTCCGACAATGAATTTTTGCTCCAGAATCCCGATTTCAGAAGATTGATTTGCTTCATCGATGCCGATAAGGATTTTAACTGGCTCAATTTTAAAATGACCGACGAAAAGAAAAAACAACTATTTTTACTGGGGGCCAGGAAAGGACTTGAATTTATAAAAACGTTCGACTGGGAGGCCTATAAAAAGATAAGGGAATAACCGGATAAAGTTGACACAATGAGCGTATTTAAACCCATCGTTTTTCAGGGGAATTTCAAAAAACAAAATTATTTTGAGGGTTGGTATTTAAAACATGTTTCTCCAAAAGGTAATTTTGTGTCTTCGTTTATTCCCGGCATTTCGCTTACCAAAAACAACAAACATGCGTTTATCCAATTTATTGATGGAATATCCGGTCAAACATCCTATATAAAGTATCCTTTGTCGGCATTTAACTACTCACCGGATAAGTTTGAAATCTGGATTGGAGATTCATGGTTTTCCGAAGAAGGAATTGATCTGAATATTAAAACCCGGGATTTTAGAGTTAATGGAGAAATAGAGTATTCAGATTTAATTCGTTATCCGCAAAGTCGTTTTTCTCCGGGAATAATGGGATGGTATTCTTTTGTTCCGTTTATGGAGTGCAAGCACGGAATAGGTTCGGTTTTGCACCAGTTAACCGGAAAGCTGATGTTGAATGGAAAGAAGGTTGATTTTTCAGGCGGAAAAGGATATATCGAAAAAGACTGGGGTACGTCTTTCCCCGAAT
>Ga0334883_1004133_pt1 | contig 14379 bp, 15 predicted proteins | sample GraSluR1_MG_6_FD_207230 | JGI IMG/M metagenome (GOLD analysis project Ga0334883, IMG submission 207230) | Sludge microbial communities from methane-producing bioreactor in Wageningen University, Netherlands - Granular Sludge_09_05-R1 | ecosystem: Engineered > Bioreactor > Anaerobic >... | reverse complement strand
CTATTTTAAGCCAAAAAAGAAGGACTGGAAAATGTCGTCAGTGAAAAAGAAAAGAAAACTCACATCCGGGGAAGGTTTTACACTTGGGGCCGATGAAAACCTGGGCCTTTCGATAGGAGCGCTCTTTCGCGGAGACGTGAACAATGAGGGACTGCTTCCACCGGTCCCAGAGGAAAAAACAGTCAAAGTCAAAAGCATTGATTCTGAAAAAGAAAACGAGAGCGGTATATCACGCCTCTCCAGAGTCTCGCTCCAGAGGCAGACGGCCGGACGCGGGGGAAAGACTGTGACGGCCGTGATCGTTCCAAAAGAATCAAACATAAAAAGAGACCAGCTTGCCAAAGAGATGAGGAAAGGTCTCGGCTGCGGATCTTTTGTCGAGAACGGAAATGTGATCCTGCAGGGAGATATCTGCGACAGGGCCAGAGAGTGGCTTCTTAAAAAAGGTGTAAAAGAGGTAATATCAGGGAACTGATCGAAAATCGTCTTTTTTCAAAGCGACAGTAAAAGGTGAATAAAAATTTTTATGAGGGTAGGAGAATGCCATTCTTCTCCCTTTTTTATTATCATTGACCAAGTCTTAGGTCAAAAAAGAGTATAAAGATAGTGACTTTATTTGACTTTAACATAAAAAATCCGCAGACGATGTCTGCGGTCACTAAGTATCCATATAACTTAATATTTATCAGGATCTGTAAACGGTGCGTTACCTCTTATTGACCAGCCAGACCCCGCAGAGTATCATCGCCCCTCCGGCAAACAGCCAGAGTGTGAACCTTTCCCCTACCAGGAAATAAGATATTACCACTCCCGCTATTGGCTGTAGGAACTGGAAGACTGCCACTTTTGCAACAGTGAAGACAGAAAGGGCTTTGAACCAGAAGATGTACGCCAGGGCTGATGAAAATGCTCCCAGAAAGATCAGGGCACCCCATGTCCCCGATGAGAAAGAGGGGATGACTGAAAAATCGCTGCCAATGAATATTACGAAAGGTGTCGCCACCATAAGGGCAAAAAACATTTCCCAAAAAATCACAAATGCCGGAGAGAGGTCCTTTTTGAGCACTCTCCTTGAAACGATCAGGAAGATCGCCCAGTTAAGAACGGAAAGGAGCATGATAAGATCTCCTATGCTTCCGAAGCCTCCCGAATTCGCCGTTGCTACTGTTCCCCGGCCGATCACAAGGGTTACCCCCGCAGCTGCAAGGATCATTCCGCAAATTCCTCTGCCTGAAATTTTTTCTTTTAAAAATATACGGCCTAATATCGCTACCAGGGCCGGAGTTGCAATCATCATCCAGTTTGCGTTTGCTGCTCCTGCCGTCTTCATTGCATAACCCTGTATGGCCTGATGGAAAAAGATGCCCTGGAAGCCCATGAGGAAAAGTGCGACGGCTTCATTTTTAGAGGGCAAACGGATCGATCTTTCCCATAATATCCCGGCGAAAAGGACCGGCATTGCAATGGCAAGGCGGAGCCATAGGATCACCATGGGCTCAGCCTGTGCAAGGGCATATTTTGTTGAAGCAAAGCTGCCTCCCCAAATGGTCACTGTTGCCAGTATCATCGCGTAAGCATAATTAGAGGCATCACGGATCCGGAGGTTCTCTCTCTTTATTTCACTTATTTCAGCCATTGCAAAACTTCATCCTCCTGTTTTCAAGCAGGGATATCCGGATCAACTTTATTGGGCCGGTCCAAGTGCTTTAGCCAGCCGGTCTATTTTCTGTTTACCAGGTAGACCCCGTACATTATTGTTATGCCTCCTGCAAAGAGCCATATTGTGAAATGTTCGCCAAGCAGAAGGTATGCGATTATCGCTCCGGCAAATGGCTGTAAGAACTGAAAGGCAATTATCCTCGACACAGGAAGCACAGAAAGCCCGTGGAACCAGCAAAAATATGCCCCCGCCGAAGCGCCAGCGCCAAGAAATGCGATGGCGGTCCAGGTCTTTGGGCTGAACGAGCCAATTACAGATACATCGTATCCCATAAGCAGTACTGCCAGGGTTGCATAAATAAAGGAGAAAAACATCTCCCAGAAAAGGACAAAGCTGTATGGAAGGTCGCCCTTCAGGACTTTTTTGGAAAAGACAAGGAATATTGACCAGTTCAGTGAAGAAAAAAGTATCAGCAGGTCTCCGATAGTACCGAAAGATCCTGTTGTCCTGACTGTATCGGCTGAACCCAGGCGAAGCACTACCATTACTCCGGCTGCTGAGATCAATAGTCCGATAAAGCCCATGTTGGATATTTTTTCTTTTAAGAAGAGCCATCCCAAAAGAGCCACAAAGGCCGGGGAGCAGATTATGATCCAGTTTGCAGTAGAGGCACTGGCAGTTTTCATTGCGTAATTCTGAAGACCCAAAACCAGGAATATTCCCTGGAAGCTCATAATGAGCAGAGGCCATAGTTCATTTTTCGAAGGGAGACGGAATGTTTTCTGAAGGTACGCTCCAACAAAGAGGAAAGGGATAGAAATAGCAAGCCGCATCCATAACACTACCATGGGGTGAGCCTGTTCAAGGGAGACCTTCATCCCGGCAAAACTGGCACTCCATATGGTAATTGCAATAAGGATGATCAGATAATCTCTGAACCTCGCAGGTTTGGCAATTGATGTGCTTTTTTCGGACATGAGAGTATCTCTTCTTTCTGTTATCTTGCCGGCATTGAAGGATCGCTAATTGACAGGCGTTCCGCGGGAATGTAAAGACAAGAAGTAGTATAGTCCAAATCCTTACTGATGTGTGTAAAAATTAAAGGGACAAGGTGTAGTAAAATGTAAGCGGCAGTTGATCAGACCAAAAGACAGAAAGCGGGGCATTGGGGATGGATGGCTGTACGTTAAAAAAAGATATTATTAGGATGTTCAGTGACGGGACCGTTAAAATGATCGATGATGATATGATCGTCGAAAAAAGGATGATCCTTGAAGTTGACGGTTCCCGTGAAGCTGTCGTGATATTCACTCCGGGAGAGGAAGATCTGTGGGCTCTTGGAAACCTCTACTGCAGGCGGATGATAGAGAGCATCAAAGATATAAGATCCATTAAAGAAGATGACGGCAGGATAATTGTGGAAAGGTCAAATAAAAGAGAGGGCTGGAAGCTGGAATCCAGGTTTCTTCACACGTCTTCGGGAGCCTTTTTACAGGAACAAAGAGAAAATAATGCCACCTCTTTTCTCCCTGTCGAATGGCAGATCTCCTTTGATGCGATAATGTCCGGTATTGACTGGATCTCGGAAGCACCACTGTTCAGGCAGACAGGAAGTGTGCACGTAGCAGCAGTCCTCTCTCCTAAGGGGGAGAGGTTTTTCAGGACAGAGGATGTCGGAAGGCATAATGCAGTTGACAAAGCTGTCGGCTGGCTTTTGAAAAACAGCATAAAAACGAGTGATGCCGTCCTCATAACTTCAGGACGTCTGCCGGAAGACATGGTGCTTAAAGGGGCAGGTGCCGGAATACCTTTAATGGCTAGCATTTCTGCTGCCACAGCAGACGGAACGGATGCTGCGAGGCGCTGTAATATGACACTTATAGGATTTGCAAGGAACGGAAGATTTAACGTATACAGTGCTCCGGGAAGGATAAAACTCAACACAGAAGAAAAAATATCGGAGGGTGAAAACATTGCTTGAAGATCTTTCCGCGCATTTGCTTGATATAGCAGAAAACAGTGTCATGGCAAACAGTACAGATGTGAGGATCGTGATCCTTGAAAAGAGATCGACGGACAGGCTAACTTTTTCTGTGGAAGACAACGGGAAAGGCATGACAGAAGATTTTGTGGCAAAAGTGACCGATCCTTTCACAACGACAAGGACGACCAGAAGGGTCGGCATGGGGCTTCCCTTTCTCAGGCAGTCTGCAGAACTATGTGAAGGGGGGCTTGAAATAAGTTCAAAACCCGGCAAAGGTACAAAAACTACCGCGACTTTCAGAATGAGCAGCATAGACAGGCCTCCGCTGGGCGACATCCCCGCCACAATGATGGCTCTCATTATGGGTTCACCAGAGATACACTGGACTTACAGCCATGAAACTGATTCAGGAGAGTTCGTGCTGGACACCGATGAGATAATAGAAGCCCTGGACGGAGACAGGGAGATGCTTCGTTCTGCGGAGATCGGCCTTTGGCTTAGGGAACATATCAAAGAAAACCTGGACGAGATAAAATGGGAGGCGGCATCCCTTCCAATTTTGCCTGCGGCAGAAGTTCAAGATCAGTAAAAATATGTTCTTAAATAAGAATAAGAGATATTACTTAAAATTATGGCCAGGAAAATATTATAAAATAGGGGAAACAGTATCATTTTGTTAAGCTTGTTATTTTTTGCGCAAAGCTGTAAAATTATTATGGTTACATCAAAACAACAATACAACATATAGAGTCCATAGGAGGATGTAAAAAATGAACCTAAAAGAACTGGCTGGGATAATCAACGCTGAGGTAATTTCCGACGTAGATCTGGGCGAGATAAATATACCCTACGCATATGCATGTGACCTGATGAGCGACGTGCTCGCATTCTGTTCACCGGGTTCTCTTCTTCTGACCGGCCTTACAAACATTCAGATAGTAAGGACAGCTCAGATGCTTGACCTCCCTGCGATAGTCTTCGTAAGGGGAAAGATCCCCCTTGAAGAGACGGTGACCCTTGCCAAGGAGAGCGGGATCCCGGTCCTTCTGTCTAAGTTCAGTCTTTACGAGGTCTGCGGAAAACTTTACGCAGCAGGTGTAAAACCCAGTTACGTGCCACAGCCACGGGAGGCATAGCAATATGGCTGCTCCTGTATGTATGGAATACAGGATCGAGGGCAACAATTTTATGGTTGCAGGAACTGCCTCAAATAACATAAAAAACACCCTCAAGATGCTTGGCATACAGTCAGATGTATGCAGAAGAGCTGCTGTGATCGCATACGAAGCAGAGATAAATCTTGTCATCCACGCAAACGGTGGTATGTTAAAGGCCGTCATATCAGAGGACAGGCTCGAAATAACAGCTGAGGATGAAGGTCCGGGGATCCCTGACATTGAACAGGCAATGACAGAGGGTTATACAACTGCTTCCAACCAGGCCAGGGAGATGGGGTTTGGTGCAGGCATGGGACTTCCGAACATAAAGAGAAACTCGGATATTTTTGAGATAGAATCGACTCTCGGAAAAGGAACAGTGTTAAGATCAACAGTTTTTTTCAACAAATAAAGATCAGAGAAAAGCCCTGTCCAAAAGCTTGTTCAGGTCAGACATACTATTTTTTACTTTTGGTTCCGGCTGAGATCTGCTAAAAGCAAACAACTCTCAGCTACTGATCCGCGATATGCAGTTATTGAATCCAGCCGCTGCGAGAGATCCAGCTAAATGTCGGCTGTTACGGAGGAGCGAACCGCATGGAACATAGCATAAAAGTATTTAAAGATGCATGTCAGGGGTGTGTAAACTGCATAAGAGTCTGCCCAACGGAGGCAATACGTGTGGTAGACGGTGAAATAGACATTATCGAAGAGCTCTGTATAGACTGCGGAGAATGTCTTCGTTCATGTTGCCGCTCAGCTCTCGGCATATATGAGGACGACTGGAACAGAATAAAGGAATCCTCCAGGGTAACGATCGTCCCGGATCCGGTCTTTTTTTCGCAATTCAGCCATTACGGAAAGCCGGACGATCTCGAAGACGTTCTGATATCACTTGACTTTAAGGCTCTGATAGATGAGGCGGAGGATGCTTTTGACCTATCAGCCTACGCAGTTGCTCAGCTAATAAGCAGATCATCTAAGACAGCCTTGCCAATAATATCGGTCTACTGTCCGTCGGTCCTCAGGCTTATCCAGACCAAATTCCCGGAACTGCTTTCGAGGGTGGTTCCGGTTCTGTCGCCGCTTGAAATAGCTGCCGCACTGTGGAGGATGAGGACAAACAGTGATGCTCCCCTCACTCTCCTTGCTCCATGTCCCGCTAAGATAACTATGGTAAGGGAGCCCTTCGGTAACGGAGCTTCACCTATTACCAACGCAGTGACTGTAAGGACTGTGGCAAGGAGCATAATGGCAGAGGGTGACGTAAATATCGAAAATGGATCTACCCCCAGAAAAAGGAACAACAGATGGATACAGTGGGCAAGACGCGGCGGAGAATCAAGGCATGTCCAAGCCTTCTCAGACAAAAAACTTACTATTCTTGCGGTGTCAGGAATGAGGAACACACTGGACACCCTTCAGGAGCTTGAGCTGGGAAGACTGCGGGGTGTTGACTTTATCGAGTGCCGTGTCTGTGACACAGGATGTGTCGGGGGTGTTGGGACCGCTGATTCACGTTTTTTGGCAAATCTTCGAATGGGAGTTATTGAGACAGACTGGAACATATCTCCCAAAGAACTTTCAAGGACGGAGGAACTCTTCACTATGGGCATCTGGCCTGTGACAAAGGAATATCAGCCTCGCCCAAGACTTCCGCTGTCAGACAATCTTGCTGATGCTATGGTCAAGCTTCAGCAGATGAAGGAGATCTACAACGGACTTCCACACATAGACTGCGGTTCGTGCGGGAGGCCTTCATGCCAGGCTATGGCGGAAGAAATAGTAAGAGGTCATGGATCTGTGACAGACTGTATCTTTAAGCTCAGAGAAGGTATTACGGCACTTGCAAATCAGATAGTTAAACTCTCAGAATCACAGCCCCATACTCTTAAAAGAAAGGGAGGAAAGAGTTGAAGATAAAGGAAATATGCGAAAGGATCAATGCCGATGTTCAGGTGACCGGCGACTCGGAAAGGGATGTAACTCAGGCTGCAGCAGGAGACCTGCTCAGTTTTATAATGGGTACCACCTCAGAGGGCTCTGCATGGGTAACCATACAGGCTCACTTGAACGTTGCTGCTGTGGCGGTCCTGAAGGATATCCCTCTGATCATCCTTGCCTCCGGCAGAAAAGCGCCCCGTGACCTTATTGAAAGGTGCTCTGCCGAGAACATCTGCGTTGCCTTGGTCGCCGAAACGATCTTTGGCACATGCAGAAGACTTTCGGAGCTGGGTATAGAAGGATAAGCAAATGCTTAAGCCTTTCTGGGTAGATCTGCACATCCATACGGCACTCTCTCCATGTGGAAGCCTGGAGATGGGAGCCCCAGAGATAGTCTCGGCTGCCCGGAAGGCCGGAGTTGATGTGATCGGAATAGCTGACCATAATACCTGCGATAACTTCCCCGCCATTTCAGAGGCAGCCCATGGAGATCCGGTCGTAATGCCATGCATTGAGACCCAGAGCGCAGAAGACATACACACCCTATGCGTTTTTCCTGATTTCGAAACAGCAGTGAATTACAAATCCTGGCTTTGGAAAAAGATGCTGCCGATAAAAAACGATGTTGATTATTTCGGGGATCAGGTAGTTCTTGATCATTGCAACAACATTCTGAGGCAAGAGGACACTCTTCTCATTCAGGGATCGGGATATGAGGTAGACCAGATCATATCAAAGGTACAGGAACTCGGCGGGCTCGCCATACTTGCACATGTTGACAGGGCTTCTTTTTCTTACCCTGTTGCACTGGGACCAATGCCGGTCGACTACCCTGCCGACGCCTTTGAGCTCTCCCGGAGGATAAATTCGGAACAGGCAGCAAAGTGGAGGGAAGATTACCCCGGAAGGATCTTTATAAGGTCTTCTGATTCCCACACACTTGATACGATTTCAAGAGCAAACTGCACGAAGATGATGCTCGAAGCCCCTGCCTTTGATGAGATCAAAAAGGCCATTAAAGGAGAGGATGGAAGAAGGATCTCCTGGCCTTGGGGCTGATCACTTTTTGGGATCAAATCAGGATACGTCTTAATAAAGAAGCGCTCTGCCCAAGTATAAGGCAGAGCGCTTATCCATTCCTCAGGGCCCCTTTGTGCAGAGAGTTATCTTACCAAACTTCGATAAACGCGATGTCGGTGTAGATACTTTCGAGGCGTACCTTGTGCCCCTTTTCCATCTTCGCAAGTTCAAGGAAGGTCTCTTTCTGCTTGGCTTCCTCACTGGCATCAGCAAACTGCTGGTACATCTCCATTGCTTCCTGTTCCTTTTTCATTGCAAGCGCAATGGCATCCTTGAACGCCATATCGGTGGAAAGGGTCTGGGGGGCCTCGACAGTCTCAGCGACTTTATAATCCTTCTCATCGCTGAACTTCATATCTTTCATTTCGTTGCTGAGAAAACCCTCAAGAAGCACCTTGTGTCCGGATTCTTCGTCAGCAAGTTCCTGAAAAGTCTTTTTCATTGCGGGGTCCTTCATCTTGGCTGCTGCGTCCCTGTAGAATTCGAAGGCCTCGACTTCGTTTCCAACTGCCATTTTCAATATTTCTTTGTAATTTTTCATCTTGATCTCCTCTCTTTTTCCCTGTTTCTAATAGATAGGACGGGGAAAATATGAAAATTAGTATTTATATGCTTTAAGGGTAAACTGAGGGGGCCGGGCTTTTGAGATCAAAGAGAGCGCCACTCTCCGTCTTCATAAGTTTCCATGGAGATGGGGTCCAGGTGGAAGTAGAGTGCGCAAAGTTCGAGGCGGCCAGCCTCAAGTGCCTCTTTAACAGTCTGGTATTCCTTCAATTTTGCGAGCTGACGCACGGCCTGGGCCTTTTCGGCTCCTTCAAGGTCTGAACCCGTATATTCTTCCTGTTCCAGCCACTTTTTCAGTCCTTCTGTATCAAGGTGTTCCTTGTTTTCTGTTGCCTTTACTGCACCGCACTGGTTGTGGGCCAGCACTGCGATCCGTTTTACTTTCAGGTGTTTTACCGCATAATCTATACATGCCCTCACGGAAGATTCCTCTGTCCGGGCGAGGTTGCCGACATTCCTGAGGATGAAGATCTCACCTGGTTTTGCATCGAATATATGTTCCGGGATTATCCTGCTGTCGCTGCAAGAGATCATCATCGTATGCGGACGCTGTCCGGCGATCAGACCGGAATAAAAATCCCTGTCAGCCTTTGCTGCAAAACGCTTGAAACCATCTGCCAGTTCCTTCATAGTTATCTCACTTCCTGGATGAGTTTCATTTTTTCCACATCGTGGGGTGTGTTGAGGTTAAAAAACGAGCTCACATCATCACCGAACTCTTTAAGCTTTTTTTCATTTATCACGGTAAGCCTGATGTCAGGGTAGAACTGCTTGATCTTTCTGTCTCCGCGCTGCATGGCATCAGAAACAGCGCCAATACAGCTTTTACGGTAAAACGCATGGAGAGGTTCCAAAAATCCTTTCCTTTCTGCTACAACGGCATCGTTGTTAGTGCTGCAGAAAATGTTCATCCCTTTAATTACATCCGGGTCAGGGGATGGCATATCACATCCGAGAAGGAATCCCCATTCTTCATTCATATGGCAAAGGCCATTGTAAAGGCCTTCGAGGGGTCCTCTCGCCTGTACCCTGTCCTCTGTTACTGTTATGTCCCATTTGCTGATGAGCGGAGAGAGGGTCTCTTTTACCTTTGAAGATTCCCCGGGAGCAACCAACAGGATGACTTCTTTAAAAAGAGGTGCAACAAGCTCGAGGGTGTTCTCAATAAGAAGGGAACCCTCGAGCTCAAGATAAAGTTTATTTTTGCCACCCATTCTTGAGCCCCGACCGCCGGCCAGCAGGAGCAGCGAAGCGTGGAGGCGCTCCTTGTGTGCTGTACTGCCGACCGGGGTAAATTCCAGGGTCTTGTTATGAAGGAGTGGTTTCATGATCAGCTGATTTATGCTTTGGGTTCGTCAAGAGCTCCTGAGAACACCATGTAGTAAAGAACTGCGACGAACAGGATGCCACCGACCATATTTCCTAGGGTTACAGGGATTATGTTTCCCCAGTATCCGCCCATTGTGAGGGCAGCCAGCTTGTCGGGAGCCACTGCTGCGAGTTCGACAGTAGCCGCATCTCCGCCCTTAATGAACATTCCCAGCGCGATGAAGTACATGTTTGCGATGCTGTGTTCAAACCCCATCGTTACGAATCCTGAGATCGGGATGAGGCAGCAGATGTATTTACTCATTACATCCATTGCCGAGAATGACATCCAGACTGCCATAACGACCAGCCAGTTACAAAGGACGCCGCGAAATACCATCTGGCTTACCGGGAGATTGACCTTTGCAACAGCGATCTTAAGGGCGTTTACGCCTGTAGCGCCGGTCGCTAGGCCTGTGTTGTAGATCATCCATGCCAGAAATATAGATCCGAGGAGGTTTGCAACGTAAACTACAGTCCAGTTTTTAAGCACGCCCTGGAAAGATACGCATCCGTTGAGCATGCCTATGGGCATGAGGCAGTTTCCGGTAAAGAGCTCTGCTCCGCCAACGATGACGAGCATGAGTCCAAGGGCAAAAACCATTCCTCCCAGCATCTTTGAGATCCCGACGCCGGCATACTGGGCAACATCCTGAGTAACTGTTGTCATCAAAAAGCCGCCGAACGCGATGTAAGCGCCTGCAAGGAAACCCATTACAAGCAATGCCTTAATGGAAAGACCTGCTTTGGCTTTTGCTACAGTACAGGCACTCTTTGCAATTTCTACAGGTGGTTTAAAGTTCATATTTTAAAACGCCTCCGTTATTTTGTAATGGGGCGGAACATATTATCCGCCCCTATATTTTGTTGTTAAGGCTGTTTAGGCCTTTGATACTTTTACTGCGCTGACCTTAAAGGCAGGGGTCTCAGAAGTGGGATCCCACACTGAAGCAGTCAGCAGGTTGGCAGAAGCCTCTCCAAAGTGGAACGGGAGGAATACCATCTTCTCCGGAACACTGTCAGTTATCCTTGCGCCGCCTGTTACTTCACCGCGGCGGGATCTGACTGTTACTTTTTCGCCCTCGCTTACGCCCATTGCCGCTGCATCAACGGGGTTGACTTCGATATAGAGTTCCTTGACATATTTGCCGGATGCGCCTCTGCGGCTCATTGAGCCTGAATGGTAGTGGAATAGGTTGCGTCCGGTAGTTGCGATGAAGGGATATTCCTCATCCGGCCATTCATGCGGTGCAGCCCAGTCGCAGGGGGAGAATGTTGCCATTCCGTTGGGCCTTGCGAATTTCGCCGTGTGGAGGTTTGGTGTTCCGGGGTGCTCCGGAGTCGGACAGGGCCACTGGAGGTATCCTTTGTCAAGACGCTCATGGCTCATACCTGCATATGCAGGAACGAACTTAGCGATGTCGTCAAAGACATCTGACGCTGTTTTAAAGTTCCAGTCGAATCCGAAACGTTTTGCAAGCTCGACAAATACAGTCCAGTCTTCCCTTGCTTCTCCGGGAGCGTCGACAGCTTTACGGAGCAGTTGTACGGCGCGTGTCGTATTTGTGCATGTCCCCGGTTTTTCCGGCCAGCATGCGGCAGGAAGGACTACGTCAGCTTTCTGTGCTGTCTCGGTCAGGAAGATATCCTGTACGACAAGGAGATCGAGCTTGTCAAGGGCGTGGGAGACGTGATTTGTGTCCGCATCAGTTACCATCGGGTTTTCACCCATGATGTAGAGTGCCTTGATTTCGCCTTTCCCGGCAGCTTCCATCATGGTCGCGACAGAGAGTCCGACCTTGCCCTCTTCAGGGATCTTGCATCCCCAGAGAGCTTCGATCTTTTCAGCTGCTGCGGGGAGACCGACCTTAAGGTAGCCGGGGAGTGTTGCGGGAAGGCACCCCATGTCGCATGCACCCTGTACGTTGTTCTGTCCGCGGAGCGGGTTTACGCCTGTTCCCGGACGGCCCAGCATTCCGCAGAGAAGGGCCAGGTTGCAGCAGCTGCGGACGTTGTTGGTGCCCGTTGTATGCTGTGTGATGCCCATTGTGTAGTAGAGTGCTGAGTTTGGTCCTGATGCATATAGACGAGCAGCTTCACGGATCGTATCCGCAGGAATGCCAGTTATGCCTTCAACGTACTCGGGTGTGTACTTCTGGACCATGGCCTTAAGTTCCTCAAACTTCTCCACTCTCTCTTCGATAAACTTGGGGTCGTGGAGGTTTTCGGCAAGGATCACGTTCATCATGCCGTTGAGGAGAGCCACGTCAGATCCGCTTCTCTGCTGGATCTTGACTGTAGCCAGATCGTGAAGCTCGATCCTGCGCGGGTCACAGACGATAAGCTTGGCACCCTTGCGGACCTGCTCTTTTATCATCATCCCGACGACAGGGTGTGCTTCAGTCGTGTTGGAACCTATCACCATGATCGTATCTGCATGTTTGATGGATTCAAAATCGTTTGTCATTGCTCCGCTTCCGAAGGTCTCACCGAGACCTGCAACTGTTGCGGAGTGTCAGAGATGGGCACAGTGGTCTACGTTATTAGTGCCCATCACCTCCCTTGCGAACCTCTGCATGAGGTAGTTGTCTTCGTTTGTGCAGCGTGCAGAGGAGAAGAATCCGGCTTTGCCCTTGTTTGCCTTGAGACCGTCGGCTATCTTGTCGAGAGCCTCATCCCAGGTTGCCTTGCGGAATTCACCGTTTTCTTTGATGAGAGGTGTTGTAAGTCTGTCAGGATGGTTTACGAATTCCCATGAGAAGCGGCCTTTTACGCAGGTACGGCCCTTGTTCAGAGAATCCATATTGGTATGGTCTGACGTTACGTTTGCGATCTTGCCTGTCCTTTCGTTGACCTGGACAAGAAGTTCGCATCCGACGCCGCAGTATGTGCAGACGGTCTTGGTAGTTTTGAGTTCCCAGGGGCGTCCCTTGCCTACAGCCGGTTTTTCGTAAAGGGCTCCGACAGGGCAGACAGCGACACACTGGCCGCAGAAAGTGCATTCTGATTCTTCAAGTGTCCTTCCGACAGGAGGCTGGACAGCTGTAACGATACCGCGGTTCTGGAAGTCTATTGCGTGGTACTGGGAGTGCTTGTCACATACCCTGATGCAGCGTCCGCAAAGAATGCATTTGTTAAGGTCGCGGATGTAGAAGGGGTTGCTGTCATCAAGCTTGTGATCTTTGCAGGTGTCTCCCTCTTCCCAGAAAGGAGATTTCTCTATACCGAGATCATATGCGATCGCCTGGAGTTCACATTTTCCGTTGCTGCTGCAGCTGAAGCAGTCCAGGGGATGGCGGATGAGAAGAAGTTCAATGACTGCCTTGCGGGCTTTACGAACTTTTTCGGTATTGGAATCTATTACCATTCCGTCCATTATAGGAGTGGAGCATGCCGTCTGAAGTTTCGGGTTGTTCTCCACTTCTACAAGGCATACCCTGCAGGCCCCTGCTATCTCCAGAGCTGGGTGTTCACAGAGTACCGGTATGTAAATGTTCGCGGCTCTTGCAGCCTGAAGGATAGTCATCCCGGGCTGGAACTCTACGCTTTTTCCATTTATTATTGCGTTAGCCATATTTTCTCACCTCATTCCTATTTCTTGTCAATAGCCTTGAAGGGGCAGACTTCGACGCATGCTCCGCACTTGATGCAAAGAGCCTGATCGATCACATGAGGCTGCTTGACCGTTCCTGTTATGGCGTTTACCGGGCAGGCCTTTGTGCACTTCGTGCAGCCGACGCATTTGGCAGGGTCGATCTTGATCGTAATAAGCGCCTTACATGCTCCGGCCGGGCATCTCTTCTCCCTTATGTGCGCCTCGTACTCATCCCTGAAGTAGCGCAGGGTCGTAAGCACGGGATTCGGAGCTGTCTGGCCCAGACCGCAGAGTGAAGCAGTCTTGATCTGCGTACCGAGGTAAATGAGGTTGTCGATATCTTCTTCGCGTCCCCTGCCTTCGGTGATGCGGATAAGTATGTCGAGCATCTTTTTGGTGCCTTCGCGGCATGGGATGCATTTTCCGCAGGATTCACGCTGTGTGAATTCAAGGAAGAACCTGGCCATGTCGACCATGCATGTATCTTCATCAACGACAACCAGGCCGCCCGAACCCATTATGGCTCCTGCTGCTGTCAGTGATTCATAGCTGACCGGGAGGTCAAGGTGTTCTTCTGTGAGGCATCCGCCTGAGGGTCCGCCTATCTGCACAGCCTTGAACTTCTTGCCTCCGATTATGCCGCCGCCTATGTCGAAGACGACTTCACGTATCGTGGTTCCCATGGGGACTTCGACAAGTCCTGTGTTGTTGACCTTGCCTGTAAGGGCGAAGACCTTTGTACCGCGGGACTTTTCATAACCGTAGTTTGCGTACCATTCCGGACCGTGGAACATTATCTGGGCAACGTTTGCCCATGTCTCAACGTTGTTGATGTTGGAAGGTTTTTCCCAGAGTCCTTTTACTGCGGGGAACGGGGGACGGGGGCGCGGCATGCCGCGCTTGCCCTCGATGGAGTTCATCAGTGCTGTCTCTTCTCCGCACACGAAGGCCCCTGCGCCTTCCTTTACATGGAGCGTGAAGTTGAAGCCTGTGCCGAGGATGTTATCACCGAGGAGACCGGCCTCTA
>Ga0334883_1004130_pt1 | contig 14389 bp, 10 predicted proteins | sample GraSluR1_MG_6_FD_207230 | JGI IMG/M metagenome (GOLD analysis project Ga0334883, IMG submission 207230) | Sludge microbial communities from methane-producing bioreactor in Wageningen University, Netherlands - Granular Sludge_09_05-R1 | ecosystem: Engineered > Bioreactor > Anaerobic >... | reverse complement strand
AGCGCGTGGCCATCGCGCGGGCCGTGATCAACAACCCCAAGGTGCTCCTTCTGGACGAACCTCTGGGGGCGCTCGATCTGAAACTGCGCAAGCAGATGCAGCTGGAACTGAAACGCCTTCAGCGGAAGCTCGGGATCACTTTCCTCTTCGTGACGCACGATCAGGAGGAGGCCCTGAGCATGTCCGACACCGTGGTGGTGATGCGGAACGGGTCCGTCGAGCAGACGGGCGCGCCCGAAGAGCTCTACGAACGGCCGAAAAACGCCTTCGTCGCCGGATTTCTGGGCGAGACGAACATCGTCGAGGGGCGGATCCGCGCCGTCGAAGGCACGGAAGCTGTGCTCGTTCTCGAACAGGAGGAACGAAGCTTCCGGATTCCGAATCCCGGGTACGCTCCCGGCGACGCCTGTTCTCTCTCGGTGCGGCCCGAACGAATCCGGATCGCGACGTCTCCTGAAGACGGGGACGTCTGGTTGCGCTGTACCGTGAGGGAGCGGGTCTACTCCGGATCGCTCATCAGAACGATCGCGACGACCGTTGCCGGCAAGGATATCCTCGTCGACGAATCGCTCGAACAACGAAGCCGTTCCACCGACGGCGGCGAGGTCTTCGCCGCATGGAAGCCGGAACATGCCGTCCCGCTCCGGGCATAGCGAGGGCGGCATGAGAGAACGAACCGCCGGAGCGCGTCTCCCCGCCATGCTCGTCACAATACTCCCCGCCGCGATCTGGATGACGACCTTCTTCGTCGTCCCCCTGCTGCTGATCGTCGCCGTCAGCTTCTGCACCAGGGGCGAGGTCGGCGACATCGTCTACACGTTTACGGCGCACAACTACGCGAAGCTCCTCCACCCTCTGTACGGGAGCATCTTCGTGAAGTCGCTGATCATCTCCTTCTTCACCACGCTCCTCTGCCTGCTTTTCGGCTACCCGTTCGCCTTCATCGTGGCCACGGCGGGGAAGCGCCTGCGGCCGCTGCTGCTGACGCTGGTCATGCTCCCCTTCTGGACAAACTCGCTGGTCAGGACCTACGCCATGATCATCCTGTTGCGCACGGAGGGGATTCTGAACACGCTGCTCCGGTGGACCGGGCTGATCGACGAGCCGCTGCGCCTGATGTACAACAATACCGCCGTGATGATCGGGATGGTCTACATGATGTTTCCGTTCATGGTCCTTCCTCTGTACGCCTCCATCGAGAAGCTGGACATGCGGCTGCTGGAAGCGGCGGACGATCTCGGCGCGACCCCGCTGCGAAAGTTTCTGCACGTCGCGCTCCCGCTGACAAAAGCCGGGATTCTTTCGGGCTGCCTGCTGGTCTTCGTCCCCTCGCTCGCGCTCTTCTTCGTCACCGACCTCATGGGGGGGAGCAAGGTCGTGCTGATGAGCAACCTCATCAAGAACCAGTTCCTCACGGCCAGGGACTGGCCCTTCGGTTCCGCCGTCTCGGTCGTCCTGATCCTCGTGATGATCGCGGCGATCGCGCTCTATCTCCGTCACGGCGGCAAAGTCGACGGCAAGGAGGCGATGTAGCGCATGAAGAAGCCGAACAGCTTCGTCCGGCCGCTCTACCTGGTCCTGGTCTTCGCGCTGCTCTACCTCCCCATCGTGACGCTCATGGCCTTCTCGTTCAACGAATCGAAGCTCAACGCGGTGTGGACGGGGTTCACCTTCAAGTGGTACGAAAGCCTGCTGCAGAACGAAAGCGTCCTCGAAGCGGCGAGAAACTCCTTCTCCGTCGCCCTCGTCAGCACGGCCGTGTCGGTGGTCATCGGCGCCCTGACCGCCCTGGGGCTCTACAGGTACAAGTTCAGGGGGAAAGGGCTTCTGGACGCCGTGCTCACCATCCCCATCATCATCCCGGAGATCGTCATGGGGATCTCGCTGCTCGCCTTCTTCTCCATCGTGCGCCTTCCGCTGGGGAGGCTTACCCTGATCGTCGCCCACGTCACCTTCAGCGTGGCGTACGTCGTCGCGGTGGTGAAAGCGCGTTTGGACGGATACGACAGATCCCTCGAGGAGGCCGCCGCGGACCTCGGGGCGACGCCGCTGAAGGTCTTCTTCAACGTCACGCTGCCCGTCATCATGCCGGGCGTCGTCGCGGGCGCGTTCCTGGCGTTCACCCTCTCGCTGGACGACGTCGTCATCAGCTTCTTCGTCGCCGGACCGCAGAGCACGACGCTGCCGCTCAAGGTCTTCTCGATGGTGAAGTTCGGCGTGACGCCCGAGATCAACGCGCTCTCCACCATCATCATGTTCGTCACGCTCTCCGCCGTCGGCCTCTCCTTGGTTCTGCGAAAGGTGAATCTCAGCGTCGGAAAGATCGGCGGTCTCCTCGCGGCGATCGCGATCCTGACGGGCGGGACGGGGTACGGCGTCTGGGCTTTCGCGAAGGGGCCGCAGACGCCTCCGGAGACGCTGAGCATCTTCAACTGGTCGGAGTATCTGCCGCACTCGGTCATCGAGCAGTTCGAAAGCGCCTACAACATCAAAGTGCACTACAGCACCTTCTCGTCGAACGAGGAGATGCTCGCCAAGCTCATGGCGGGCGGCGGGGTGTACGACCTCGCCGTCGCCAGCGACTTCATGGTCGAAATCCTGAAGAAGCAGGATCTGCTCCTCCCGGTGCGCAAGGAGAACATCCCCAACCTGTCGAACATCGGGGCGCAGTATATGGGGCTCCCCTTCGACCCGGAGAACGAGTACAGCCTTCCGTACATGTGGCTGGCCGGGATCATCGCGTACGACGCCTCGAAAATTCCCGAGGGGATGATCGAGGGGTACGCGGATTTGTGGAAGCCCGAGCTGAAGCACTCTCTGACGATACTGGACGACCAGCGGGCCATCATGGGAATCACCCTGAAGACGCTGGGCTACTCGCTGAACGAGACCTCCCCGGAGGCGCTGGAGAAGGTCCGCGAGGCGCTGAAAGCGTTGCAGCCGAACGTGAAATCATACGACAGCGACAGCCCCAAGACGAGCCTGATCAACGGGGAGGCCAAGGCGATCTTCGCGTGGGGGGCCGAGGCCAATCTCGCGCGGAGGGAGAACCCGAACGTCCGGTACGTCGTGCCGAAGGAGGGGCTCTTCCTGCAGCAGGACAACTTCGTGATCCCGAAGTCCGCGAAGAACGTCGCGGCGGCGGAGCTGTTCATGAACTTCGTCATGGACCCGGAAATCAGCGCGGAGATTTCCGCCCGCTTCCCCTACGGAAACCCCAACGTGGAGGCCTATCGGTACATCGACCAGGAGATTCTGGAGGATACGGCGGTCTACCCGCCGGAGGACGAGGTTCGGAGAGGGGAGCATCTGCGGGATATCGGCGAAGCCGTGCTTCTCTTCGACCGTATCTGGTCGGAGGTGAAACAGTAGCGGGGGGAACGAGCTGCGTCGTCCCCCCGGTGTTCCATCGTGAAAAAATGAGTTCGGCGCGCGCTCTTCTTTCGGAGAGGGCTAGGCGCGCCCTTTCCGCTCCTCCTTCAGGAGCGAGAACATCCACTGGTTCTGGTGCTGCCCGCGCGCCCATTCGTACTGGCGCAGCGTGCCTTCGAGGGTGAACCCCGCCTTCTCCAGGAAGCCTTTCGACCGCTGGTTTCCCTCCGTCACCAGCGCCTCGACACGGTTCAGCCCCATAGGGCCGAAACCGTACTCCAGCGCGGCGGAGACAGCTTCGCTCATGAAGCCCCGCCGCCACATCACGGAGTCGAGTTCGTACCCCATCTCGGCGCGCCCGTGCTCTTTCTTCCAGTTGTGGAAGCCGCACGTTCCGAGCACCGTTCCGTCGGAGCGCAGCGTGATCGCCCAGCGGACACCCTCTCCGGAGGGGTGCAGCCACTGAAGAAGGGAGATCATCTCCTCGCTCTGGCGCAGCTCGGTAAAGGGATCCAGGACGAGATACTCTATGACGAGCGGATCGGTCCAGATCGCGTGCAACCGTTCGGCGTGCGACGGCTCGATCGCGCATAGCCGCAGACGGGTCGTAAGAAGCTCGGGAAAAGGAGTATTCTGTTCTGACATCGGTACCTCCGTGATAGGGACATCCCTCTTGAGGGGGAAAAATAGAAAGGCACTCTTCCACGTTGAGAGAGCCTTCGCAACATCGCACGAGAAAAAGGCGAACCGGGAAAACCCGATCCGCCCTTCGTTTCTTTATAGTGTTTCTCTAAACGGCGGCCTCTTCGGAGGCCTCCACGGCGTAAACTCCCTTGAGCGCGGCGACGAAGAGTGCGAGCGCCGCCATATAGAGCGCCATTCCGGACTCCTCCGATCTTCCGGCAAGGAGAACCGCTACCGGCGCGACTGCGGATAGGAGCACGCACAGACGGAACATGAAGCCGAGAAGCGCGCCGTGCTCGGCTCCTCCGCCGAAGGAGGCGAAGATGGCCCCCATCAGGACAAGGCAGACGGGAAGGAAAAAGACCAGCCATGAAGGAGCGGCCATGCAGCCCGAGAGCGAGGCCAGAGCTCCGGGAGCGTTCAGGACGAGGAAAAGGAAGACGCCCGAGAGCATCGCCATCTGCGCGGCCAGAAGCTTTTGGTGTGCGCCGACGATCGTCGTGCCACGGTCCGTCCGTCCGGTCGCCAGGAACGCATGGCTCATTCCGGAGAGGACGAAGAGAAGAAGGAAGAAAAAGGATCCCCGGAACGCGACGAACGCACCGTACGTGTCGGTGCTTTCGGAGAGTCCGGAGAGCGTGACGGCCATCGGCACGATAAGGAAACCGATGAACGAGAGCAGGACGATGATCGAGTGTCCGGCCCGGAGGAGAAGCCGCGCCAGATTCGACGTTCCGCCTCCGGCCACGTAGCGCACCGTCATGAGCAGCATGAGAGCGGCGAAGACCGCGCCCAGGCAGGACCATGAAAGGCCCGGAACGGTCGGAAGGACATCGAGCAAGCCGATGCGGACTCCCGGGAAATCGACGATCAGGATGTCGGCGAAGAAAAGGAGAAAAGCTGCCGGATAGTAGAAGAGGAGTGCGCCGGCTGAAGCGGACGTGTCTTCTGGACGAAGGGTTGTGCTTATCATTGGAGAACCTCCTCGAAATAAAAATAAGTGTGGCTTTGGCATTTGCTGCCGCTCTGATTATACAGAAAAAAGCTTAAAAATCAACATCGGTACAAGAGCGCTCCCTATTATTTGTTTCATGAATGGCGTTCTTGACGAAAGCGGCCTTCAGGAAGAGAGCCTCTCTTCCGGTAAGGAAACGGCGCTTGGAGTAAACGAACGAAGCGTCTGGAAGAATGGAATTTGACGCCTCGTTCCTCGTCCCGCATCTCAAGTCCTCTTTTTCCCGGAGACAAAGGCCATGTCGCTTTTCTTATCTTAAAAACTGCGTTCGTACCGAAGCTCTTCCCGTTTCAAACTATTGAGAAGATGTTCGGCGACGGAGACAAGGCTACACCGTTCGAATGCCATCCGACTCTATTTCCTCCACCATCCGATACCCCACGCCAACTTCCGTCACGATGTAGTTTGGTTCCGCTGGGTTTTCCCTCAGTTTTCTTCGAATATTCGCCATGTTGACTCGAAGCGACTGAATGTCGTTCGTGTACGGTCCCCAGATTTTTTTTATAATAAAATCATGCGTAAGGACCTTACCAATATGCGCCGAAAGAAGTATAAGAATTTTATACTCGATCGGCGTCAGGCGCACCTCTTTCCCGGCAACAAAAACACGTCTTTTCTCATAATCGATTTCCAGATCTCCCACCGCGAGCTTACCCGTTTCGCTTCGAGCTTCATTCGCATTGTTCCGACCATGCCGCATCGCCGTCCTTATTCTCGCCAACAGCTCACCCGTTCCAAACGGTTTCGTAATATAGTCGTCCGCGCCCAAATCGAGCGCCTCCACTTTTTCACGTTCATGAACACGAGCAGACACTACAATAACGGGAACAGTCGTCCACGCCCTGAGTGCCTTCAACACATCCAGTCCGTCCATATCCGGCAGTCCCAAATCAAGTAAAATCAAATCGGGGCAACGAGAAGTCGTTAACGCAACGACCTCCCCTCCCTTTGCGGTTTTTATCACCTTAAAATTATTAGCCTCTAATATTGCTGAAATAAAGCTACAGATAATCTCCTCATCTTCAGCAATCAAAATCAGCGGACTGTTCTGCATCATCGCAACGCTCCTTCAGCGGCAACATAAACCGGAAAATCGCACCATGTCCTTCTTTTTTATTGAAGGCTTCCATTTTCCCATGGTGCGCCTTCACAATCGACATGCAGACAGAAAGACCTATCCCCATACCTCTTGATGAATCCGCACTGCGCCGCCCATCGGGGATATAATTCTCGAACAGATCGGGCAAAATCTCTTCGGGAATTCCCTCTCCGCTGTCGATGACCTCGAAGAGAGCATAATGAGCGCTTTTTTTTATTTCAACTTCCACTAGAGCGTCTTCCGACGAATGGTTCACGGCATTTTCCATAAGATTGATCAAGACTTGTTCTACTAGCGTACCGTCCATTGGAACCATGAGGAGTTCGTCGGGCGCCTTTACGGATACTTTCCGCCCGGGAAACCTTTTTCGAATGCGGGCAACGGCCTCGGCCACCACCTCTTCGACAGCCTCGCACGTCTTGATCACGCTCGTTGCATCTTCGTTGATCCGCGTAACGGACAGAAGGTTTTCAACCATACGTATCAGCCACTGAGATTCTTCTCGTATGTGGGCGATCAGCTTATCGCGAGTTGGTATATCCAGGCTATTTTCAAGAATCGTGGAACTCGCGCCCCAAATACCGGTAAGAGGAGTGCGCAAATCATGAGAAACCGCCCGCAGCAGATTACTGCGCATCTTCTCCTTCTCCGACGCTATCGTCATTTTTCGTTGCTCATCCGAGAGAAACTGCCGTTCCAAAGCCATCGCCACCTGTGAGGTAATCGCGCTCAAAAAAAGACGACTCCCCTGATCAAGAAGCCCTTCCGCGCATGACACACCGATCACTCCAAGAACCTTGCCCTGAGAGATAACGGGTATATAGACGCCCCTGGCGCCCATAAGGGTATCGGTACCCGCACCCGCATTCTTTTGGTTCGTAAGAACCCAGTGCGCAACCGCATGTTCGTCGTCCGACAAGAGCGACGACGCATCGATTTCCGAAGGGCACTGAAGGAACGAGCCGGTAAGGGAACCATCGGAACCCGAGATATAGAAAACAGCAGAGCGATTGAAGAGCTTTACAATATATTCATTGGTTAACGAGACGATGTTCTCAACACCCCTCGCCGCGAGAAGTTTCTTGTTGATCTCGTATAACACTTCCACACGGTGCACCCTCTCCACAGCAAACCGCATTTGCGCTTTAATCCGTAGAGTCAAAGCGCTTGTGATCAAAGCCACGATAAGCATAATCACAAAAGTGACAGGATATCCTGGCTGTATTGTATAAAAGGTATAATACGGCACAGTGAAAAAGAAATTAAAAGCAAGCACGCTCACTAGGGACGCCAAGATCCCGTAGACATATCCCTCCGTGACCCTCGACACGACCAGAACGGAAAGAATATACAGCATAATGATATTGTGGTCGCCAATTTCCAGAGCCCGAAATCCCATCGAAAAAAGCGTCGCAGCCGTTAGCAGAGAAACGGTCTTTACTGTATCCTGCAAGGAGAAAAAGATATCGGGCCCCACATAGAATTTGCGTGGAGGACGATAGGATCTTTGGAGAACCCCCCCGGGGATGATATGAACTTCCACGTTAGGCAAAAGAGAAATCAGTCGGTCTTCAAAATCTTTTTCGAAAAAATTCTTCAGCGTTCGCTTATTCCTGCTTTTCCCCACGACAATATTGGTAACTCCGGAAAGCCTGACATATTCCGCAACAACAGTAGAAATATCGTCTCCGTTGAGCGTCACGATCTCCGCTCCCAAGCGTTCCGCCAGATCCAGATTGGCCCGAAGGCTTTTTCGTTCACCCTCGGGAAGCTGTTCGTCATCCATCTTTTCCACATGCACCGCTATCCACGGCGCACGAAATGCCTCGGCGGTTCTCCCCGTCCAGCGGATGCACTTCGCCGACGACGGAGACGGCCCCACGCACACCAACATTCTGATACCGGCCGTCTTTTCCGTTAATCGTCGTTCATTCTGATTCTCGTGGCTGATTCTATCCGCAATTTTGCGCACAGCCAGCTCCCGTAAAAGACACAGGTTCTCATAAGTAAAAAAATTACTCAGAGCTGTTTCAACACGTTCCGGACGATAGATTTTCCCTCCTTCGAAACGTCTCAATAGTTCATCGGGTTCAATATCTATAAGCTTAATTTTGTCCGCGTGATCAAACAAATAGTCGGGAATCGTTTCCTGTACGTTGACGGTCGTGATGTCCCGTACTATATCATTCAGGCTTTCAATATGCTGAACATTGACGGTAGTGTAGACATCGATTCCCGCATTGAGCAACTCTTCCACGTCCTGATAACGTTTTCTGTTGCGCACTCCCTCGGCGTTGGAATGAGCAAGCTCGTCCACCAAGATCACTTCAGGTTTTCGTTCAAGGGCCGCATCCAAGTCAAACTCTTGAAGTCGAATGTTTTTATAACGTACGGACAGAGGGGGCAATACGGACAGCCCATCCATCAACTCCATAGTTTCAGGCCGGGTATGCGGCTCCACGTACCCGACCAGTACGTCGACGCCGCTTTTTAAAAGCTCGCCGGCCTCGTCAAGCATGGCGTACGTTTTGCCAACGCCCGCAGCGTAGCCGAAAAAAATCTTCAACTTCCCTTTTTCCCGACCGTCTTTCCTATAGAGAGTTTCCAGCAAAACATCGGGATCCGGTCGCCGGTCATCGCTATCAATCATTGTCTCATCGCCTCCGGTTTCTAAAGCAATCCGTCCAGCGCCAGATTCACCTTGAGCACATGAACCGCCGGTTCGCCCCAGAACCTCAGAAACTTTCCGGAGGTGTATCGTTCGATGATTTCTCTTACCGCCTCTTCGCTCATGCCTCGCGTTCCTGCGATGCGCGGAATCTGATATTCGGCGGCTTCGGGAGAAATATACGGATCGACTCCGCTTCCGGACGCGGTCGCTAAATCCGCAGGGATCTCCGCCGTATTCCCCGGATCGATGGCTCGAAACCAGTCGACCCTCCCTTGAACGAGTTTTCTCTGCTCTTCAGCGAACGGAGAAAGGTTGGTCGTTCCCATCGGCCTGCCTATCAAGTACTCCGGCCTCGTAAACTCCTGCGCGATCAACGCCGAACCCGCTTTCTCGTACACGCCGTCATTGGATTTTATTACAATGACGCTGCCGTTCGCCTGCTCGGGGAAGAGGGAGCGGGCGACGAAAGTTACAACGCCGGGATAAAGAACGCCGCAGAGCGTCGTCATAACGACGAAACATAGAATAGCGGGCTTCAAAGTTTTTAAAAACTCTCTCATGCCTCTCCCTCCTACACGAAGTCGCACATCGTCAATATCACGTCGATCACCTTAATCGCAAGAAACGGCGCAATAACGCCCCCCGCTCCGTAAACCAGGATATTTCTTTTCAACAGCTTTCCGGCGGACATCTCCCGATACTTGACTCCTTTCAATGCCAGCGGGATCAAAGCGACGATGATCAATGCATTATAGATAATAGCGGAAAGAACCGCGCTCGCCGGATTCGTCAGCTTCATAATATTCAGCATCATCAATTGAGGGTAGATATTTGAAAAAAGCATCGGGATGATGGCGAAGTATTTCGCTACATCGTTCGCCACGCTGAATGTAGTAAGCGCCCCTCGCGTCATCAGAAGCTGTTTTCCGATCCTCACGATGTCAAGCAGCTTCGTGGGGCTCGAATCCAAATCCACCATGTTCCCCGCTTCTTTGGCGGCCTGGGTTCCCGTGTTCATCGCGACGGCCACATCCGCCTGAGCGAGAGCGGGCGCGTCGTTGGTTCCGTCGCCGGTCATCGCCACAAGGTGACCTTGCGCCTGATACTTCCGAATTAAATTCAACTTCGCTTCGGGGGTCGCTTCGGCCAGGAAGTCATCCACGCCCGCCTCCGCTGCGATCGCGGCGGCCGTCAGCGGATTGTCTCCGGTGATCATGATCGTCTTGACGCCCATTTTCCGCAGATCGTCGAAACGTTCCTTGACTCCCTTCTTCACGATATCTTTCAGATACACAACTCCCAACACTTTGCCGTTTCCGGCGACTACAAGAGGAGTGCCTCCCGCGTCCGCCACACGCCTGACGATGCCCGCGCACTCTTCCGGGTAGTCTCCGCCTTTGTCGAACACGTAATTTTTTATAGCTTCATCGGCGCCTTTGCGGATTTCATTACCCTGATAGTCGATACCGCTCATCCTCGTTTTCGCTGAAAATTCCATGAAAGTCGCGCCAAGCTTCGAAAGATCGCGCCCTCTGATTCCGAATCGCTCCTTGGCAAGCACCACTATGCTTCTGCCCTCCGGAGTTCCATCGGCTATGGAGGAAAGCTGCGCGGCGTCGGCAAGTTCGCGTTCGGTTACTCCCCGCACCGGAACAAACTCGCCGGCCTGTCTGTTGCCGAAAGTGATCGTCCCCGTCTTGTCCAGCAGGAGCACATCCACATCGCCCGCCGCCTCTATGGCTCGTCCGCTCATAGCCAGCACATTGGCCAGATTCAGACGGCTCATACCGGCAATCCCGATGGAAGAAAGAAGCGCGCCGATTGTTGTAGGCGCCAGACAGACGAACAGGGCGATTATATTTGTGACGGATATGGCGCCGCCCCTTCCCGCCTGGTCGCTCGCAAAACCGGAGAACGGAGCCAAAGTCGCGGTAACGGCAAGAAAGATGATGGTAAGCGTCACAAGCAAAATCTGAAGGGCAATTTCATTCGGCGTTTTTTTCCGGGAAGCCCCTTCCACCATGGCTATCATCTTATCGAGAAAACTACTTCCCGGTTCGGCGGTCACCCGGATGACAAGCCAGTCGGAAACCAACGTCGTGCCTCCCGTCACTGCGCTCCTGTCGCCTCCGGATTCGCGAATGACCGGCGCGGACTCGCCCGTGATGGCGCTTTCATCGACAGTTGCCGCTCCTTCGATCACCTCGCCGTCCATCGGTATCTGCTCGTTCGCTTTCACATAAACAATATCACCTTTTTTCAACTCGCTGGAAAGCACTTCGACGTACTCTTCAAAATTCGAACTTGATTTCAGTTTTTTGGCCTTGACGTCCCTTCTTGCTTTTTTCAGGCTTTCGGCCTGAGCAGCCCCTCGCCCTTCGGCTATGGCTTCCGCGAAATTGGCAAAGAGCACGGTAAACCACAACGCACTCCCTATCGCAAGAATATACCCCGAGTTTTCGTCCTTAACGCCCGCGAAAGACAAGAAATATAAGATAGTCGTGAGAATTGCTCCAACATACACCATCAGCATTACAGGATTTTTGAACTGCACACGAGGAGCAAGCTTTACAAAAGAAAGCATAATCGCATTGGAGATGATATTTTTGCTTACAATATTCCCTTTCATTTCACATCGCCTCGTCCTATAAGCTTGTAAAGTAATCCGCTATCGGCCCAAGCGCCAAAGCAGGTAAAAATGAGAGCGCCCCTACGATGAATACAACGGCGATGAGCGCCCCCACAAACATGGAGTCACAGGTAGACAGCGTCCCCTCGTTGACGGCCACACTCTTTTTTCGTGCAAAATTCTCCGCAAGGAAAATTGTCGCCACCATAGGTATGAAGCGTACAAGCAGCATAACGATTCCTCCTACGACGTTGGTGAACACCGTGTTCGCGTCGAATCCCGCAAAAGCGCTGCCGTTGTTGTTGCCCATGGAAGAAAAAGCGTACAGAATCTCGGAAAATCCGTGAGCGCCGCTATTTGTCAGCCATTGCGCCGCATTCGGCATCACCGCGGCTGTGGCTGCGCCGAAAAGGGTCAAAAGCGGAGGAAGAAGAACGATTAAACAGACCATTTTCATATCGAAGGGATCAATCTTTTTACCTAAATACTCGGGCGTACGTCCGACCATCAGTCCCGCAATGAACACTGTCAGAAAAACGAAAGCCAACATACCGTACAATCCGCTTCCGACGCCGCCGAAAACGATTTCCCCAAGCTGCATCAGGAACATGAGAACCATTCCGCTCAACGGGGTGTAACTGTCGTGCATCGAATTGACCGATCCATTGGAGGCCGCCGTGGTCGCCGTAGCCCACAAGGCCGACGTTCCGACGCCATGCAGAACTTCCTTGCCCTCCATGTTGCCCGACGCTTGCACTCCCTCGTAACGAGGAGCTAAAAAATGTTCGCCGGCCGTCACGGCAGCAAGAGATACCATGAATAAAATGAGCATGGCAATATAGATTGCTCGCCCCTGTCTTCTATCCTTTACCGCCTTTCCAAAAAAAACGCATTGCGCCGCTGGAATCAGAAGGATAGATAAAAGTTGTATAAAATTAGAAAACGGAGTAGGGTTTTCCAGCGGAAAGGAGGAGTTGACGCCGAAAAAGCCGCCGCCGTTCGTTCCGAGCTGCTTGATGGCGACTTGGCTCGCCGCCGGCCCCAATGGGATGATTTGTATTCCACCCTCCAGCGTCACAACTTCGGTATACGGACCGTAACTCTGAACTACCCCCTGAGATACCAGGAGCAGGGCAACAACGACGGAGAGAGGAAGCAGAATATGGAGCGTGATCCTCGTCATATCCACCCAAAAGTTTCCGACGGTCGACGTGTTCTTAGAGACGACTCCTCTGACCAGGGAGAACAACACCGCGATTCCCGCCGCCGCGGACACAAAGTTCTGTACGGCGAGCCCCAGCGTTTGAGAGAGATACGAGAGCGTGGATTCGCCGGAATATGCTTGCCAGTTCGTATTTGAAACAAAGCTTGCTGATGTGTTGAAAGCCAAGTGCCATGTCGCTCCTTCCAGATTTTCGGGATTCAAGGGTAAAAAGCCCTGCAACATTTGAAGCCCCCAGACGAAAAGAAGAGAAACGACACTGAAGGAGAGAAGCGAAAAAACGTACTCTTTCGCGCACATCTCCTCGTCGTCGCGAATCCCCGTGATTTTATAAATTTCTCTTTCCAGAGGAGCAAGAACGGGGGATAAACACGTCTTTTGAGCCTCCATCACCTTGTACATATACCCCCCCAGGGGAACGGACGCGACCACGAGCAAAATCAAATAAATCACGCTTTGAAAAAGAGAATACATCATAGCTGCTCGCCTCTGAAAAGCGCGTAAAACAGATAAACGAACAAGAGAAATACAACGAAGGATGCAAAAAACAAAATCATTCTCATTTCAATAACCTCCACTTCGACTATACTCTTTCGCCGGCCTGCAATACTGATTTGTTCTTTTCTCCACAACACACGGAATATCCAAAGTTGTGAATCAACAGCATATGCCGGAACAATACTCTGCCCGACAAAAAAAACTGTTTAATTGACGATATTATAGCTATTTGTAAATAAAGACGGGATAAAAAAAAGGGCAGGGTGAATTAAGATCGCATAAATATGTTTAGGAATTTTCCTCGCGATAGGATTGCTACAGCGTATTTTTGGGAGTTTGCCTCGACAACAACGGCCTCTATGAATACGGAAGGGGCGGTGACGCTTCGAAAACGCCGCGGATGCAACAAGACGCCATGATCCACCCGAGAAAACGCCCCTTCCAAGGGCAACTACCTCACTCTTCGACCCACTTCTCCAGGTCCTCCCTCTCTCCCGCGACAAAGATCATGTCGTTTGCTTCGATAGCCGTATCCGCTCCGGGGATGAAACGCTCCCCGGAGCGGTTGATACTCAGCACCACCGCATTGTAGCGCGCCCTGAAGTTCAGCTCGGGCAGAGTCTTCCCCACCATCTCGGGAAGGGGACGGATTTCGCCTACGTAGAAGCGCGACCCCGGCACCTGGGCGAAGTGCGACATCCAGGGGTGCACCAGCAGCAGCGCCAGGCGTTCCCCCATATCCCGCTCGGGGAAGACGACGCGGTTCGCTCCCACGCGCGCCAAAACCCGTGCATGAACGGCATTCTGCGCCCGCGCGATGACGTACGGGATCTCCAGATCCTTCAGTATGGTCGTCGCCAGGATGCTGGCCTCGATGTTGCCGCCGATCGCCACGATGCCGATATCCGCCTCCTTCGCGCCGACCTTCACCAGCGCCTCCGAGTCGGTGACGTCCGCCTGCACCGCGAGGTCGACGATGTCCGCCATCTCCTCCACGAACTGCCGAGAACGGTCCACCGCGATCACCTGCCTCCCCTGCTCGGCAAGCGTCTTGCAGAGGGACTGTCCGAATCGTCCGAGTCCCGCGACCAGGACGACTTTCTCTTTATTGTTCACTCCTCATACCTCCTAACCTATCGGGATTTCCGCGTCGGGATAGGACACCTTGCCCTTCGCCACCGGCTTCAAAAGCCCGTACA
>Ga0334883_1004119_pt1 | contig 14424 bp, 9 predicted proteins | sample GraSluR1_MG_6_FD_207230 | JGI IMG/M metagenome (GOLD analysis project Ga0334883, IMG submission 207230) | Sludge microbial communities from methane-producing bioreactor in Wageningen University, Netherlands - Granular Sludge_09_05-R1 | ecosystem: Engineered > Bioreactor > Anaerobic > Unclassified... | reverse complement strand
GAAATTACTATAGTTTTTCTTTGCCTTCCATTTCTCAGGGCATTGAATTGGCTAAGATTGATGGTTTGCCCACAAAGCGAATTACAAGGTTAGAATTACCAGGAAGGATAAATGAAGAATATCATTTTGTAGCATCAATTCCAAATGGTTATGTTTTTGTAACACCAGTTTATAACCAAAGCGTTGAAAATGAATTTGGGAGCGTGTTGATTAGACATGAAGTTTTGGATAATGGTGAACTTAAGGTTTATAGACATCTTTCTCTCAATGATTGTATTGTATCAGTTGAAAATTATGGAGCTTTTAAAGAATTGATGAACATATGGATGGATGGTTATATGAAAAGGTTTTTTGTAAAACCGAATAACAAAAAATAACGAAACTAAAAACCCCAGATCAAATTCTGGGGTTTTTCAATTTCAAACAATGGTTTAAAATTATCCCCTAATAGATATTGCAATAATTTTTTCAACCTTACCTTCCAAATTGGTTACCGGAGAGTAGGTTTCGTTTAGAACAATGCGTGAGCTGTTTATGTTTGCTTTGAAGAGCCTTTGCCTAATTATTCCGTTTCGAAGATCCTTCCAAAATTCCTGATATATTATATCATCTTCTGATTTCATTCTAAAGAAATCGGAATGATGCTTGCCAGCAATCTCGGTTGAAGATATTCCTAAAACTGATCGCATAGTTTCGTTGATGCGTACAATAAATCCGTCAGGATTATATTCTGTTACAAATGTTGCTGCATCGAGAGCTTTAACAATGGCTTGGTATTCCCCCTCCTGAAGTGTAATCATTGACTTTAACTTTTTACTTTCAGATGCCATTTTCTGTGCTTCAATTTCAGCATTTTTCAGATCAGTAATTATCTTGCTTATACCCCATGTTCCAACAACTTCTCCTTTTGTATCGATCAATGGCATTTTCGTTGTTGAAACCCACTGATCCTTGCCATCATCAAACTTTTCATGAACTACATTGTCAACAATTGGAATTTGGGTATGTATAATCTCCTGTTCTTCGTTAAAGAAAATTTCTGCGTTCTGTGGGGTATGGAAGTCAAAATCTGATTTCCCGACGAGTTCTTCTGGGGAGTTTACGTTAAAAAGTTTGACCATTGATTTGCTAACTCTAATGAATTTACTTTTACTATCCTTAAAGTAAATAAAGTCGGGAATATTTTGCATTAGCGCATTTAGAAGAGTTAATTCCTTGTTAAGTTCCTTTTGAATTTCTTCTTGCTCATTGCGTTTTCGCTCCATTTCTTCTTGAGTAGCTTGCAATTCCTCCATGTTTTGCCGCATTTCTTCCTCCTGTGCAAGAACTTCCTCGGCCTGTTGTTGGGACTTGGCTAAAAGTTCTGCTGTACGAATATTGATCCTTACGCTAGCTATTGTAGAGGCAATGCTTTCAGCAACCTTTTCGATAAAGTCAACTTGAAATTTTTCGTAAGTTTTAAAGGTTGCCATTTCCAAAACACCTAGTGTTTCATCATTGGTTTTAAGAGGAACAAGGATAAGGCATCGAGGACGATCCTTGCCCAGACCACTAGAAATATTGATATAATCCGATGGTACATCGGTAATAAAAATTGTTTTTGATTCGCGGAAACATCTTCCAACTAACCCTTCATTGAGCTCAATATTTTTTTCAAGGAATCTCCTTCGGTCGTATGCATAGCAAGCTGTCATTTCAATGAATAGATGTTCCTTGTCATTTTCATTTAACACAAAAACCCCTCCCTGATTTGAACCAGTATAATTAACAAGGTTCATTATTATGTTAAATGATAATTCATTAAGATTTTCATTATTTTGTCTAAGTATATCGCCAAACATAGCCATACCCTGTGTGGCCCAGTTTTGTTTTTGTTCTTCTTCTTTACGTTCTATTTCTAGTTGTTTTGCATGTTTCAAACTCTTTTGCATTTCAATTAAAGAAATTCCAAGTATATCATTATCACCCAATAGTTTAAACTCTGCATCAAGGTTTCCTTGTCCTATTTCGCGTGCAAAATTTTCAGTGAGATTTAGCCCATCAATAACCTTATTAACTGATTTAGCCATCAATTCTATTTCATCACCACTTTCAATGCTTAACTTCTTGTTACGGTCAATATCTCCCAGCGCTAAATCGTTTAGAACATTTGTAGTCTTAATGATTGGTTCTGTAATGCTTTTAGAAATAAGGAAAAGAACAAACCCAAGAGCAATTATCCCCAAAAGAGAAGCTAGAATTGTATTTTGCATTGCTTTACGTGATTCAACTGTAATCTCTTTAATAGGGATTGATAAACCAATAGCCCATGGATAAGAGGTATTTCCAATAAAAATAGGAGAAAATATATACAGAAAACCATCGTTTGTTGAATTCCATTCGAAGATAACAGGCGAACCACGTCTAACTAAATCAGTAATTTTATGGTCCATCTCTATTTCAGGATAAATTTCAGCAAAAAGTTTACCTGAATAAAGCTCATTTGTATGTGCAATAATTGTGCTGTTATTGGAAAGTAGAAATGCCTGAGTTTTTGGATAAGGATTCACCCTTTCAATACTTTTCTGAAATTTATCAAGAGTAATATCAACACCCGCAAGTCCTACGAATTCACCCTCTCTTTTTATTGGGGCACAGATGCTTGTAACCAATACTTCATTTACTCCATCAAACTTATAAGGGTAAGGATCAACTAAAATTTCTTGGTTTGTACTTTTGGCTTTATAATAATCACTCGTGAGAATGTCTCCACTTACGTTTTTGTCCTCAATCAAAATGTGGCTATTGTTGTCCTGCAAAAAGGCAGAATATGATCTCCTACCGTAGTTCTTATCATAATTTGGTCTTGTGGCAAAGTATTCAAAGTTGTACCATACGGAAATATAACGCGAATTTTCCTCAATCTGATTCTTTATTATGTCAAAATATATAGAATCTCTAGTAATTGAATCAAGTTTGTAGAACCCTTGGAGTGCATTTGCTAAAGACCTAGAAAAACCAAGGTCAAGTTCTAGTTCGGAACGAGCTTGGTTTGCAACCTTCTCAGCATAATTAGTAGCGATTTTCTGAGCATTGCTCGTTGATATTTTGTAGGTATGATACTGGATGTAAATACCTAACCCTGCAAGAACAATAATTGAAGTTATCAGTACGTATATAAGCATTTTTGTTCTGATCTTCATTTTTATTCGAATGTTCATATTGCCATTAATTATATCCCAATAGGTTTAATTATCAAATTCCTAGGAGTACATATGAAAGTTAAATTTCATTTAACCGTTAAAAATACGAAATGTTTTAAAGATAAGAACCATATCTTATGGTTTCTGGTCATTTTAATTGGTTTCATAAGCTTAAGGTTGCTAAAATATATTAACTTAGCAAGTATAAACTATGCTAAAACCTTGTTGGCTATACTATGATAAAAAACTACCTTAAGTATATAGTCGTCTTACTTTCCATTTTTAATTATGGGATTATTTATGGAATTGACGAGACATCAAACCAGCTAGAAATAGGAAACCGATTGTTAGAGAAATCCATTGAAATAACCCAAAGTGATTTAGATTCTGCTTTAGTATTAGCGTATAGGGTTGAGATTATTGCCAAACTTATAAACAACCCCGAGTTAACTATGAAATCAATGCATCAATTGGGTTTCATATACTATAATAAAAACCAATTTGGTAAAGCAATTGAATACTTTGAAGGTTCTAGAAGGTTGGCGAAAGAAATTGGAGACGGAAACATGGAGGCTATGGCTCTTAACCGGTTAGGTAATACACACTTGCTTAAAACCAACTATTTACTAGCACTGGATTTTTACCTTGAGGCTCTCGCGATAAACAAACAAAATAGAAATCAAGCAGAAGTGGCACGTACTCTCGTAAACCTTGCCAATGTTTATAGTGTAATTGGACAATACCAACGATCTATAGAACATTTTTTAGAGGCAATGGATATACACGAATCAATTGGGGAGAGAGAGGGCTTAGCATGGACATCACTAGGGATTGCAAGGCTATTTAAACGGCTCGATAATTTAGAAAAAGCTATGCAATACACCGAGTCAGCTTTGGGTTACTATCGCGAGATAGAGCACTCTTCAGGGAAGGGGATTGGAGTAACGCTTTGTCTTAATGAATTGGGAAGTATTTATCATAAGATGGGTAATTTTGATAAAGCATGGGAGTTTACCCAGCAGGTTTTAGATATAAACATAAAGAATGATAATATTCATGGTCAAGCTTCAAACCATTTGAGTTTAGGAATTATTTCAATAGAGAAGAAGGATATCCCTCGTGCTCGTCATCATTTAAATAAAGCGCTTAATCTGAAGGAACAGGTCGGCGATAGCCTTGATTTGTCAAGTTTATTTAGGTACTTGGGAGAAGTGGAAATGGTATCAAAAAATTATAGCAAAGCGCTTTCCTACATTAACAAGAGCTTATATTTTTCTGAGAAACATAGGTTGCTACCAGAAGTTAGTGAATCCTACAAAATTTTATCGCTTATATATTCCCAACTTGGACTTCACCAAAAGGCATTAGAAGCATATGTCAACCATGCTGCATATAAAGATAGCTTAAATTCCAGTGACATTTCCCGATTAGAAATGCAGTATGAATTTGAAAAACGTGAAAAAGAGCAAGAACTACTAGTAAGACAAAGAGAAGCTTTGCAGGAGGCACGCCTTGAAAGGCAAAAAGTGGTTATAATCTTTTTTTTGGTTGCCTTCTTACTTGCTGGAAGTTTAGCCATGATCATTTTTATTAACTACAGAGAAAAAAAGCGAATTAATCAGCTGCTTTTGGCTCAAAACAATGAAATAACTCGTCAAAAGGTTGAAATTGAAAGCCAAAAGGAAGAGATAGAACAGCAAAGAGATTTTGTGACACGACAAAGGGATCAAATTGCAGAACAGCAAAGACTTATTACCGACAGTCTTACCTATGCAAGTAGGATTCAAAATGCTGTCCTTCCAAGTGATCAAAGATTAAAAAGGTTACCGTGGAGTTCTTTTGTTTTTTATAAACCCAAGAATATTGTAAGTGGAGATTTCTTTTGGGTATCGGAGTTAATAAATGGGAAAATACTTATTGCCGTTGCCGATTGCACCGGACATGGTGTCCCTGGAGCCTTCATGAGCATGTTAGGAATTACTCTACTTCGTGAAATAGCAGGCAAAAGCAACAATCTTTCTCCTGCGGACATACTTATGGAGTTAAGAAGAATGGTTATTATTTCGCTTAACCAACAGGCAGGGCATGTCGATCAGGCCGATGGGATGGACATGGCAATAACTTTAATTGATTGTAAAACTTTAGAAATGGAATATGCTGGAGCTTACCTTCCAGTATTTATTATCCGAAAGGGCTTTGATGAGAATTTTAATCAAGAAGAAATGATTATCACAAATGCTAATAATGATTATTCGTTAATTGAATTTAGAGGGGATAAGATGCCAATTGGTTATCACGTATTAGGAGATAAACCATTTACAAACCATTGTTTACAGCTAAAACCTAACGACTCGATATATTTATTCAGTGATGGATATACTGACCAGTTTGGAGGGCCAAAGAACATAAAATTTCTGCTTAGCAATTTTAGGGAACTGCTTCTGTCCATTCAAGAATTAGATTTTGCAAAGCAAAAGGAAGTGCTAAATGATACAATCATTGAATTTCAAGGGGACAAAAAGCAAGTTGATGATATGCTAATTCTAGGATTGAAAATTTCCTAAATCAAATCTTTCTGGCAGTAATAATTATACTTTCGGTATGTAAATACCCATTTCCACTGGTTAGGCTACCCGATGTAATAGGATTTATTGATATAACTTCAAATCCATCATCTTCAAGTTGATTACACTGAATCTCGATTTCTTTGGCTAAATCATCGGAATCAACAACACTATACTCTTCATTGGTCTCATTTCGAGTCCAATATGTTGATCTGGTATGGATTACAATAGATTTATACACTTTAATTGTTATTTTTGTTTAAACTATGTATACCTATTTTTAAAATCAGAAAAGCTGATTAAACCATAAATCGTCTACGATATAAATATATTTTGAGTTTCTCAAATAGAAAAAAAGTGATATTTTTTTACATATGCGGTTAAAAATAAATATTAAATTGAAAACTTAATCATTAACTAAAATGATTTATCAAAAATAAAATTCATTTTTTTATTTTAAAACTTAGACCTTTTTCAAGCTTAAATATGTGATTGTTATAAATTTTATTTTTCTTTATAATTTATATCATTGCTGTCCACTTAAAATAAACTGAGGGACAGTTGGTTATCAAAAGGTTCTTTGACATCATTGTAATTCATATTTATAAAGAGCTCTTTTACAGGGGTTTTGTCTAATAGCGATATACCTAAAACCTGTAGAATTTCGTAGGTTGAACGCTTAATTTTAAGTTTTGCCCCAACGATGGCTACTATGCAATATGCAATAATGGCTGAGTACACCTGTATTCGAACCGCATTTTCGGAAGTACCCCAAAAGGCTTTGATTTTCAGGTGTTGCTTAATCCATTTGAAAAATAGTTCAACCTGCCACCGATTTTTATACAGGAATGCCACCTGTTCAGCAGTAAGTTCAAGGTTATTGGTCAGGAAAACAAAGGTCCTTTCCGTTTCTATATCGTAGAACTTAACTCTTCGTAGTTTTGCTGGGTATTCTTTCGAGACGTAATAGCCTGAGAGTTTACCCACCTGATCAGATTTAACGCCTGTTGATTTATCATGCTTTCTAGAATACATACGATTAAACTTAAGGTTACTTTTTGCCCTGACTACGAAAGTGGCAGAGTGTTGTGTAATTCTGTAAAGCCTCGTGTAATCAACGTAGCCTCTGTCTAAAATATAGTATGCATTCGTTTCAAATAGCAGAGCATCCATAGCATTTACATCATGCACAGATGCAGGTGTAATGTGCACAAAAGCAGGTATCTGGGTGTTAATGTCAAAAAGGGTATGGAGTTTTATTCCTCCCTTGTATTTCCTGAATTTTGCCCACCAGAATACGCTAAGGCAAAGATCAATAGTGGTAGAGTCAAAAGCATATACCTGCCCTTTAACTTGAAAATCATCTGTTGTTCTGTCCTTTCTGGCAATAGCGATAAGATGGTAAGCAAATTCTTCAAAGATTTTACTGTTACGGCTTAAGTTCGCTTTTGCGAGATTGCTAAGAGTGACAATTTTACCAAAGCCAAGATGATATGACTTACCGCTATGCGCATTAATTGCTACAATAAGATCACGCAGACTGTCACGCGTGGTGAGTTGTCCGAAAACCATGCAGAGTAGTTGGTTCCAACAAGTAAAATGTTTTACATACTTGTTCCCATCATATTGCAAGACAAATTTGTCAAATATCCTTTGTGGCAAGAACTCAACGATTTGAGCAAAAACATATTTTCCCTGATTCATTGTAAGCCATATTTGTAGGCTAACATAATCAATTCAAATCGTCACTGTGTAAAAAAACTCGCTAAACGTGAATTATCAAGGATTTCAAAGAACAAAATTTATTTTTTAGTAGACACTAATGATTTAAAATGACTAAAAAAAAACTAAGCTGTAGTATTTACAGCTTAGTTTTTATAGGATTTTGAGAATAAAAACTATTTGTCCTTGATGACAAACTCTTGCTGTGATTCACTGATTTCAATAACTTTCTTATCCACCCATTCACAGGAATGTGTGCCACAAACATCTACTGAAAAGAAACTTCCCCACAACCAACTTCCATCAAAATAAACATCGCAAGTAGCTGTTCCGTTTCCAACAGGAACATTTGTGTAAGTATAACTGCCTCCTGAATAAATGAAGACCTGATTAAAATCTCCAACTCCCGAAATCCAAAGCTTAAAATAAAGGTTCCATGAAGTATTGTTCAAAACTGTTACTTGTGTAAGATCGAACATGGAGCAAATTTGTGTTGGACTTGAATAGGTCTCTTCTGCACATCGAACAAGTTTTATATAGGCAACTTCATAAAAATCACTTGTTGTGTTCATGGCAGCATTAACGGTAACATACCCTGAGGGTATGGTGTAGGTTGTACTTCCACCTGCAGGTACAGTACGATAGTCGAATGTAGCACCGGCGGCCTGAATGTCAAAAACAACAGGAATATTTGTATTATTAAAAATTGTTAAATCCCCGGTGTTATTCTTTTCGCAAAGCTCCTTACAGGAGTTTAAGCAGAATAGTGCTGCTACTATGGCAATGACTGAAAGTAGTTTTCTCATAATTTTTTAGGGTTTTAGTTTAAAGTTTATTTATGTTCAGTTTTTTGTATTATATCATAAAGTATTACTAGTAACTTTATTCATTGAATAAAAATTAGAGTAAAATTAAAAAAAAACAACTTCGAAAATCTTTTTATATACAATTTTTTGTGGCTCTTTGTATAAAAACGACTATTTAACTTTCCATTTTACCCAAACACTTTCTGCGTCAACACTTACGTTTGTTTGGGGTGTCTGGGGTTTGTTGTTCACCATAACCGATCGAACCCCTACCTGTGCCGACAAATAGTCTGATAGTTCCTTATAGGTAATATCACCTTTAGTCTCTTTTAGCTTATCGAGGAGATAGTATGTGAAAAGCCCATGCTGCTTATCCTTATAGGGAAGAGATGATTCATTCCCACTGCTGGCCGAGAAAACAACAAGGTTTCCCTTCAGTAGATCCTCTTTGGGTTTAACTCTCACAGCACGTGCCGAAACAAGTCCTTGTTCGCGAGCACCTCCGCTAAAGCAGGCATCCAGGAAAAGGGTTATGCGAGCCGATGGGTGTTCAGTGAGCGATTCGTAGAGATCTTTTAGCTTTATGGCAAAACGAAGGTTTGTACCGCTAACATCTACTGGGATTAGGTAGGGTTCACGGGTTTTTTCATCAGGGAAACCATGTCCTGCATAGTAAAAGAATATTTCAGCCTTTCCGCCAAGGGCTTTGATAATTGGATTTAATTTGCTTATGGCATTGTCCATCTCAATGGCACGTGCATTTGTTAAAAACAAAACGTTATCTTTTGGCACACCCAGAACACTAAGGGCAAACTCCTTAAATGCAGTGGCATCATTTATGGCAAAGGCTACATCGGCTTCCGATTCCAGTCCGGTTTGGTATGAGCTGTAATCCTCATTGCCAATGATCAGGGCAAACCTGAAAGGATTCACTGGGTTTCTTGGAAGATTTGCAATTAACTCATCGTGAGACAATTCTTTTGCAGGTGCCTTCTGTTCAACTTTTGGTGGTTGCTCTTCCTTAACGATTGGTTTCTCCTCTGGCTTGGGTGTAACTTCAGGTTCAACCTTGGGCTGGATAACCTCAGCTATAGGAGGGGCTTTTGGCTCAACTTTGGGTTGAGCATACGACACGGATATGATTTCCGATGTGGCTTCTCCTGCATCATTATATGCAACCAGTTTGATTTCATTCTTGCCCTCGGTTAAAAATACCGCCTGCTCAAAGTTTAACTCAAGTGGAAACTTATTCTGTTCAAACTCTCTTTGCGATGCGAACCGATTGTTGTTTAAATAGATATCAACACTTGATAGGGGTGAATCGGTTTTGATTAATGCATTTATCTTGTAAGTTAAATTCTCGGTTTTTTCGTTATTACCAGTTTTCCAGGTGATCTTTGGTTTTTCCCTAGGCTGTTCTGATGCGGGTAAAGCCGCCCTGATGGATAAGCTGCTGGCATCCCAAACACTGAGATTGGTAGACTGGAATGCACACGAAATAATATGCTTACCCGAAGGATCAAAGGCAGTGGAAAGAACATAGTAATCCTGTCGGGGTGAGTTAAAGACTATCTTTCCGCTATTTGCATCCACAACAACAAGGTAGTTATCATGACCTCCAGATACAATATATCGTCCATCGGGGCTAAACGATAAATTCTCGAGCCACTTGCTGTGGGCAATTATTGAGTTTTGAAGTTCTCCGGTTGAACGGTTCCAAATCTGGATTTTCCCATCATCTCCTCCGCTGGCGATAAGGGTTGAGTTGTGGTTATAGGCAACCGTTCTAACCCAACCATCATGCGCCCTAATGGATCTAATTTCCTTACCTGTTGATACATCCCATTCCTTTACGGTGCCATCGGCACTTCCAGAAGCAATTTTTGTTCCGTCATTGCTAAAGTCAATGGCCATTACCTCTCTTCGGTGTCCTATGAATTCCCTGATAAAATTCCCGTTGAATTCCCAAAGTCTTATGGTTTTATCCTTACTTGCCGAGGCAATGACGTTATCATCCCTAATAGCTACATCGGTAATATCGCCCTTGTGGCCTCTGTTACTCCGTAACAATGTTCCAGTGTTTGCGTCCCATATGGTTACGCGTGCATCCTTTCCGCCAGCAATAACATATCGAGAATCCTTGCTAAAGGTTACCGATAGAGGAAAACCTGATAATCCGCTTAACTTTCTAATTATTGTTCCGGTTTTACTGTCCCATAGAATGACATTATTGTCAAATCCCCCAGTAGCAATCATTTTCGAGTCGGGGCTGTAGGCAACGCAAACAATCTGATGCCTGCGATCGCTTAAGGTTTGCTTTAGGCGAATCTGTCCGTAAGCCAGGTTTACACCTATAAGCAAAAACAGAAGGGCTAAAGACCTTTTCATGGCTATAATGATTTTGACTTAAATAAGCTGATGTTAATACCAGCCTGGAAATAGGTGAAGTTTATCCAATCCCAATTTTCGTTCCAATACTCTTGGGCTAATTGCGAGTATTCAGGAACTGAATACTTTGTAGTTAGCACCCCTCCCTGAATGAAAAGAGAAAGATTATCATTTACAATAATGTCTATTCCTAATCCCCCGTTAATTCCTAAAGTAAATGGGTTTTTTATATTATCAAATGTACCTTCCGCATCTCTTTTTTCCCACATTAAACTAACATAGTTTATGCTTATACCCCCGTAAAGGTATGGGTTCACTTTATACCTCGGTAAAAGCCTATACTTAGGGCAAATGGTTAAACCAATTAAATTGTATTCATCATCCCAAATGCCTTCATTTTTTGCAGGGTTAAAAAGTCTGGAGTATTTAGCAAGAGCCGCAAAACTAAAGGAGCGGCTAAAGTTGTACTGCATTCCTGCATCAATGGAAAATCCCCTGTCAAAAAGATCTTCTTTAAATAACTTAGGAGATAAAACCTCAACATATCCAGCAGATGCCTGAAGGGTAATCTTCTGCTCAAACTGTGCTTTGGAAAAAATGCTTAGCGTAAGCAAGGGAAGAAATAGAACTATAGTTTTAATGATTGGAAGTGATCGAGGGTTCATAGGTTTTTTATTGTTAGTTGATTTAGGATAATTGTAATGCAATTTAGCACAAAATTATTAGAAATGAATAATGATTAAGCAATATTTTATTGACAATCTAAACAAAAACCAAGCCATTGATTTATAACAACTCCTGAAAGACTATAGCGATTTAGACTTAAATAAGCTGATGGTTACTCCTACTTGAGAGTATAGTGCAATAATCATATCATTGGAACTGTCAACTCCGCTTAGTCCACCTTGCAGAAAAAGTCCCAGGTTATCGTTTAGCCTATAGTCAAACCCAATCCCTGCGGTAAATCCAAACTCTGTACTCCATTCAAATTTAAAATCGCCGAACGAAAAAGTATAGTAGTTTAAACTTGCTCCTCCGTAGATATAAGGATTTAGCCTCTTATCGGTAAAGAGTTTGTACTTAGGACAAAGGCTAATTCCGATCAGGTTAAATTCAACATCACCTACAATAAAACCTTCATCGGCAAAAAATGTGGAGTATTTGGCCAGTACTACAATGCTTGTGGATCTGCTAAAGTTGTATTGCGCACCTCCATCAATTGAAAAACCGTTGTTAAACACGTCCGAGAAAAAATCTGGTTGTATTGCCTGAACATAACCCCCTGCAGCCTGAAGGGTAAACTTCTGCTCAAATTGAGCATTTGATTTGCTATAAAAAATTACCAATAAAACGGTTAGCAATAAAAGAGATTTGCTTACGATAGTTTTCATAGTGTTATTATTTAGTTTAATTGGGTTTAATATGTTTCCTTATTATCCTACAAATATGGAATTTTTTATGGGTTTTTTATCATCTTTTGTTTAAAAATCCTTATTTAAAATTATGAACTAAACCCTTTGCATTTATTCTGCACCAAGAATGATCAGGGTATAACGATCAAACAAACGCAGAGTAGCTAGATTGGGAGCAATCAATTTATTTTTTTTGATTTCTTGCGCATAATGATTACTTCATCTTTTCAAAAAAAATGAAGGGACTCTTAATGATATCATTAATGAATTAGGACATTCATATAATTTAATGTAATTTCAATCCATTTTGTATTCTATTGGGATTAAATAAATCATTATTTACTTTTGCTAAAACTTATTATAATACCATATTATTAGCATTTAGTTTTTCTGAAAAATGGTTGAAAAGAAAAGACGAGATATTTTTGACAATACAAAATATTGTAGATGTGGAGGCTGTCTAACCTCATGGGGCTTTTTATTTTTTTTTCTATTGTTGGCAAACACTCTTAATGCTCAATATTTTGATTGGAGATTTAAGTTTTATGGTTTTGCAGATAATCGTGAGTATAAATCTGAGGTGCAAGTTCCTCAAACCATTTTTGGAACTCAGTTTTCTCCAGAATTAGGTTTGAAATTTGATTCGCTGCACACAGTTAGTTTAGGGGTAAATGCATTATTTGAATTTGGCAGTAATAAATTCGCTGACAAAGTTTTACCATTAATGTATTATCAATTTGATGGGGATAAATTCAAATTTAAGTTTGGGTCATTTTCAAGGCATAATGTTCTTGCCAATTCTCCAGAAGCAATATATTACGATTCATTATACTACTTTAGACCTATTATAAATGGTTTCCATTGGAAATATTATGGTAATTTATTCTCTCAGAGTGTTTATTTAGATTGGACTTCTCGCCAAACCGAAGCGAGAAGAGAAACTTTCATAATGGGTGGGCATGGAAAGTACCACTTTGGTAATCTTTTTATTTTCAACCACATGTATATGTATCATTATGCAAAGTCAGCAGATCCTGTGCCCAATGAGTTTATAAGGGATAATGGTGTGCTATACATTCTCTTAGGATATAATACTACATCTATAACCCCATTTGATTCATTGAGTATTAGTATAGGTGGGATTCAATCGTATGAACGCTCAAGAAATGATATGATATGGCACACACCCTATGGTTTTGTTGTCGAAGTAATTGCACAATATAAAGGATTTGGTATTCGAAACATTTTGTACAATGGACAAGGACACAATCTCGATTGGGGAGATCCCTTTTATCGACTTAAGCGATATAATAGGTTGGATTTTTTCTTTACTCCTCTTTGCTATCCTAGGGTTAAGGGACGATTTGGAATATCAATGCATTTTGCGGAAGGTAAAATAAGCCATCAGCAACAGTTTTTATTGAATATTAACTTTAATTCAACAAGACCAAATAAAAATTGACATTCCTCAAGATTAGGAATACTTTATTGATTAGTTTCTGATATATATTATATGGTAATCCGTTTTTTTTATAAAAAAATTCAAGAACCTCATCGAAAAAAAATGTTTTTCTTAAATTTCTTTAGATTAGAGTTATTGGAAGATAATTAATATTTTTTTAGGAATATAATAAGGTAAATCATTGTAAATTTTTTATTTCAAAAAATCCATTTCTCTTTTATTGTATTAAAGAAAATATTGATATACAGTTTATTGTAGGAATAATAAAAATTTTTAAAAATATTTTTCTTTTTATTTTGAAATTTGATTTTCGATTTTCTATCTTTGCACCCGCTTTGATCGGGATATTGGTTGAGGCGGGGCCGGTCCGGCGGGGCCGGTGGGATGGGAAGGAGATTACGGGCGCCGATGTGCGTCCGGCGGTATACGCGGGGTTCTTTGACACACTGGCACCAAGAAGAAGATAAGGAAGAACTACAGAGGAAGAATTTGGGTTCATCGAGCGGAGGGGCGCCGCACCGTAGGGTGGAGGCGCAGGAAAAAGAAAGTAAATTTGATTACAAGGAAGAGTTTGATCCTGGCTCAGGATGAACGCTAGCGGCAGGCCTAACACATGCAAGTCGAGGGGCAGCGCGGGTGGCAACACCTGGCGGCGACCGGCGCACGGGTGCGTAACGCGTATGGAACCTACCCACCGCAGGGGGATAGCCCTCCGAAAGGGGGATTAATACCCCATGGCTCCCGGGGACCGCATGGTCCCTGGGGTAAAGCTGAGGCGGCGGTGGATGGCCATGCGTGCCATTAGCTGGACGGCGGGGTAACGGCCCACCGTGGCGACGATGGCTAGGGGGTCTGAGAGGATGGTCCCCCACACTGGTACTGAGACAC
>Ga0334883_1004112_pt1 | contig 14442 bp, 11 predicted proteins | sample GraSluR1_MG_6_FD_207230 | JGI IMG/M metagenome (GOLD analysis project Ga0334883, IMG submission 207230) | Sludge microbial communities from methane-producing bioreactor in Wageningen University, Netherlands - Granular Sludge_09_05-R1 | ecosystem: Engineered > Bioreactor > Anaerobic >... | reverse complement strand
GAAGTGGCCGAAGTGCCTTCATAAGTGACGACGCGGACGGCGTCTCCGGCCATCCCCATCGAGATAATTCGTGTCGTCTGTCCCTCTTTCCATACTGCAACGACCACTTCGCTTGTCTTTATCGATTCGAGGTTTCTGAAGTCATTGAGAGAGAGTCTGATATTTGAGGGCTGCCACTGCCCGGTCTTGTCGAATACTGCAAGCGAGAAGTCAACGTTTCCGTTTGCGCTGGAAAGGCTTCCGTGAAGCACATGAACTTTGTCACCCACGCTGGCTTTCGAAACGTAGTCTCTGGCAATATCGACTCCCGATCTCGCGAAGAAGTATGCCTGCGTCCGCTTTTCCAGATCGTTTGTCTGACGCGCTTTGCTCATCGCTATCGCCATGATAGTCGTTCCAAGTACCGCCATGATCAGAAACATAACCAGGGTCACACCGAGTATTACGCCGCTTCTACCCTTCATATAAACGCCTCCAGCTGAATCTACGGCCAACTGGTTTCCAGTAATTGGACTCGAGATATGTTTAGCCAGTTTATTCAGCAGTCCAGCCGTCTTGATTATACCAGTCACGCCATATAGCGGGTGTAGATAACACTGTCTCTGTGAACTGAAGAGCAGACTCAATCTGCAAGGCTTTTCTCAGGCACTGTATGAGATTCACGGTCACACTCTTGAGTATAGTTTGGCAGGAAGTCCGTCAACTGTATAATTGACTGTATCAATCTCCAGCAACTTTGAATCAATTGCCATTTAGGGGGTTTTGCGATGAGATACGAGTATCGATTTCCAGAACTGCCGGAGCTCAAAGACACTTCTATATGGGTAGAGAATAGGGGAAAGCGTCTAAGAACAAAGGTTGAAGGCAAGTGTCCACTCTGGTTAAGAGTAATACGGCGGTGGTATTTCGATATGTTCAGCTTTACCAAGCCTATCGTTCAGAGCCCTGACGGTAATTTCTACTCCCTCTATCTGCCTCCCATTCCAAGCCCGGCCCATGCCCGTATGTTCTCGTCGACTATATCCTCGATTTATTTCAAGAGGCCTCTTCCTCTTGCCGTGACCATAGGGGTTACCACGGACTGTCAGTATCTATGCGCGCACTGTAGCGCTGCCGGCCGGTCAGAGTCTGCCTCTATACTTTCTCTGGACGAACTGAAAAGAGTCGTCAAGGAGTGCCTGGATCTTGGGGTCTCAAATATCACTTTCACCGGTGGAGAACCGCTTCTGAGAAGCGACCTTGAGGAATGTGTGGCCTGCGTTCCTTCTGAACTGGCGACTTCTCAGGTCTTTACCAACGGACTGGCCCTCACGATCAATCGTGCCCGCTCACTGAAAGAGGCGGGACTGCACGGAGTTCAAATAAGCCTGGATTCGCCATCTCCCGAAGAACACGATAGATTGCGAGGAATGACCGGGGCGTTCAAAGCTGTCAAAGAAGGAGTGAAGAACGCTCTTGATGCCGGTCTTTATGTAGGCGTTTCAACCTATGCGACGAAGAGGGTCGCCCTTGACCATACACTTGTCAAGATCGTAGAACTCTGCCATGAGTGGGGAGCTCATGAAGTGAGCGTCTTTGACGCGATAAGTACCGGTAGACTGCGCGATCAGGAAGTAGAACTGCTGGATGCTCCTTCAAGAAAAGTCTTGCTCAAAGACGCGAAAGACATGAACCGCAGATACAGAGGGAAACTACGCGTCGTGACCCAGACCTGGACCAACAGCGGTCATGGTTTATCGAAAGTGATCGGTTGCCTCGCAGCTCATATGCAGTTTCACGTGACTGCCCAGGGCGATTTCGCTCCGTGCGATTTCACACCTCTTTCCATAGGAAACGTCCGCGAAAAGTCTGTAGCGGAGATCTGGCGGCTCCTCCTCAAACACCCTGCCTATTGCAAACGCTCAATGAACTGCAGAATGCAGGACCCCGATTTCAGGAAGAAGTATATCGACACTATTCCCGAAGGGGCAGATCTTCCGTATCCAATAGAGCTCCTTGAAAGTGAAAAGCGGCCCCAGTCTAATAGCTAGAATAGCTTTTCGTTGTGAGCTTTCTCAGACTATCATGAGAGTAGTAGCAGCCTGACTATAAGGTACAGGTTCGAAACTATCAGAGAGGCTATCGCCGATGGAAAACCCAGCTTGAAGAAGTCAAGAAAAGTGTTTTTCTGCTTGGTCTCTTTGTTTAGCATTTCAAAGGTCATGATGTTGGCGAGATGCCCGGTAAGGGTACCGTTTCCTCCGAGATTCGACCCGAGAGCAAGCGCTATCCACAGATCATACGGCAGTGGATAGAAGTGAGTTAGAGTCGCGACGATGGGTATGAAGATGGTCACTACGGGTATGGCCCCTGTAATCATTGCTATCATGCCGCTCAACCAGAGAATTGAGCTCGACAGAAGAATCGGGCTATCGGCATAGTTCAGAGCGATATTCGCGAGATCGGCCGATATTCCAGAGCTCTCCAGCGAATTAGCAAGAGCAAAAAGCCCGACAAAGAACGCTATGACATTCCAGTCGATTTCGTGAGCGATCTCGTCGAAATCCTTTCCAGTATAGAGAAGTAGAAAGGCTCCACCCAATAATGCAAAGAGCGACATCTCTATATCCACTACACTGTGCATTACAAATCCCGTTACAACGACGGCAAGAGTGGAGAGAGATACTATCATCAGTCTCTTGTTGGTTATCACTCCGGACGCTCTCATGTCTTCTATAAACCGGCTTTTCTTCGAAACCGATGCCAGGTCTTTAAGAATACCGAACCTCGACATTACCATGAGAAGAACATAGGAAATTGCGAGCGGTACAAAAACGAGCGCCGAGAAACTCAAGAAGGGGATTTTCGAGGCGTTACCGATTATGATATTCGGAGGGTCTCCGACCAGCGTCATGCAGCCGCCGATATTCGATGCGAGTATCATCACAGTGGTGAAGGCGAAGGGATTGAACCCGGCGGTATCTGCGACAAAGAATATTATGGGCATAAACATTATCATGGTCGTAACGTTGTCCATTATCATGGAAAACAGAGCTATCAGCCCGGCAAAGATCGCTGAAAGAAGCAGTATGTTGCCCCTGGTCCATTTTAGAGCCCTGATCGCAATATACTGGAAGAATCCTGTAGACTTAATCACTGCAACTATAACCATCATGCCTATCAGAAGAAACAGAGCGTTGAAATCAACAAACGCGGATATCGTCTCGATGCGCATGTCTTCGGAGACCTTAAGGGCTATCAGAAGAATTCCCGCAGTGAATGCGAGAAGAACTCTTCGCTTCTTTGAAAGTACTATTAGAGAAAATGCCAGCACGAAATAGATTCCTATGAATGCTTTACCCATAATCTACATTCTAGCACTTAAGTAGTTTTCTTCAATGAATACGGAGCTAGAAAACTATCTGCAAAAGAGCGAACCGGCAACTCGTTTCTCCAACAAGCAGACTTATCGGCTGGATTACTGACGGAACATCGATTCCTGAAAAATCGAAACGGGGTCGAACATTTGTCAGAAAGGAGCGTACAGGGTATCATTGATCCGGGTGGTGATTTTATGGTCCAGAAGGAAAATGTCCTTTTGAGAATTGAGACTCTGAAAAACTCCTTCACAAAGACGGAGACGAGAATCGCAACTTTCGTTCTCGAGAATCCGGGAAAGGTGATTTATATGTCGCTTACGGAGTTGTCGGATGCTCTAAAAGTAAGCGAAGGCTCTATAGTAAGGTTCTGTCAGAAGATCGGGTTCCAGGGATTCCACCCCTTTAAGATTGCGATGGCCATAGCTGAGAGCCCTTACAAAAGTGACAGTAGTGGTATATCAGACCCGGAGAATCTTACAGAACTCAAGAGTTACGTTGCCAACAGATACGTCGATGTTATCCGCGATACAAGCGAGTTCATATCCGAAGAGACTTTAAGAGATTGTGTAGCTTCCATCACCTCAGCTAAAACTATTCTTCTTGCGGGAGTTGGAGCCTCCGGGAACACCGCGCAGGACGCTTTTTATAAGTTCATGAGGATTGGTCTGAACTTCAAATACTCCAGCGACGCCCATCTTCAGGCTATGATGGCTTCCCAGCTGTCCAAGGCAGATATGCTTATGGCTATCTCTCAGAGTGGCAGTACTCTGGAGATAGTAGATATTGCAAATATAGCCCGGGGAGCCGGTTGTACCGTAATGTCTGTCACAGGCTATGCCAGATCTCCGCTCGCGAAGGTTTCCGATCACGTTCTGCTGACACCGACAAGAGAGACACCATTCGAAAGTGGCGCTATAAGGTCAAAAGTCGCACAACTCTATGTGCTTGAACTGTTATTCATGGCAGTCTTTCAAAAGATCAGGACTTCCGGTCAGAAAAGCATAGAGAAGACGGCACGGGCGGTGGCAAAATGGATTTACTAGTTTCCTGCGAACGCCGCTCAGAAAGGGGATCGACTTGGTTGAGATAGATCCGCAGGAAAATTTGCTCGTAATGTTTGAGCAACCCGATTTCTTCAATCCCGAATATGTAGTCATCGGAACCATACTGGATCGAAAGTGGCTCTTTGTGAAACATAGAATGCGCGAGACATGGGAGATCCCCGGTGGGCATATAGAACACGGAGAGCAACCGTTAGATGCGGCAGCGAGAGAGCTTCGCGAAGAGACCGGAGCTATCGAATATAGACTCCAGAGAATCTGCAACTACTCCGTATTGAGAGGCCTGGAGAAAACTCACGGCGTGCTGTTCTTTGCCGAGATAACTTCAATAGGCAGACTTTTGCCCGAAAGTGAAATTGGGGAGGTGAGAGCGATGGAATCTCTGCCCGCGGAGCTTACCTATCCCAAAATACAACCAGTTCTTTTCAGCAAGATATCCAGTTGGAGGAAAGCCAGTGAGTGAGACCAATGCCATTTCTATCAGCGTAGACGGACCGGTAACAAGAGAGACACTGGTCAGGGACCTGAAGAGACTAGGTGTCAAAGGAGGTATGAGACTGCTCGTTCATTCCTCTCTGAGCAGTATGGGTTGGGTATGCGGTGGCCCGGTGACCGTAGTGAGAGCAATCGAAGAGGTTATCGGAAATGAAGGTACTCTCATCATGCCGACGCATTCGGGCGATCTAAGTGATCCTGCTAACTGGAGCAACCCGCCCGTTCCAGAATCTTGGTTCCATGAGATAAGAAGAACGATGCCTGCCTTCGATCGCGCCGCGACTCCCACCAGAGGCATGGGAAAGATACCGGAGACTTTCAGGAAGATGAAGGCGGTAGTGAGGAGCAACCACCCGCAAATGTCTTTCGCTGCCAGGGGAAAAGATGCAAAGTATATAACAGACGACCACGAGCTGGATCTCGGAATGGGAGAGGGCTCGCCGCTGGCCCGGCTCTATGATCTGATGGCGTATATTCTTCTGATCGGTGTCGGCCACTCAAGAAACAGCTCTCTTCATCTGGCCGAATACAGAGCCGACTACCCCTCGCGGGAGCTGTGTTTCGACGGTGCTCCGATAATGGATAACGGAACACGTGTATGGAAGAAGATAACCGACATATCTCTGGACAGTGATGATTTCGAAGTTATCGGCAAGGCCTTTGAAGAGAGAGCTCCACATCAAGTGAGCAAGGGCGCTATCGGTTATGCAGGTTCTTTGCTTCTTCCCCAGAGGGAGATCGTCGATTTTGCCGTCTCCTGGATGGAACTTAACAGAAAATAGCGAAGTCCGGTATGCGTTACGGGCTGTTTCTCTTGATGAATCGAACATAGTCTATAATATAAACCTGACAGACACGGAAGGAGGAGAATTAATACGATGAAGAAACTCGTTCTTGTAAGACATGGCGAAAGCACATGGAATAAGGAGAATAGGTTTACGGGATGGACAGATGTCGATCTATCTGAGAAGGGCAGAGAAGAAGCCAAGAAGGCCGGAGAGATCCTGAGGGCCGAGGGTTTCGATTTCGACCTGGCATACACTTCAGTTCTGAAGAGGGCTATCAGGACGCTCTGGTTCGTCCTTGATGAGATGGACCTGATGTGGATACCCGTGATTAGAGACTGGAGACTGAATGAAAGGCATTATGGAGCTCTCCAGGGCCTCAACAAAGCCGAGACTGCTGCCAAGCATGGAGAGGACCAGGTCAAGATCTGGCGTAGAAGCTATGATATACAACCACCGGCGCTCGAGGAATCCGACGAAAGATTCCCCGGTCACGATCGTAGATACGACACCCTTTCTGATGAGCAGCTACCCAGAACAGAATGCCTGAAAGACACAGTGGCTAGATTCATGCCTCTCTGGGAGGAGGAAATCTCAGAAGACATAAGATCGGGCACGAAGGTCTTGATAGTAGCACACGGTAATAGCCTCAGGGCTCTCGTAAAGTACCTGGACAATATCCCGGACGACGAAATAGTCGGTCTTAATATCCCCACAGGCATCCCTCTAGTATATGAGCTTGACGACGATCTTAAGCCAATAAAGCATTACTATCTCGGGGACCCCGAAGAGATTGCAAAGGCCCAGCAGGCAGTTGCAAATCAGGGAAAGGCGAAGTGATAAACGACTTTAGCGCCAGGAGAAGCTACCGGAGAAGGTAGCTTCTCTTCTTGAATAGGCAGTCTGGAACTCTAAGCTTTACAGGAGAAGAAATGCTTTACAAGAAGGCTATTCTAGGATTAGCGAAGAGAATCTTCAAAATCACCTCCAGCGAAGGGTGTGTTCCACTGGAGTTCAATGGACCCGCCGGACTGTACATCCACATACCTTTCTGTGCGGACAACTGCGGTTTCTGCCCCTATAACAAGATAATCTATGACCGTGATCTTGCCGCGCGCTACCCCGATGCCGTTGAGATGGAATTCCAACTCCAGAAGCTAAGGTCTTTTGAGTCACTTTATATAGGCGGCGGGACCCCGTCGCTGGATCTCGAATTGCTCGAAACTGTTCTGTCCAGACTCAGAGAGTCCATTTCCGGGGAGATTGCGCTCGAGTTGCATCCGGCAGACGCGACACCGGGAAATCTTGACAGGATCAAACATATGGGTGTGAACTTTGTCAGCGTCGGGATTCAGTCTTTCGAAGATAACACGCTCAGAAGTATGGACAGGAAGAGACAGGACTCCGAGATCTCGAAAAAGGCTATGAGAGAGGTAATGAACTGCGGATTCGACTTTGTTGACGTTGACCTGATATTCGATTTCCAATTGAACAGAGAGAAGACGCTTGCAGATTTTCAGACTGCCATGGACTATGCTCCGGGGCAGATATCTGTCTATCCTATGATGAGATTCACCGGCACTTCATACTCTGGAACCAGGCACAACCCGCGCCTCGAACTTGAGATTCTTGAAGCTCTCAAGAACAAGGCCGCAGAGAGCGGTTACACAAGAGACACTCTCTGGACGTTTCGAAAGAAGGAAGCGACTCACAGATACAGTTCAGTCTCTCGCGAATTCTTCCTCGGCCTGGGCACGAGCGCCTCTTCCTTCAACGGAAGGGAGTTTAGAACCAACACCTTTTCACTTGGGGAGTACTTCGCAAGTCTCGAGATGGGTCGACTTCCCGCGAAGAGAGTCATTAGTATGAAGAGGCTAACTGCGTCGCTTTACTACTCATTCTGGTCGCTCTATGGCGGTTCGTTAGACTTGGCAAAGACCGATCGCCTGTTCGGAAGGTATAATACTGGTCTGAAGACTATCCTCGCCTTCGCTGTGCTTTTCGGCTATTTAAAGCAGAAGGATAATCGTCTTGTGCCAACAGATAAGGGATTCAGCGAGCTTCATGAAATCGAAGAGGGATTGACGTATGAGTTCATCGATAGAATATGGTCGGAACTGCGTGAAGATGCCTCAAGAGATTCTCAAAGCGCTTCGTCGTCAGCCAAGTAGAAAGTCACGGGATCTTCGAATGAGAACCGTCCGGCCTTCCCCGAAGCCACTTCGCGAAGAAAAGTCTGTGCCCCTCTTGTATTGTCGTTCAATCCCTGTTTTGCCCTGAAATTTCTCTTATTGCAAAGCTTCTCCATAAAATCCTCATAGTCCGAGAACTCTCCACCAACATAGGCACCGAGCACATCGCTGCCATACCTCTCGGTAATGAGTGTCAAGACCCTTTCAAAAGCGTCCATGGGATCGAACTTCTCGTAAGGCAATGAACCGACGGCCAGTAGCTTTGTAACAGTGCGTGGCGAGTGGAGATTAGAGTAGAGTATTCCGGGCGTATCCAGGACGGAAACACTTTGCGAGACGTTTATCCACTGCACGCCTCTCGTTATTCCCGGTCGGTTTCCAACTGCCAGGGATTTTTTGCCCTTTAACCTGTTAATGAAGGTTGACTTCCCGACATTGGGCATTCCGACGACCATAAACCGCTTCTCGAAAAAGCGACTCTTCACGAGCGGGACGACTTCTTTCAATATGAACTGCCTCGCATCCGCGTTCATGAGACTGGCCTCGATTACCGCAAGTTTGAGCGACACGAAATGCTCTCTCCATTGTTCGGTTATCATCGGATCGGCAAGATCGCATTTGTTGAGAACTACAATCCTTTGCTTGTTGTGGAAGAGTCTGTCGCTCTCGTAAGAACGACTGGTAATAGGTATTCTGGCATCGAGCAACTCGACGACTGCATCGACTGACCTGATATTCTCCTGGATCTGCCGTTTTGCTTTCTGTATGTGTCCCGGATAATGCATACATTGACCTCCGCATGGATTATAGCATGGCGCTTATCTTCGATCTTCTCGAAGATATTGCTATAATGGACTTGGTAAAATCCAAAAAAGAATTACGGGAGGTAAGAAAATTGAAGACAAACAAAGAATCGGTTGTCAAAATATCAGTTTCCGGAGAGGTATCGCATCCTCTTCAGAGAAGTCCTTTCAGACTGGAAGTAGATGGAACTCCCAGACTCTTTCCCGGCGTCGGCGGTATAACCTACAATTTCGCTCTTGGAGACAGCGCCTTCAAAATGACGGGCGATCATGTAGAACCGGACGTATCTACCAGGAATCCCGATAACGATAAGAACGGGGCATATGTCTCTTACTCGTGTATTGGAAACCGCGCCGTGATCATAAGCGGCGACGCCAAAGGCGAGCAGGGAATTGTTATTGGAAAGCACGGAGGAATAAACCACGTATTGATTCACTTTACGCAAGAAACGAAAGAGAAGATGGTTATTGGTGACAAAATGCAGGTGATCGGTTACGGCCAGGGACTCATTCTTGAGGACTATCCCACGATAAGAGTGTATAACATCGATCCAGATCTCCTGGAACGCATTCCCGTGAAAGAGATCGATGGCAAGATTCGTTTTCCGGTGAAGGCTATTGTACCGGGTTACCTTATGGGTTCGGGTTCAGGTTCGGGAAATCCCTCCGGAGGTGACTACGACATAATTACCAATGACAGGGCTCTTATCAGAAGGACCGGGCTCGACCGGCTGAGAATCGGCGATTTCGTTGCCCTTGAAAATCATAACGACTCCTTTGGTCTTGGCGGTTATATGGAAGGCTCCGTGACGCTTGGAGTAGTGGTTCACAGCGACTGCATAATCACGGGTCACGGCCCCGGAGTAACCGTTATAATGGCCGACGGAAATGGGATAATTGTTCCGGAGATTTCCGAGCGGTCCAACATTATTGATTTTATCTGAGCGAAGAAAGCTTCTAAAACTGAGCTAGATCGTCGGAGGTCGCTTATGAAGGGATTAAATCTGGGTGTCTGGGTAACCAGAAAGTCGCTCGAGAACATAGAGAGTATCGAAGAAATGTTGAAAAAGATCGCCCGTCTGGGTATCAGTAGAGCTTACGTGCAGGTAGTCGGCAGGGCCGATGCCCATTACAGGTCCGTCGTTCTTCCGCGTGCCGAAGAGCTGGAGAGCGATCTCGACGGCCTTCAGAAGAGTATTGATCTTGCCCGAGATCTTTCTGTGAACATTTCAGCCTGGATGAATGTAAACCTCGTCTGGAGCTTCGGTAAGCGCCCCTTATCGCCTGAACATGTTGTAAATGCTCATCCGGACTGGATTACCTACGACAGGAACGGGGTCTCTATGCTGGACTACTCTTCAAGCGATCTCGATGAGGTCTTCGGTCCATTCATCGATCCAGGAGTCCCGGAGGTGAAGGCATTTACGGCCGCCATCGCTAAGGAGATTGCCGGCTATGACGTTGAAGAGGTTCATCTGGACTTTGTCAGGTATCCCTTCCGGGACTTCGGATACAATCCACTGGCCTTGAAATACTACGAGAGGTGGTCTAAAGAGACAGGCGTATTCGACTCTGAGGAGAGTTTCGAAAGCTTCAGACTCGACTCGGTCACCGAACAGGTCCGCATGATTTCCCAAACAGTAAGGGAACAGGGCAAAAAACTGTCGTGCGCCGTTTTCGATGATTACTCAGAAAGGGCCGTAAGAGAACGTCTTCAGCCGTGGATGTCCTGGCTAGAAGACGGCCTGATAGACTCTGCCGTCGTTATGGCCTACGGAAAGGACCCGGAAGAAGTGATAAGGCGAGTCGATAACCTGAGCCGACTCCACGGATCACTTAAGGGGATTAGAATCGGCCTGGGCGCCTTCAACTACTCCTCCAGATTGGACACATTCATGGGACTGATAGAGAGAACTCTCGAATATGAGCCCGATGAGATTACTCTCTTTGCACTGAGTTCGATAGACAAAGAGCTTGAAGAAAAACTGTCTATATGATCCTCCCCGATAGCAACCTTGAAAACAATTCGAGGAATGGAGGCGAAGATCTTAATTCTCGAAAACACCCCGACAATAGAAACTCAGAGGCTGATTCTGCGGAAGTTTACCGAAAACGATCTCATGTCGCTGTTAGAGCTACTGAGCGATGCAGAAGTCAATACCTTTCTTCCCTGGTTCCCTCTGAAAACTAAAGCCGAAGCAATGGTCTTTCTTGAGAGGGACTATCTCTCCTATTACTCAAAACCTTCAGCGTATCGTTACGCCATCTGTCTGAAAGGAGACAGCAAACCGATTGGCTATGTGGTCTTGAGTGACAATGAAAGCCACGATCTTGGTTATGGTCTGAAAAAGGAGTTCTGGCACAGAGGCATAGCTACTGAAGCGGCTACGTCCATAATTGAGAGGGTCGGGAAAGCCGGCTATCTATATATAACGGCTACGCACGACGTAAAAAATCCTCACAGTGGTGAGGTAATGAAGAAGCTAGGTATGACCTATCGATACACATACGTTGAACAGTGGCAGCCGAAAGACATCCCTGTGACTTTCAGAATGTACCAACTCAACTTTGACGGTGATGAAGATCGGACATATATGGAGTACTGGAACGTTCGCGATACCCACTTTATCGAGAAGATCGTCTAGAAGCTAGAAAATCGTACGATAAGAAAATCAGGACACTGCACTCGAAGCGCGAAAAGATGCGAGCTGGCACGTGAGAACTGGAGAAGTTCTGGAATCATGCCAATCGATACTTGAAGGAGGATGTTTCTGAATGCTTACACGTAATGACTCAGCGACGAGGGATATTTGCGATAGAATTAGGGAGCTTCTTGATGGTGCAGATCGGTATGAGGCTATCAAGGAGATTACCAGAAGCTTTCTTGGCACGAAGAAACTTTCGGAAGACCGCTATATCTTCGGTTTCTGGGTTCCGGGAGCAAAGGATGGATATATTAGAGACTATCTCGATAGCGTCTATCTAGAGTTGCTCACTCCCAAAGACAGAACCGCAATCGTAACCGATAAAGAGAGCGAAATAGCTTTCGACATAGATCGTATTCATCTTGACGCCGTAGATGATTACATGGTCGTCGTCCTGGATGGCGTCCCGGCAGGTAGTAAGGATAAATTTGGCCTCTTCTACTGGGTTAAAGTCTCTCTCCCTTCTTTTGAAGGCTATATCCGCGACCCTCTGGCCGTTTCTCTGCCTTTTGGCGTCTATGCTCCCGCCGAGCTCTTTGACATAGACTCCATGCTTTCGGAAAGGCGCGACAGAGATTACTTCACAACACATTACGACATGCGTTTTGATGACGGGAGCTATCGCGCAAAGGATATAGGCATGTGTCTGGAGATTCATACCGAGACGGCTACTCCCGAAGGCTCTATCGCCGGATTGACACGTCGCTATAAGAAGATCGCCGGAATAATGAGAGATAACGAAGAGGCCGGAAAGCCTTTAACTGATGGATTGAACGCAAAGGACTTGAACTGGATAGGCTTCGATACGATAGAACTTATGCCCGAGGTGCCGACTTCTGAACGACAGGAGATAACCGGGAAGACCGGTGAATTCTTCATAATCTCAGACGAGAGTGACAGAGAGATAACGGTGACGCTGAAGCGGCCGGATATATCGAACTGGGGATACGACACGCCCGTTCTCGGTTCTGCGGCTGTCAGCCCTTCTATTCTTGAAACACTACGACCGAACGAAATGCTTGAGTTCATTGAGACAATACACACCATGCCCGGTCGCCCTATTCAGCTCTGCATTGATTCCGTTCTAGGCCACTGCGACTTTCAGGGAGCCTTCCTTCTTGAGACCTACGATCGCGAACCGGTCGTGCCAAGAGACCCGAAATATATACACAGTCACTACCTCTCGGGCCATAACATGTATGGTCGGGATATCGATTTTTCGCACCCAAACGTAAGAGCCATGCTTATAGAGCTTCTGAGACGGAAGATAGATCTCGGGTACGATTGCATTCGTGTTGACGGCGCTCAGGACTTTATCAAGGGGCGCGATGAAGAGACAGGTCTGAGGATTCAGGACGACGTATTCTTGAGAGAACTCGTGAGTGTTGAACAGAATATTTGCGGTATCAGGAGGAGACTCGACATTAATCTTGAGGATGGGCGCCCCTGGCCTGACGACTTGAACTGGATGTACAATTCGAAGTATCTCGATCACTCCATAGAAATGACACTTCCCGGAGGTATCGTTCCCAAGCAGTGGAGCCCGATTATCTTTGCGCACAACGTCCACGGCAAGTTCAAGTGGTTTATGGAAAAGTGGGACCGCTTCGTCGAGGTCTATCGCTATGGGCAACACTGGATAACCGGTCAGTCAAATCACGATAATGCCCGTTATTTCTACAAGATGGTCTCTTCAATTCCCTCGATTGAGTACAGCCCCGGCACTCCTTACTCAGAATATCATAACGACCAGCTTGGAAAGAACAAGAAAGAGATCGTTCACAACGCGATGGATCATAACGCCCTGTCCGGGCTGATGCTTGCCTTCCTGCCAGGTCATCCGATGTTCTTACTCAACTCGCTCGTTCATACTCCCTGGATGTTTCTTCGCGATATCGATGACACCTATTCGGTGGCCATCCTCGCAGGCGAGGGTGCGAAGTTCTTCGAGTGGTATGTTGACAGAAGCGTTTTCGAGAGGAGAGACAACTTCCCCGGTGTCAAAGCCTTCGGTTTCAATAGATACGAAGACCTGATGATGCCGGTCAATTCCAGGAAGTCCGGCTTCCTGAATCGCCTTTATGAGCTATCAAGCAGGGTAAAGACCGATGCGGTCGCCGTGCGCTATCTCTTCGAAACACCTAAGGAAGCCGGCCGCTATTCCAGCGTAAATGAACTGAAAGCCGAAACAGAGAGAATAATCTCTTCACGAAAGGGTGAGGGGATTTCGGATCGCGAAAGCAAGGCAGATATGGCAAGAAAGTTACTCTACAAGAACAGAAAGGTCTTCATTCGTGAATTAGAGTATTTGTCCGAATTTCTCTCCAGAGAGAACCTGAACAATGAATTTTTGGAGACCTCGCAAATCCCCCAGACCGTTGAAGACCTGAAACTCCAGATAGAGAAGATCGATTATCTCCTGGAACTCACCGACCGTTCTCTATCCTATCTTCTCGAACACGCGTCGAACATAGATGCTTACGATCTAGACTCCTGGGCAAGAGATCCAATACTAAACTCACTCGCCAGCGAGCGACTGAAGGAGAACGGGCTCATCTCCCCCCGGAAGCTCAAGGCCTTCGCCAGAACTTTTATGCGCGACGCGAGAGATGCCTGCAAGGTGCACAAATACGAAGATGCTCTCGATCAAGAACGTGTCGCTTTCAACTACGCTCTTCGAACCTTCCGGACAGAACACGATTGGTTGAAAGCCAATCCAACTAACGATATACGCAGAGACTATTTTGCGAGGAAGCTCTTTATTAACGGTGCCAAGGACATCGGAGACTGGGGCGACAAAGGCGACAATCTGAACTGCAATACGATCTATTACGGTTGGAGAACGGCACCCGACGACAGCAGCCAGATATTTTTCATAGCGAACATGGAGGGAAAACCTATCGATAGCTGCCCTCTCGATCTCTTCCTGAACCTGTCAGGAGAGTGGAAAGTAGCGCTTTCGTCGCCGTCAATTGGAAAGCTCCCGCAGGTTATCGACAGATTTTTCAGACTGAAGAATTTTGGAAATGGTGAGGTTCTGGT
>Ga0334883_1004111_pt1 | contig 14446 bp, 7 predicted proteins | sample GraSluR1_MG_6_FD_207230 | JGI IMG/M metagenome (GOLD analysis project Ga0334883, IMG submission 207230) | Sludge microbial communities from methane-producing bioreactor in Wageningen University, Netherlands - Granular Sludge_09_05-R1 | ecosystem: Engineered > Bioreactor > Anaerobic > Unclassified... | reverse complement strand
TTTCTTTCATATTACCAGTCTGATTTTTTTCAACTTGCAACATAATTTCTTGGTCTAATATTTTCTTTTTTTTATATTTATTCATCATTTGAACTAATTTTAAGTTCTTAAATCCGTCTTCTGTATAAAGAGTAAAATAAAATTTCCAGGAAGGCTTTTCATTGGTTAAGATCTGTATGAGTGCCCGGGCTAATTTATCCGAATCATGACGTGTTGGCTGCTCAAGAGAAAGTAGGGGGGCTTCATAAATTTTTATTGAATCATAGGTGTTGATTTCTGCAATGTTAACCATTTCAATTCCTTTCTGATTTAGTTCATTCATCCTATCAGAGTCGGGTTTTTCATTGTTGACTAAAATATAATTTAATCGTTCTGGCGGAATAAATTGAAAGATTGCCTTCAAATGATCAGCAAACTTATAATGGTCAGTTTCGCCCGGTTGGGTTGTCACATTACAAACAAAAACAACCGGAGCGGGGGAATGCAATACCGCTTCTCTCACTTCGTTTACCGCCAAATTACATAAGACACTTGTATAAAGACTGCCTGGCCCTAAAATAATAATATCGGCCTCATCAATGGCTTTAATAACTTCTGGAGTAGATACTACTTGTTCTGGATCGAGGAAAATTCTCTTAATTCTTTTTCCACAAACACCGACATTTGATTCACCACTAATAATATTCCCATCATCGCACTCAGCTTTTAAAACAACGTTAAGGAGCGTAGTAGGAAGAACCCGACCTCTTACCGCCAAGACTTTGCTTGATTCTCCTATTGCTTTTTGAAAATCACCAGTTACTTGCGTAAGAGCGGTAATAAACAAATTACCAAAATTATGTCCGTGGAGGGTGCTATCATTTTCAAAACGATGTTGAAAAAGCTTGGCCATCAAAGGCTCAGTATCAGCAAGGGCAATAAGACAATTACGAATATCCCCCGGAGGAAGAACTCCCATTTCTTGACGAAGTAAACCAGAGCTCCCACCATCATCGAAAACCGTTACAATCGCCGTAGTATTAGAGGTATATTTTTTTATTCCTTGTAAAAAGACGTGCAATCCATGCCCTCCCCCAATAGCCACTATATTCGGTCCTCGCTCAAGTTGTCTCTTTTGAAATATCTTTTTTGCTACATCATCTTCGGGAGCGGGCATTATTACGCTAAAAATGGAACGGTTCATGTGTTGAAGCCCATATACAATGAAAAAGATTCCTACCGCTAACCAGATAATCCCAAAACTTACTGATAACCAATAGTTTCTTACTAATTGATAAACAATAGAACTCCAGGTTCGATAGATGCCCCTAAAATAAGGGGTTGATACAATGAGACTTAAACCAATTGAGATAAATAAAACCCCAATTATTGCTACAAATAACCACCTCTTAACCTTCATTCCCGGATAAAGCCACCGCAATCTCCTGCGAAAACGTGACTCGTCTTCCATTTTAACCTCCCAAATCACTTTTCTATTTTCTTTGCGCAGAAACGAAGAAAGAGTGCGCATTGATAAGAAAAATTACTCAGAGTATTTGCTTATTGAATACAAGAAGGTCTTCATTTATCTTGGTCATTATTCCTTTAAAAATGATAGAGTTGATACGTTGCATATGCCTCGTAAAAAGACACCAAGAAAAGGCCTTTTCCAGTTTCATTTGATAGCGCTCAGCTGATAGTTAAAACAACAGTGAATTCATCCAATAAATTCCCATATCAGAAAAACGATAAGACTGGATTAGGACGGAAATATTTTTTAGATTCATCCTTGGCTTGAATTTACTTAAGTATTTAAGAACCTTAACTTGTTGATTAAAACAAATTAATCTTTTTAAATTCTTTACTTCATCTTTAAAACCCAAGAACGTCCATTTAATAACATAATTTGAGAATTTTCAACCCTATTCTTGATTATATAGATTCATTTGATAAATTTTTTTGTGGGTAGGTTCATGTTTAGTAATAAATCACTCTACATCATTTTCTTAAATTATTTTTTATTTTAAACGACTTCAAGTTAAAATAAGTTGACGACGTTTATCGTAACTTTTCATAAATGTTTATAATCAATAAAATCATTCTTTATGGTTATGAGAATCTTTTAAATTGTTTTCTAAAAAAGGAACAATTTTTTTAACCTTAACCTTGCTTTTTCTTCCGAGCAAGAAAGAACTAATTAAAATTTATAGGAATCGTTTTTCATCAACTCATCATTAGAAAGATTAGGATAAGAAGAGATCTTCATCCCCCCAATTTGTACCATGAAATTGGCATGGAGATCATTCCAGTAAGTAATCAATAATTGAAAAAGATCTTTGAATTCTCTTTGATTTATTTTATCACAATGAATTTTTTTTTAAATATCACAAAATACTGCTTAAATCATCAGAAAATTCTTTGAATAGTATATAATAGATAGCATAAAGATTTAATTTCTAAAAAACTTAGTCCTAAAAGTAAAATAAATTTAAGTTGCAAAACTATCCTTGATATATATAATCAAAACTATAGAGGAATTAATAATTAGTTATTTTCTATGAGGAAGCCATGAACGAACAGAGAATCGGGGATAACCTTACCGATGTTAAGGTAAAAAATCGGGCATTAGTGTTAAGCCTGGTTAAAAAAAGAGGGCTTTTATCCCGTATCGAATTAGCCCGTATCACCGGTCTTACTCAACCGACCATTACCAATATCGTTAATGAATTAATCACCTCCAATCTTCTTCAAGAGGTAGGGACTTCCGATACCAAGGCTGGCCGGAAGCCAATTTTGCTCTCATTCAATAACAGAGCTTTTTACACCATTGCCATTAGCTTTAGCCGGCACGGCTTTTCTGTAGCCCTCACCGACTTAACTCCAAATATTTTATTTCGTCGTGATTCCGATTATGAACTTCAAGAAAATACTGAAATTGCTCTCCTTGAACTGCAAAAAGAATTCATTCATGTCCTTGAATATGCAACCCAATCGCTTCGATTGATTTTGGGCATTGGAGTGAGCGTGCCTGGTCCAGTTGATGCCGAGACTTATACCATTCTTGCTCATCCAATTTTTTTAAACCATAAATCTCTCGACCTTCGTTCTCATCTCAAAGAATATGATTTACCTATCTTCATGGCCAACAACGCTGATGCTGCCTGCCTTCATGAAACCTGGAATGGGGTGGCTAAAGAAATACCCAATATGGTTTATTTTATGGCTGGAGAGGGAGTTGGTGCCGGCATTTTAATCGACGGGAAACTCTATGAAGGTAAAAATAAAAAAGCCGGTGAAATTGGTCATACCAGTGTTAATATTTTTGGACCTCGGTGTGTTTGTGGAAATCAAGGTTGTTTAGAAATGTATTGTAATACGGAAAAAATTTTAGATAAAGCTCGTGAAGCTGCTTGGTTTGGTGAAAGTCAGTTCCTCCACCAACTTCTTACCGAAAAACGGGATGAGCTTAAATTCCACCATCTGATCGAGGGAGCCAAAAAAAACGATATAACCTGTCAGAATATCTTAAAACAGCTCGGTCAATACATCGGTGTTGGGATTGTCAATATTCTCAACGTTTTTGATCCCGAAGTAGTTGTCATCGGTGGGGAAGCTGCTTTAGCAAAGGAATTTATAGAAGAACCAATAAGGCGGGGAATTGAAGAACGTTTGTTGTATCGGGACTATATTACGCCTCATATCCATTATTCCCAATGGGGTGAAGACATACGTTTACTGGGAGCTGCCTCGGTAGTCCTTGACCATTTTATGGCTGGTGAGTTGGGGAGATTTTAACACCCTTGAAACCTTTCTGGAAAAACCGCTTTCTCATTCTACTATTATTAGGTATCGCTCTGGTTGGAATAATAGTTTTTTCTCATTCTCACTCCAAGGCAATTAAATCCTATCGTTTAATTATTAAAAACTATAAAAACCAGCAAGAAATGCTCGTGAATAATGCGACCAATAGCATTCTTATGATTGAAGGTCCTCTGGGGAATACCGAAGTCCACATCCAGCAGGGAAAGGTATGGGTGTCTGACTCTCCATGCCCGGATAAAGTATGTATTCATATGGGAAAAATACCGGATAATGGAGGTTTTATTGCTTGCCTTCCCAACCGGGTAATCATCCGAGCACTGTTTCCATGAGAATAAAAGAGTGACATTATTTCTCGGTTCACCGTCTTATAAATTCACTTAGTGTTCGGTATTATACCTCCAAAAAAGAGAGATTCATTAAACGTAAAACATGGTAACTCCATACGAAAATGAACTTTTCTCAATCAATATAAAAAAAATATCCTTCCTCACTTATTTATTTTTTCTGGTGTAGAACCTATCCTACCCGTAAATAGGTACACAAGAGATAAGGCCCTTCATTTAATCCCACACTTGTAAAATAAGGCAGTCATTTATATAATGTTTTCGGAAGTTATGAGGCTGAGTATATTTGGAGAGGTGGCTGAGTGGACGAAAGCGCTCGCCTGGAGAGCGAGTAGGCAGGTGTAGAACTTGTCTCGTGGGTTCAAATCCCACCCTCTCCGCCAGAGTTATGCCTCTAATCGTGCTAGATGGGGAGTTAGCGGTGCCCTGTACCTGCAATCCGCTACAGCAGGGTCGAATTCCGAAACCAGGTGTTTTTCTTTTGGTGTCGACCAAGAAAAGTGGCGTTGAAGATTGGGTCTTGCGCGACAAATCCCCATAAACCCCGCCAGATCCGGGAGGAAGCAACGGTACGTGGGGCTCTTTGGGTGCCGTGAGGGTGCCTGATTTGAGTTAACTGTCTTGGATACAGCCAGGTGGAAATATCGAATTTCGGTGCACGATTGGAGGCAATGAATTTCGTTGGATTCTGTTTTTTTAATCCACGCCGTCTATCCGCGATATCCCTCTCAAGAGGGATCTGATGGTATCTTTTTATTGAAGGTGTAGAACCAATTGACCTACCGTTCCCTTTATCGTAAATGGCGTCCTCAGGTTTTCGAAGAGATTGTCGGGCAAGAGGTCGCTTCTCGATTGTTAACCAATGCCTTAAAAAGCGGCCAGATAAATCACGCGTACTTGTTTTGTGGTCCCCGAGGCGTGGGAAAGACTACAACCGCTCGTATTCTGGCTCGTTCAGTCAATTGTGTTCAGGGAATTACGGCACAACCATGCGGGGTTTGTTCTTCCTGTCTTCGTATCCTTGAAGGAAATTCTCTCGATTGTATTGAAATCGATGCCGCTTCTCACCGGGGGATTGATGATATTCGAGACTTACGGGAAAAAGTAAAATACTCTCCAATCGAATCACGTTTTAAGGTTTATATTATTGATGAAGTACACATGCTTACTACTGAAGCCTTTAATGCTCTATTGAAAACCTTGGAAGAACCACCCGATCATGCCATTTTTATATTAGCCACTACTGAACCTCATCGACTTCCTGACACCATTTTATCTCGTTGCCTTCGGATAAACTTCAATGCTATAGAAAATGAAGCTATAGTTCAACACCTTCGTAAAATTTCCATTCAAGAGGGTTTTTCAATTGAAGAGGCGGCTTTATACCTTATAGCCCAGAAATCTGCTGGTTCTCTCCGTGATGCGGTAAGTTTCCTGGAGCAACTTATGTCCTGGGAAGAAAAAAACATTACATATGAACAAGCTACTTTAGTTCTTAGAGAAGTTGACCAATCCGACCTTGATGCTCTTTTTGTTCTTCTCGGCAAGGGAGATTGTGGTAAGGTGTTGCTAAAGGCAAACGAGTGGATTATGAGAGGCTTAGAACCCGAAGACATCGCTCATTCTCTCAGTCAATATTTTCGCTCTCTCCTTATACTATCTCTCATAGAATCTGCTCCTCCCTCGGGTGTTGCTCCCCAAAGAATGAAAACTTTGCAAGAAATGGTCGAGCTTTGTTCAGTAATTGCCTTAAGAAAAACTTTGCAGCGCCTCCAGGGACTTGAATTAGAAATAAGACGGTCTTCTCATCCACAAATATTGCTTGAATTAGCCCTATTAGATATAATAGATTTTCTAGCGAACCAACAGCACAAGTCAATAGATTTAACCACTTCTCCAGAAAAAGCTCTTTCAAAGGAGATGCTCATTCCCGAAAAGAAAAGTCCGAGTCCTGACTCATCGGTACCGAATACCCAATCAGTCAATAGGGCTGATAACGAATGGCAAACTATTTTACAATGTTTAAAAAAAAGAAAGATATCTCTTTATGCTTTTTTGCAAGAAGCCGAATTACGAGAGGCTACTAATTCAAAGCTAATTTTAGCGTTTGGACCAAACAGCCGTTTTCACAAAGAAAGTGTTGAAAGAAAGGAAAACTTTCAGATAATTATCGATGTTCTCCAGGAAATCAGAGGCAAGAAATGCCAGCTGGAGTGTATTATTGATAATTCGAATAACCTTGATGAATCAGAGCAAGTACCAAGTGATGAACCTGTTCACGTAGTTCCGGATAATTATAATTATAATGATAATGATAAAATTTTAACCAATAAATTTGAAAACGATAATAGTCAATTAAAACCTTTTATAGCCGCGGTCGAGATTTTTGGCGGTTTTGTTGTTGAATATTCGGCCATTGATGATCATTTAAGAGCCGGATGGGAGGAGACTGACTTTGAAAAATCTGATGAAGGAAGCCCAGAAAATGCAGGCTAAAATGGCGAAAATGCAAGAGGAATTAAAAACCAAACAAGTTGAAGCATCAAGCGGGGGTGGAATGGTTAAAGTAACTAGCAATGGCCAACAAGAAATTCTTGAAATAATAATTGAGCCATCGCTGTTGGAAGAAAACGACATTGAAATGCTTCAAGACTTAGTTTTAGCTGCTGTTAATGAAGCCCTAAATCGTTCTCGAGAAATGGCTCAAGAAGAAATGGCAAAAATAACCGGAGGACTTAACATTCCAGGATTAATGTAAAGGTGTAGGGATGTTGGGGTTAATTTAAGGTTTTAAACTGAAATCTTTATGTAATAAACTATTTGTGAGGTGGAAGCTGTTTGAGTGACTCTTATCCGGAGGCATTAAAAAATTTAATCGCCTCGTTTTCGCGTCTCCCTGGTATTGGCCCCAAAACTGCTCAAAGATTATCTTTTTTTCTAATAAAATCATCACCGGATGAGGTAGAGGGGTTAATCAATTCTCTTGCCGAGGTGAAACAAAAAATTCATTTTTGTTCCCGCTGCGGTTTTTATGCAGAAAATGAGTTATGTTCTATTTGTCAGGATTCTACCCGGGAATCAACTATAATTTGTGTTGTTGAACGACCCCAGGATGTTCTTTCTATTGAAAAAACCGGTTACCGCGGTCTCTACCATGTTCTCCAGGGCGTACTGTCCCCTCTTTCAGGTGTCGGTCCAGAAGATTTAACCATCAACCAACTCATGAAACGGATTGTAACTGAAAAATTTAAAGAGGTAATCTTGGCTACCAATCCTTCTCTTGACGGTGAAGCAACTGCTTATTTTATTGCCCGCAAGCTACGTTCTTTTTCGACTCGGGTCACCATAATTGCTCGTGGTTTACCTTTAGGTGGAGATATGGAGTTCGCTGATGAAATTACCCTTACTCAAGCCTTTGAAGGAAGAAGAGATATTCATTTAGATACTTGATTGTCAATATTTTGAAGAGAGCCCAATTATAATGTTACAATAATTTCTATGTGAAAAATGTTTTTTACCTATAAAACGAATTGGGAAATAATCCAACAAGAAAGGTGAGATAAGATATGACACGAGAATTGGTCATGATCGATGGGAATGAAGCAACCACGTATTCAGCTTACCATGTCAACGAAGTAATTGCCATTTATCCCATCACCCCATCTTCTACGATGGGAGAATTAGCCGATCAATGGGCAGCGGAGAAAAAACCTAATATTTGGGGAACAATTCCCCATGTTATTGAAATGCAAAGTGAAGGAGGAGCCTCTGGAGCTCTCCACGGTGCTGTGCAAGCTGGTGCTCTTGGTACTACTTTTACAAATTCTCAAGGGCTATTGCTAATGATACCGAACATGTATAAGATTGCCGGTGAGCTTACCCCGGCATTAATTAATGTTGCTGCTCGTACCATTGCAACCCATGCCTTATCAATCTTCTGTGACCACAGCGATGTTATGACCACCCGTGAAACCGGCTTTGCTTTGATATCATCAAACTCTCCCCAGGAAGCCATGGATCTCGCATTAATTTCCCAAGCGGCTACTTTGGAATCTCGAGTTCCTTTTCTTCATTTCTTTGATGGGTTTCGGACATCTTCTGAAATTGCAAAGGTCGAGCTTCTGTCGCTTGATGATATGAGAGCGATGATTGATAATCGTTCAGTTGAGGCTTTTCGTAACCGAAAACTATCTCCAGACCAACCTTTTATACGGGGTACTGCCCAAAATCCGGACGTGTTCTTCCAGTCCCGGGAAGCTTGTAACCCTTTTTATCTTAATTGTCCAAATGTGGTCGAAAAAGTTATGGAAAGATTTGAAAAAGTAGTGGGCAGAAAATACCACCTATTCGATTACTATGGTGCTCCTGATGCAGAATCAGTCATTGTGATTATGGGATCAGGTGCCGAAACCACGCAAGAGACGGTTGAATATCTCAATCAGCGAGGAGAGAAGCTGGGTGTGATTAAAACCCGGCTGTATCGACCTTTTTCAATAACCCACTTTGTAGCAGCACTCCCTAAAACGGTGAAAACCATCATTGTTCTCGATCGAACTAAAGAACCCGGATCGGTTGGTGAGCCGATGTACATTGATGTCAAAACAGCTCTTTCCGAAGCCATGGAAAAAGAACTTGTTTCTTTTGAGAAAGTACCAAGAATTTTAGGTGGTCGATATGGACTCTCATCGAAGGAATTCACTCCAGCAATGGTCAAGGCGGTATTTGACGAAGCTAAAAAAGAAGAACCAAAAAATCACTTTACCATAGGCATTGACGATGATGTGACTCATACCAGCCTTGAGTACGATCCAACCTTTTCTACCGAAGATCCCAAAACTGTCCGGGCTCTGTTTTATGGTCTTGGTTCAGATGGCACTGTCGGCGCCAATAAAAACTCAATTAAAATCATCGGTTTAGAAACCGACAATTACGCTCAGGGCTATTTTGTCTATGACTCAAAAAAAGCTGGTGCGGTGACAGTTTCCCATCTCCGATTTGGTCCTAAACCGATTCATTCCCCTTATCTAATTAATCGCGCTAACTTTTTAGCCTGTCATCAGTTTACCTTCCTAGAAAGATTCGATATGCTCAAAAACGCCGAAGATGGTGCCATTTTTCTCCTCAATAGTCCCTTTGGCCCTGATGAAACCTGGGAACATCTTCCAAAAAAGGTCCAAGAGCAAATTATCAATAAAAAGCTGCGCTTTTTTGTGATCGATGGGTATAAGGTCGCTCAAGAAACCGGAATGGGTGGAAGAATAAACACCATTCTTCAAACTTGTTTTTTTGCTATCAGTGGTGTTTTGCCTCGAGACTTAGCTATTCAAAAAATAAAAGAATCAATTCAAAAAACCTATGGTAAGAGAGGAGAGGCGGTAGTAAAGAAAAACTTCGCAGCCGTTGACGCTGCACTGGGGCATCTTCATGAAGTTAAGGTTCCTTCCTCGGCTAATAGCCAATATGAAATGCGCCGTTCTGTTCCTCTCGAAGCTCCAGAATTCGTTCAGAAAGTGACTGCCAAAATTATTGCTAACGAAGGCGATAGCATACCAGTAAGCGATATGCCTATTGATGGAACCTTTCCCAGTGCAACTACCCAATGGGAAAGAAGAAATATTGCTCTCCAAATTCCAGTGTGGGATCCGGAGGTTTGCATCCAGTGTGGAAAATGTACCTTAGTTTGCCCTCATGCGGTTATTCGAGGAAAAATATACGATCCGGAAAAAGCTGGTGAATTTCCTCCGACTTTCAAACGAACTGCTGCTCGATGGAAAGAATTTCCAAATTTTGCGTTTACTATCCAAGTGTCACCCGAAGATTGTACCGGTTGCGGAGCCTGCATAAAAGCGTGTCCAGCTAAAAACAAAAAAGACTCCAGCTTAAAAGCGCTTAATTTTGCTCCCCAAATTCCACTTCGCCAACAAGAAACCGAGAATTGGAAATTTTTCAAAAACCTTCCCGACCCCGACCGAGACAAGCTTAACCTGAGCCGCACTCGAGACGTGATGTTGCTCCGACCTCTGTTTGAATTTTCCGGTGCTTGTGCTGGATGCGGTGAAACTCCTTATGTTAAATTAATGAGCCAACTCTTTGGTGATCGGGCAATAATTGCCAACGCCACTGGATGCAGTTCCATTTACGGAGGAAACCTTCCAACAACCCCTTATGCCATAAACAGCAACGGTAAGGGTCCGGCTTGGTCAAACTCACTTTTTGAAGATAACGCCGAGTTTGGTTTGGGTATGCGACTCGCTATTGACAAACAAAAAGAGTTTGCTCGGGAACTATTACTGAAAGTGGCTTCTTCGGTGGGTACTGAGCTGGTTGATGCACTTCTTTCTACTGATCAATCGAACGAAGAAGGAATTAAAACCATGCGCGAATTAGTAAGCCAACTAAAAGCAAAACTTTCAACGCTTGATATGCCTGACGCAAAACTGCTGTTGACCGTTGCCGATTCTCTGGTTAAAAAAAGCGTATGGATTCTAGGAGGAGATGGCTGGGCTTATGACATCGGTTATGGTGGATTAGATCATGTTTTAGCTTCCGGTCGTAATGTTAATGTCCTTGTTTTGGATACCGAAGTTTACTCCAATACTGGTGGTCAAATGTCAAAGGCTACTCCCCGAGGCGCGGTAGCGAAGTTTGCTGCTGCAGGAAAGGGTCTCCGCAAAAAGGATCTTGCCTTGATCTCCATAACCTATGGAAATATTTATGTTGCTCGGGTTGCAATGGGTGCTGATGACATTCAAACCATCAAAGCTTTCCTCGAAGCCGAAGCCTACGATGGACCCTCAATTATTATTGCCTATTGTCACTGCATCAATCACGGTTTCGACTTGGTTAATGGTATGGATCAACAGAAAAAAGCCGTTCAATCAGGGTATTGGCCGCTTATTCGCTACAATCCCGATTTAGTGAAAGAAAATAAGAATCCTCTTCAGATCGATTCTAAAGCTCCAAGTCTTCCACTTGACCAGTACATCTATAATGAAACTCGTTATTCTATGCTTAAACTCAGCAATCCGGAGCAGGCTCAAAAATTGCTTAATCTTGCTGAAAAAGATGTGGCTTCACGCTGGAAACTTTATCAACATTTAGCAGCAATGGAACCAGAAACTAAAGAGTAATCAGCACATTAAAGGGAGAGACAAGGAATCTTGCCTCTCCCTTTTTTTATCTTATTCGATATAAAATGAAAAAATATATAAAAAATTGGTAAACTTCGGAATAATGCTCTTTGTGCCGAAAAAATTCCCATCCTTTTTTATGCTTATCTTCACTTTTTTTCTCAATTGACAGCTTAGTTAAGATTTTGTTTTCAGTTCCTCCTATTTAAATTTACAACCTATTAGAAAAAACAAAACGAAATAAAAGGCATAAAGAAGGGTTTAAATATTAAATATGGGGAATATCTTGGATTAAATTCAGTGATTTATAAAAAACTATAGGTTGTTTTGAAAATTGAAAGGAAGGTGACCTTCAATGATAGATCTATCAACCTCTTATTTAGGCTTAACCCTTAAAAATCCGTTGGTTGTTTCAGCATCACCTTTGAATGAAAAACTTGACAACTTAAAACTCATGGAAGAGAAAGGGGCGGCTGCGATCGTCCTCCATTCTCTCTTCGAAGAACAGCTTACCTTAGAATCCATAGAACTCGATACCCGTTTAACCCAGGGGACTGAAAGCTACGCCGAGGCAATTACTTATTTACCAGATTTAAATCATTATAATCTCGGCCCAGAAAACTATTTGGAATACATCCAAAAAGCTAAAAAAACACTTAATATACCATTGATAGCTAGCCTTAATGGAACCTCCGAGGGCACTTGGGTCAAGTATGCCAAACAAATCGAAGATGCCGGAGCTGATGCCTTAGAGTTGAATATCTATTATCTCCCCACTCATTTTGATAATACTGGAGAGATGGTAGAAAAAAATTACATCGATTTAATCAAATCGGTGAGATCGAATACCAAATTTCCCTTGTCAGTGAAAGTAGGTCCTTATTTTAGTTCAATGGGAAATATGGCTAAAAAAATTGAAGCAGCTGGGGCCAACGGATTAGTGCTTTTCAACCGATTCTATCAACCTGATTTTGATATTGAAAATCTCGAAGTAGTCCCCAATTTAAATCTTAGCCGATCCGAGTCACTCCGCCTCCGGCTTCGCTGGGTCGCAATTCTATACAACAATATTAAAGCTGATTTGGCAATAACCGGTGGTATTCACTCTCATGTTGATGTACTCAAAGCCATGATGGCCGGTGCTAAAGTTGCTATGATGGCATCAGTTCTTTTTGAAAAAGGCATCCCTTATCTTGAATCCATGCTCAATGACTTGGTAACTTGGATGGAAGAACACGAGTATCAGTCTATTCAACAAATGCAGGGAAGCATGAGTCAAAAATCGGTAAAAGAACCAGAGCGCTTTGAACGGGCAAATTATGTTCGAGTTTTAAGTTCATACTTGCTATAAATTTCCTCCAATTACTCTTTTTTCCCTGGTAGGTGGGGAAAGGGGAAGAAAACTCTTGAGCGGGGAACTAAAAAAATAGAATATTAATGCTTTTTCAACAATTTCCCTCCGGTGGAGGGAAATTGTTGAATCCATTCTTTCTCATTATATTTTGATCACTTATCATCCACTCCTGTATTTTTTAAGATAAACCCTCACGCTCCTGCAGTACCAGATAAAGAATAAAATAGTTATCTAAATCCACTATAGCCAAGAGCTCAACTGTTCCTTGGTTGAACGACGTGGCAATCTCATTGAGTCAATTTTTTCAAAATAATCATTAGATGAGATTTTAACGGCTTCTCAATACGAAATCTCAGGATGACGTTATTTTTTAATCTTTTTTGTATTTTCAGGTTAGACATTATTTTTTCCTTTTAATTCTGTTGACTTTCAACAAGGGCTATGTTAGAGTATCTTTTGCCCTCAAAATCCGGTAGCATAATTAATGAGGGTTTTATTCAGTCTAAATTAGTTGATTGAATTCAAAAAAATACCTTGAAAAGTAAATATTCCGCCTACTTCCAAAAGAAGTTTCCAAGTAACAAGCGGTCCACATTCGGGCCGAGATTGAAACCCACATCTTTTTTTCAAATAGGAGAAAAGATTGTGATACAGATGTGTCACGGAGGGTTTGATCCTGGCTCAGGACGAACGCTGGCGGCGTGCCTAACACATGCAAGTCGAACGCGAGTGTCTTTTTTCGTAAGAAAGGTGACACTTGAGTGGCGAACGGGTGAGTAACACGTGAGTAACTCACCTTCCGGTGGGGGATAACTGTCCGAAAGGGTGGCTAATACCCCATATGCTCCCTGACCGCCGGGTCAGTGAGAAAAGTGGGCTTCGTAAGAAGCTCACACCAGAAGAGAGGCTCGCGCCCCATCAGCTGGTTGGCGAGGTAATGGCTCACCAAGGCAATGACGGGTAGCTGGTCTGAGAGGATGGTCAGCCACACTGGGACTGAGACACGGCCCAGACTCCTACGGGAGGCAGCAGTGAGGAATTTTGGGCAATGGGCGAAAGCCTGACCCAGCGACGCCGCGTGGAGGATGAAGGCCTTCGGGTCGTAAACTCCTGTTCTGGGGGAAGAAAACGGGGTGCGTGAATAATTCATCCCGCTGACGGTACCCCAGGAGAAAGCTCCGGCTAATTACGTGCCAGCAGCCGCGGTAATACGTAAGGAGCAAGCGTTGTCCGGATTTACTGGGCGTAAAGAGCTCGTAGGCGGCCGATCAGGTCTCGCGTAAAATCCCCCGGCTCAACCGGGGAGGGTCGCGGGAAACCGGCCGGCTTGAGGACAGAAAAGGAAAGTGGAATTCCCGGTGTAGCGGTGAAATGCGTAGATATCGGGAGGAACACCAGTGGTGAAGACGGCTTTCTGGTCTGTTGCTGACGCTGAGGAGCGAAAGCCAGGGGAGCGAACCGGATTAGATACCCGGGTAGTCCTGGCCGTAAACGATGGATACTAGGTGTGGGAGGTTCGACCCCTTCCGTGCCGCAGCTAACGCATTAAGTATCCCGCCTGGGGAGTACGGCCGCAAGGTTGAAACTCAAAGGAATTGACGGGGGCCCGCACAAGCGGTGGAGCATGTGGTTTAATTCGATGCAACGCGAAGAACCTTACCAGGGTTTGACATGCTGGTGGTAGAAGCCTGAAAGGGTGACGACCTTCGGTTTTCCGAGGGAGCCAGCACAGGTGCTGCATGGTTGTCGTCAGCTCGTGTCGTGAGATGTTGGGTTAAGTCCCGCAACGAGCGCAACCCTTACCCTTAGTTGCGACC
>Ga0334883_1004107_pt1 | contig 14454 bp, 10 predicted proteins | sample GraSluR1_MG_6_FD_207230 | JGI IMG/M metagenome (GOLD analysis project Ga0334883, IMG submission 207230) | Sludge microbial communities from methane-producing bioreactor in Wageningen University, Netherlands - Granular Sludge_09_05-R1 | ecosystem: Engineered > Bioreactor > Anaerobic >... | reverse complement strand
GGCGTACGAAGCGGCGCCCTGTGCGTCCCGAGAGGCCCAGTTCTGCAGCGATGCGATCGGCGAATTCTTTCTGTGTTCCTGGCATCCGTGTCACGTCCTTGTCCTTCGAGATTTTTCGGGCCGACGGATGATTGTCGGCCCGCAGACTCGGTCAGAAGTGCCCAGAAGCCGGCTTCCCACCTTCCAAGGTGCCGTCCGAGACTCTCGATGCCCAGCCCACCGCACCACGCTGTCGGGGTTCGCCCGCAGCGGTCCTCCAGGAAAGGGCTGCTCCTTGTCTGCTAGTGATTTCTCCTGGTTCAGAGGTCTTCAAACCTCGGGTCGGCCCAGGAGTTTCGTGGAATCCCCCGGATCGGCCCGCAGGCTCGGGAGAGACCGGGGCGCCTATTCGCGATGCGGGGGCCATGGCCTGCTGCATCGAGCCTGCGAGGGCGACAAGACTTTTCCCCGTCGGTCGCGAATCAGCCCCAGACGGACTCCGCCCGTGAGGGCGGGCGACCCTCCCCGCCCGTGAGGGCGGGCTAAGTAGTATAGGAGCGCCCCGGCGTGCTCGATCCGCTCTTCACACTCAGTTCCCAGAATCAGAGGCTGACGGAGAATACCCAGCGCTCCAGCGATGCCGTGCGAACCCAGGCCCTCAAGGAGGGCAAGGAGAAGGGGCGTCGGGGAAACCTGGATTCAACCGAGATCTCGTCGGACCTCAACCAGATGGGTGAGGACCTCCTGGGTTCGATGGACCCGGACCTTTTCGGTCGGAGCGGAAGGTCGTCCCTCTTCAAGAGGCTGTGGGAAGAGACGGTGGAACAGGAGGCCGAGGAGGAGGGGGAGGGGGAGGAGGAGTCTGGCCGGCGCCATCGGGACGGTCTGCTCATGGAGGTCCCGGAGCCTCCAGACGAATCCGACGAACCACCCCCTCCCGAAGAGCCCGCTCGGCCGTCTCCCGTCCTGGATGTGTCGGAGCCGCCGGCGTCCCGTCCAGAGGCCGCTCCTGCCACGGACGAGCCTCCGCGGACGGGCTCGCCTCCTGTCTTGCCGGGCCGCGAGGTCCTGGAGTTCAGCGCTCCTGAAAAGAAGCCCGCTCCCCAGGTCGAGAAAGAGCCTCCCTCGATGGCGCGCCCGACCAGCCAGGGCTCGCTGCTGGACATCTCCGAGGGGTTCCTGCTGCACGAGTCCACGGTCGAGTTCGAGGCCGCGGACGAGGCCGCCACGGCAGTCGAGGCGGAACCCCTCCCAGCCCACCTGGAGGCCGTGCTGGCGGCCTTGATGCAGGGAGACTCCCGCTCCACGGGCTGGCCTCGCCTGCAGAGGCTTTTGGGGCGTTTCGGGGCCGGGGTCCTGGGGCTGTGCGTCGCACAGAAAGTCCGGGTCTGCCTGCTTCCCAGAGGCAGCGGGTTGAGGTCCCATCCGACGGTCCGGGCGGTCGTGGGGCAAGGCAAGGCCCGCGGCGGTGCCTATCTGCCCGAGAGCCGGACCTGCCTGGTGGAGGAGGAGGCCCTGTCGGCCCCGCCGTGGGGGTTTCACCCGGTCCTGTTCTATTTTGCCCAGGCCTGGGACCATGCCCTGGGAGGAGAGGAGTTCGCCAGTCTTCAGTCGGCAGCGGTCAAGGCCAGCTTTGATGCCTGCCGTCGCGGTCTGCCGGGACACACCTTCCCGGACGGCTTCGCGGGCGAGTCGCCCGTCCACTATTTTGCCCAGGCGGTGGAGTCCTATCTGGCCGAGAACGATTCCACGGATCCCTTGTGGACCCGCGAGGACCTCTACGATTTTGACCGGTCCATGTTCTCTTACGTGGAGTACCTGTGGCGGCAAGGGAACCGCACGGCGTGAACCTCCTGATCCATCCTCTGCTGAAGACCCGGGACGGGCGCAAGATCGGGGAATTCCCCATCGGTAGCGTGTCCTGGGATGCCGCGACGGGAACGGTCCTGGACTGTCCCGATCGGGACCTCTTTCGTCTGCTTCACCGGCACTTTTCGTGGCCGATTCCGGTTCGTCGGGCCCGGGGTGGACCCGCAAGCGCCCTGCTGCACGAGTGGGAGGAGCTGGCGCCGGGCAGTGAGGAGCACTTCCGGGAGGCTGTGAGCCGACTGCACCGACTGGGCTTTGTCGCTCGACCGTTGGGATCCCAGGATTGAGCTCTTGGGGGCGACCCAGGATTCCTAGTGTGGTGCGAAGGGTCGGGCCAGGAGCATCCCCAGGGGGATTCCGGGCAGGCTCAAGACCAGGGCAACCGGCCAGTTGTGGCTCAGCATGTAGCCGACGTAGCCGCAGACCAGGATGCCTGCGCACACCGCCAGGGCGCGCACTGTGCGAAACACGCGCGTCTGTCTGCTGTAGCATTCGGGATGGTAGAAGGCCTGCTCGCCCTGGATCTGGACCTCGACGGCATTGGATCGGGTCAGGCTGACTCCGCATTGCCGGCAATCCACCAGCTCGGTCGTCGGACCGCACTTCTGGCAGTAGATGGGTTTGTGGAAGGTCAGCTTCTCGGGAGCGTAGACCGAGAAGAGGTCCATGGCCCGCTCGCACTTGGTGCATTTGAAGGGCTTGTGCTCATGACACTTCTTGCAGACTCCGTCGCCGCCGGTGTCCACGGGGGCTCCGCATTTGATGCAAGGGTACGCCGGCACAGCGCCTCCTCGGAATCAGGGAATCTGGATCCGTTCGTTTCGAGCTTGCGGACATCCTGCGTGCGTGGGGGAATCCGCTTGTCGCGCCCCGAAGCTCAGGGCGTTCGGGAACCCTCATCAAGACCCGGACACATGCCTGAATCGGCCGCCTGGCGTGAGAACCGAGGGCCACGGCAGGTGGCCGATTCGGGATATGACGAGATCCGGAGGCAGCAGCAGTGAACAGGAAATGGATGGTTGTAGCCCTGGCCCTGGCCGCTTTGCTGGTTTGGACGGGCCGTGCCCAGGCCCAGCTCTTGATGGTGACCGGGGAATATCAGGTCACCAACGTGGACCGGGCCGAGCAGCGTATCGGCATCGCCTTGAGGGGAGACGACCCGGACCGGCGCCAGAACTGGGTCCACGTCCGGGCCGACACCAAGATCGTCCGGCGGGTCTGGCTTCGAGGCGGGGCCTTTCGGGACGAGTTCATGACCTGGAATGGCTTTTTCGACTACGTCCGGAAGGGGACCAAGCTGAAGGTCCACGGCGGAAGGAACTGGGACGGAACGATCCAGGCCAAGAAGATCTGGCTGTAGGGTCCATCCGTGGGTGCCGCCGGAGCCCCGAACCTTCCCGAATCACGGTGAAGGTCGGGGCTCCATCCTGCGGCGGATTTCTTCAGGGGTGACCAGTTCCCCCTGGTCCATTCCGGGGCAACGAATCCCCGCTCGCCGCCAGGCCCGCGGGCTGCGCAGATTCTCGGGCCAGAACGGCCAGGTCCGACACTGTTGGGGCCGATCCTGGTAGACCCGGCAGAGGGCCTTCCCGGGAACGCCCTGACGCTCCAGCATCGTGCAGTCCAGGCCTTGCCCCTCCGGCGCCTGGACTTCCTGCAGGGCCCACCCGCAGTCGGTCCGCAGGGCGTGTCGGTTCAGGAACTCCCGGTAGTCCAGGCCCAGGTTCCTGGCCATTCGCAGCCCCTCGCCCCGGGTGAATTCCACCAGGCCCGGAGGACCTGTACAGCATTGACCACAGCCCGTGCATTCGAAACGCAGGCCTTCAGAGTACCACTCACGGGATGCAGGGGCGCCGGGCATGCTTCTCCTTGGATCTACTTCCAGACGTTTGCTTCTGGAAGCGCGGTGGGTTCACTGGTCCTGACGACCTCCAGGGCACCCCATCCGCCGGTGATCAGGCGCGGCTGCTCGAAGGTCACGGTCTTGTAGTAGCATGAGCCGTCTGGTTTGCGGGCGGCCACTGCCGCGTTGAGGTGGCGGGACACGATGGGGCTGTTGCCCCCCGAAGCCCGGTTCATCCACCAGTCCTTGTCCACGATCACGACCCGCATGATCCGGCTCCAACCGGCGCGCGTCAAGAGGGTCTTCATCTGGCCCTCCAGGGTGGGGTTGGACTGTCCGGCCCGGGGCATCGCCTGGGCGCCGGCCGCCGCCCCCCGGATTCTCTGGTGCAGGGCCTGATAGCCGGAGAAGTCCGAGCCTTCCAGGGTGAACTCCCCTTGGGCATACACGTCGCCGTAGGCCTTGATCTCGACGCGGACCTGGTGCGTTCCGGGGCTCAGCTCGCCGAGGTATTTGGTGAAGAGTTCCGGCCCGAAGCGCAGGCCGTCCTTGGTTCCGTAGACGATGTCCCGATCCCGGTAGGCGGTCATGCGCGAGGGGTCGGGGGCGATGTCCAGCAGGAAGTCGCTGCGCTCGAGCAGCTCCGGTCGCCTCAGGGCGATGGTTCGGTAGGCCTTCTGTTCGCCGTCCAGGAAGAAGTAGGTGATCAGGTAGTCGGTGTGCGGCCCCAGCAACTGCTTCCAGGGTTTGTCGGCCCGCATCAGACAGTAGATGGGTTGTGGTGCCTGAAAGGTCGAGACGGTGGCGGGTGGGTTCTTGGGGTCGATGGGTTGGCTGGAGAAGATGGCCTCGTCGGCCAGTGCCGGGTCGGCCAGCACCAACCCGAGGAAAGCCAGGATCGTCGCGACGGTTCTCAGCATGGAGAACCACCTCCCTCCCGAGGGTGCCCCCCCCTCCTGTGGGGTTTCCTGGGTCTGAGCGATCTTCCCTCCCGGACCTCCTGGCACGATCCTCGCCAGGAGCCGTTGCCCGGGCGTGGAAGAGCAATCGAAAACGGGAGGTCTGCGATGCGGAGCGTCCTTGTCCACGTCCAGGTCAAGCCGGGCTTCGAGGAGGCCTTTCTGGAGGCCACTCTGGCCAATGCCCGACAGAGCCGGGCCGAGCCCGGGATCGCCCGCTTCGACGTGGGACGTAGTCCCGAGGACCCGAGGCGCTTCCTCCTGGTCGAGGTCTACCGCACGCCCGAGGCACCCCAGCAGCACAAAGAGACCGCCCACTACGCCCGCTGGCGGGATGCGGTGGCCCCGATGATGGCCGAACCGCGGCAGAGCCTGAAGTTCGACATGCTCTTCCCTGAGGAGGAGGACTGGTAGGGTGCCGGTCTCCTTCGAGTTCGCCACCGCCGTACGGGTCGTCTTCGGCTGGGGTCGCCTGGCGGAGGCGGGACCGATGGCCCGGGAGTTCGGTCGGCGGGCACTTCTGGTGCGGGGGGCCTCGGCGGACGCGAGCGCGCGGGTCCAGGGGCTGCAACGGGTGCTGGAGCGGGCGGGCGTCTCGTGGGTGGGCTGTCCGCTGGCCTCCGAACCCTCGCTGGAGGATGCACGCCACGCGGCCTCTCGGGCCCACGCTGAGGGCTGTGACCTGGTGGTGGCCTGTGGAGGAGGGGCGGTGTTGGACTTGGGCAAGGCCGCTGCGGCCTTGCTGAGCAACCCGGGGGATCCCTTGGACTATCTGGAGGTGGTGGGCTCGGGACTCCCCTTGTCGCGCCCTTCGGCTCCGCTCCTGGCCCTTCCGACCACGGCCGGAACCGGCTCGGAGGTGACCCGGAACGCGGTCCTGTCTTGCCCTGAACACGGCGTCAAAGCCAGCATGCGCAGCCACTGGATGCTGCCTCGGGTGGCCTTGGTGGACCCTGAGCTGACCATGGGGCTTCCTCCCCACCTGACGGCCTCGACCGGGATGGACGCCCTGACGCAACTCTTCGAACCCTTCGTCTGTCGGCGTGCCCAGCCCCTCACCGACGCGTTGTGCCGGGATGGCCTGGGCCGGGTTGCCCGATCCTTGAGGAGGGCCTGCGCCGGCACCCCGGATCGGGAGGCTCGGGAGGACATGGCCCTGGCCAGCCTCTTCGGAGGCATGGCCCTGGCGAATTCCGGCCTGGGCGTGGTCCACGGGCTGGCGGCTCCTCTGGGAGGAGCCCTCCACGCTCCCCACGGGGCGCTGTGCGCCGCGATCCTGCCCCACGCCGTCGAGGTGAATCTGGCTGCCTTGCGCGTTCGGGATCCGAAGAGCCCGCTTCTGGAACGCTTCCAGGAGGCGGCCCGTCTTCTCACGGGTCGGCAGGATGCCTCGGCGCAGGATGGAGTGCGTTGGTTGCAGGACCTGGTCTGCGACCTGAAGATCCCCGGCCTGGCCAGCCTGGGTTGTCGGAACTCGGATCTGGAAGGGATCTGCGCGAAGGCGCGGGAGGCCTCTTCGTTCAAGGCCAATCCGGTGGCGCTGGAGGATTCCGAGATTCGCGAGATTCTTCAGCGGGCCCTGTAGTCCCGCGCTCCAGGACTCAGAACGGGCCGGGCCGAAGGCTGTCCCCATGGCGCCGCTGGACGGGAGGAGCAGGCGAAACCTGGCCATCGCGCTCTTCGCATTGGGCGGAATCGCCGCCCATCTGGTGATCCGCATCGGCTTTCCCGGTCCCTGGCTTGAAGCCCCGCTGCACGCGGTCCTCTGGCTTGGTGGAGTTCCCTTGATCCTGGAGCTGCTGGGCAAGGCCTTCCGAGGAGAGTTTGGCTCCGATCTTCTGGCCGGGCTCTCCATCCTGACCGCACTGCTGTTGGGGGAATACCTGGCCGGGGCCTTGGTGGTCCTGATGCTCTCCGGAGGAGCGGCCCTGGAGGATTTCGCCGTGCGGCGGGCCTCCTCGGTCCTGGATGCCCTGGCCCGCCGGGTGCCCTCGGTGGCCCATCGACGGAACGGCGAGACGGTCGAGGACCTGGAGCTCCAGGCCGTCCAACCCGGAGACCTCCTGGTCCTCTTCCCCCACGAGATTTGCCCCGTGGATGGCGAGGTCGTCGAGGGACGCGGAGTCATGGACGAGTCCTATCTGACCGGCGAGCCCTTCATGATGTCCAAGACCCCCGGCTCGACGGTCCTCTCGGGCGCCATCAACGGAGCCTCCCGATTGACGATCCGGGCCACCCGCAAGGCCGTGGATTCCAGGTATGCCAAGATCATGGAGGTGGTGCGCAGTACCGAGCACAAGAGGCCTGCGCTGCGGCGCCTGGGCGACCGCCTGGGGGCCTGGTACACTCCGTTGGCGCTGGTGGTCGCTCTGCTGGCCTGGGTCGGCTCGGGCGAGTCGGTCCGCTTCCTGGCAGTCCTGGTCGTGGCCACTCCCTGCCCGCTGCTGATCGGCATTCCGGTGGCCATCATCGGCTCGGTCTCGGTGTGTGCCTCCAGGGGCATCGTCGTCAAGAACCCGGCCGTGCTCGAACAATTGGGGACGTGTCGGACCATGATCCTGGACAAGACCGGAACCCTGACCTGCGGGCGACCGGAATTGACCGAGCAGGTGGTCCTGGGGCGTTGGCAGGCCACCGAGGTCCTTCGCCTGGTGGCCAGCTTGGAGCGCTACTCGAAGCATCCTCTCGCCCGGGCCATCCAGGAGGCGGCCACGCGCTTGGGATTGGACCTGCCCGAGGCGGAGTCGATCCACGAGGCGCCTGGAGAGGGCCTGCTGGGAATGGTGGAAGGTCACTCCTTGAAGGTGTGCAGCCGCCAGCAGGTGGGTTCGGCCGCCCGAGACCTTCCCCCGGGCTCGGGATTGGAGTGCCTGGTCCAGATCGACACCGAGCTGGCCGCCTGGTACCGCTTCCGGGACGAGCCTCGGGCCGAGAGCCGCCCATTCATCGGCCATCTGGCAGAGATGCACGGCTTCGAGAAGGTGATGATCGTCTCGGGAGATCGCCTCGAGGAGGTCCGCTATCTGGCCGACCAGGTCGGGATCCAGGAGATTCACGCCGCTCAGAGTCCCGAGCAGAAGCTGGCCATCGTCCAGGACGAGAGTTCCCGCGCCCGCACCATCTACCTGGGAGATGGCATCAACGATGCCCCCGCCCTCATGGCCGCCACCGTCGGGGTTGCCTTCGGACAGAACTCCGATGTGACGACGGAGGCGGCCGGAGCGGTGATCATGGAGAGCACCCTCGAGAAGATGGATGAGTTCCTTCACGTGGGCGCCAGGATGCGGCGGATCGCCCTGCAGAGTGCCCTGGGAGGGATGCTGCTGTCGCTTCTGGGCATGGGTGCGGCAGCCTTTGGCTGGTTGACCCCGGTCGCCGGCGCCCTGGCCCAGGAACTCATCGATCTGCTGGCGGTCCTGAATGCGCTGAGAGCCTCCTTCCCCCCGCCCAGTCTGGTGGACTTCCGGAGGAATTGATCCCACGAACTTTATCTTTGAAAGGATTTGCCCGGTCAGGAGGGACTCCGGCCACAGAAGCCCGAACAGACTCTTGGGACCATGCCCCACGAGCCATCCTTCACTCCCTTGACCTTGCCCCCTGGGCTTCGGACGGCCAGGGACCCTCTGCGGAAGGGCCTGGCTGACTTGTTGCGTGGTGTCTCCCACGGGCTGGAGAGCCAAGGCCCGCTGGGCGCCGCATGGCCCTTCCGCCAGGCCCTGGACCTGACGACGATCTTCCTGGCTGCGGCAGCCATTGCGCCGTTGTCTCCAGGGGAAGCGCCGCTGCCCGGTTGGCGTCGGGGGCTCTGGAAATCCGACTTTGCCGACATGGCGCCGGGACTGTTGAACTGGGCGGTGGCCTACCTGCCCAAGCGCAGCCGTCAGAACCGTCTGGCCAGCCACCTGCTCGATTTCCTCTTTGAAGACGGCTCGCGTCACCTGGCTGGAAAGCCTCGGCCCCATGCCGGAATGTTTGGCCTGGGAGACCCGTCCATCACCGGCCCGGGAGCCTGGCAGGACTGGCGCGAGCGCTTCTTCTCGCGGGATGACACCGAGGGGCTGGCAGAAGCTGCCTCGGGATTGACGGCGCACCTCGAGAGTTTCTCCGCTCTGCTGCCACGCCTGGACGATTTCCTGGCCTCGCTGGGGATCGGGGTGGCCTCGCGGGGTGACAGCGGGCGGCTGACGCTCAATCTGGGAGACGAATCTGAAGAACTCGCGCCCTTCCTTCTGGTTCGCGACTGCCCGCAATGTGGCCTCAAAGACAGTCTCTTCGCCTTGACGGCGCCCAGCCTGGGCGAGCGATACCCCTATTGCGAGGTCTCAACGGGCCACCTGATCCCATTTTCGGTTGATTCGGCCTTCCAGCGCCGCTTCTTCACCGGAGGGGCTCCGACTCGGCGGAAGGATTCCCCACCCCTGCGCCCTCAAGGCCTGGAACGCCTGGTCGAACGCTCCGAGAGGGCGCGACCGGGGACGGCCTCGGAGGGGGTGGCTCTTCTCCAGGAGGCCCTGACCCCCGAGGCCTGGACCCGCCATCATCTGCCGACGCTGATGGTCTTGTGCCAGGCGGGAGAACCGCTTCCCCTGGAGGTCCTGGCAGACCCCTCGCTGGGGTGTCGGGATGCCGTGGCTGCCGCAGGACGCATGGTGGGCCTGGTCGTGTTCTGGGAGAACGGTGCCGTCGAACCGGCCTCTGCGACCCTGGCGGCCGAGCTGAACGAGCTGTTCCCGGCCGAAGCCACGCAGGCCGCCCGTCGTCTGGCCCTGTGGGCGGAAGCGCTCTTCCAGGAACCCGGCGGGGCCGGTGCCGGCGAGGGCATGGCGGGGCGCGGCCTGGCCCGATGGGCCCTGGCATCCGCTGACACGGAGTTGTGCGCCCGTCTGGCCCAGACCCCGAGCGTGGAGACGGAGCTTCTGCGCTGGCTTGCCGAAGAAGAGGCGGCAGGACGCCGGACGGTGGTCCTGCAGGTGAGCCAGGACTGGCTGAAGATGTTGGCCGATTCGTCGGCCTCCCTGCGGCAGGCCCGTCTGCACGCGGTGCGTGGGGGAGTGCGCCGGCGTGCCGCGGAGCATGGCCTGGCTCGGGAAGAGTTGGACCGGGCCCTGGCCCTGGCACCTTCGGGACCTGCGACTTACGAATTCCGTGCCCGGACCCTGACCGAGAGGGCCCGCGCGCATCTGGACCTGCGTCAGCCGGCCTCGGCCGCCGAGGACGGCGCCCAGGCGGCCGAGGCCTGGAAGCGGGCGACCGCCACCAGTCCCGATCTGCCCGGGGCCGTCCTGGCCCGGGTCGAGCTGGCCAGCCTCCGGGGCAAGGCGCTTCAGGCCTTGGGCCAGTCCCGCCAGGCGGCGGCGCTGATGCAGAAGGTGGCCGACGGGTTGCCAGAACCCCAAGGAGAAGTCGAAGTCCTGGCCTGGATCCAGTTGAGGGTGGGCCTGGGTGAACTGCTGCGGGGCCTGGGCGACAACTCGGGATCGCGTCATCACTTCCGGAAGGGCTTGGAGCTCTTCTCTCGTGCACCTTCGGACGTCGATCTGCGAGAAGCCCGAGCTTCGGCTCTGCGGGGTGCGGCCGGGGGGGACGACGCCGAGGTGGCCTGCAAGCATCTGGCTGAGGCCCGCGAACTGCTGGAAGCATTGGTTCAGGGAGCCGGGCGGACCGATCTGCGGCCTGCCCTGGCGGGTGTCCTGGATGAACTGGCCACCGCTCGCGAGCGCTCGGGACTGCTGGCGGAGGCCCGCGAAGCGGGAGAGGTGGCCAACGAGCTTTTCGCCCGTCTCTTGGAGGAGCATGGACGCCCCGAGTGGCGGACGGCCAGAGCTCGGGTCCTGGGTCGGCAGGCCAGGCTGTCGCAGACCATGGGACGAACCCGTCAGGCGGAGGAGGAGCTGGGCCAGGCCCTTGAACTGCTGCACGAGTTGGGTGAGGAGGCCCGAAGCCGGCTGCGAAGCCAGGAGTTGGACCTTCACAGCCAGCGGGCGACCTTGAGGATCGAGCAGGAGTGTTGGACGGAGGCCCTCGAGGATCTGGGGGCCGTCTTGGAGTTGGGCTCGTCCGATCCTGGCGGGGGCGCGCTGGTCGAGCGCGTGGCTCGGGCTCACCGGGAGCGCGGCCGGATCCTGGTCAAGCAGGGACTTCCTTCCCAGGCCATGCAGGATTTCGATCGAGCGGTCGAGCTGACCGGCCGCAAGGAGGATCACGCCTTCCGGGCCGAGATTGCCCGGGACCGGGCGCCGGTCCTGCTGGCGGCCGGCTTCCCGGAAAGGGCCGAAGAAGACTGTACCCTGCTGTTGGAGCGGGGCGTGCCCGCGTTGGAGAAGGCCGATTTGCAGATCCTGCGGGCCGTGGCCCGTCTGCGCGCCGGTCGCCTGGCCGAGGCTCTGGAGGACTTCACCGAGGCGGAGAGCGGCTGCTCGGAACCCCGACGTTGTCGGGTGGGGCGGGGGTTGGCTCACCTGCGCCTGAACCACAAGGATCAGGCTCTGGCTTGTTTCCAGGGCGTCCTGGACGAGATCGGCGACCAGCCTCCCGCTGCCGCGCGTGTCGAGGCGATTCTGGCCCATGGCGGCGTGGCCACGCTTCGAGAGTCGGTTGGCGGCGCCGAGCAGGCCCGGGCGGACTGGTCCGCCACCGCGCGCGCCTGGGGGAGCGAGGGCGCCGAGCCGGGACTCTTTGCCTGGGAGGTCGGAGAGATGTTGGCCCAGGCCGGGCAGGCGCACCTGGCCCACGGGGATCCTGGAGTGGCCCTTTCCAGTCTTCAAGCAGCCTTGCAGTTGCTGGACCAACCCGCAGTGCAGGGCCACTCTGCTGCGGTGCATCTGCGCGTGCGAGGGGCCATCGCACGAGCGCTGGCCGGGCTGGGGCGCGAACGGGAAGCCGTCGAGGAGGCCCGAGCCGCCCTGGATGTGCCCGAATCCATCCTCCGCCAGGAACCCGAACTGGCTGCCAGCCTTCATTTCTTCTGTGGCCAGGTGCTGGTCGGCGCCCTGTCCTGGGGTGAGTCGGTCCAGGCGCATCTCGATCAGGCGGTCACCCTGTACCAAAGTCTGCTGGAAGATCGCTGGGATGCGGGGACCCAGAGCAATCTGGCCCTGACGCTGGTGCTGCGCGGCACCGTGCGCAGTGGCGCCGGCGAACTCGCGTCGGCCGTGGCCGATCTGGACGAGGCCGTCGAGCTGCTGGAGAGTCTGCGCAGTCGAATGGATGGCCGTGGGCTGGAATGGGAAATGGCCCTGGCCCTGGCACGTCGGGCTGAAGCCCTGCTGGCTCGCGACGAGGCCTCGGCTGCCTCAGCCTCCCTGGCGACGGCTTCCCGGATCCTGCCTGCGGCACCGGCGCCCCGCCCCATTCACGCCTGGGTTCGAGGTCATTTTCTGGAGGCCCTGGCAGGCCTTCTGGCCGGCGAGCATTCCCTTGAGGCCTGGCAGGTCCTGGGGAGTCTGACCTGCCTGGATTGCTGGTCATGGGCAGAGCGCAATCGCCTGGAAGAGAGCTGGTGCGCGCTGCTCCAGACCGACCTGGACCAGGAGGTGCTGCCCATTCTGGCGGGAGTGGTCGGCTATCTGGCTTCCTCCAGCACCCCTGAAGGCGAAAGCGTGGCTGGAACGCGGCTCCTCCATGCGTGGTGTCGGCGTGGACTGACCCTGGCGGAATCTGATCACCCGATGGCGGAACCGTTGCTGAGGTCCCTGGTGGACCTGGTCTCTTCCGGACCCTGGAGCCCCGAGATCGCCTGCGATGCCCTGAAGGGCCTGGCCAGCCTGTGGGAGGCGCGGGGCGAGCCCACCACCGCGCTTCAGTACCTGGAGAAGGCTTTCGCCCTGGTCGCCTCGGCAGATTCGAAGAACACCCCGACAGCGGCTTCAGTGCTTCTTTGCCGAACCCGGCTGGCCGATCGCCTGGGGCAGCGGGAGGACGCTCGAGAGAGCTTCCAGAAGGCGCTGGAGCTGCTTCGGCAGATGCCGCCTGCGGCGGTCCCCTCCTCCATGCGGGCGGAAGTCTCCCGCCTGCAGGAGATTCTGGGATTTTCCGAGTTGCCGGCCTTGTCGCCGGATCCGGATGCGGGGGCGCCTGGCCCTGAGACTCCATCGTCCACCGAGGCGCCTTCGGCCGAAGCCTTGGACATGCCCTCGGGGACCGAGCCGCCCCCTCCCGAGACGGCGACTCTGGCCGAGGAAGCCAGGTCGGCTCCAGCCGAGACTCCGACCGGCTTGCAGGAGCCTTCCCCGGCCCCGCTCGACGCGGTGCCCCCGGAGGCCGAGCAGGTTCACCTGAAGACCTCGGAGGCCTCCCCTCCGGCGGCCTTTGTGCAGTCGGTGCCCACCGAGGCCTGGGATCCCGTCAGGGCGCACGAGCAACTGGATGCCGCCTTGGAGGCCCTGGATGCTTCGGACCTGGCGGAGGCCGAAAGGTTCCTGCTGGAAGTGGGCCACGACCTTCCGCGCTCGGATGGTCCCCCGAGTCCCGATGTCCTGGAGCTGCTTCCGGGGCTGCTGGAGGGCCTGCAAGGGGTGGTCGACGGGATGCTTGAGCGCGGCTGGCTTCCACGCGCCCTGGCCATCGCGGAGTATGGCAGCTCGCTGGCCAACAACCATCTGGCGGCCAGCTTCGATCAGGAGGCCTGGCCCTGGTGGGGTGATGTCGAGTTCCTCCTGGGTCGGCTTCATCGCGAGCTTTCGCATCTGGACAAGTCGGCGGTCTTCTTCCGAAGAGCCCGGGAGATCTACACGGGCGTCGCCATGCAGGGAGGTCCCGAAGAGTCCTGGTTGGATGCCTGCCGGGCCGCCATGGCCGGGGCCGCCACCTGGCAGGATCTGGGGGTCCTGGGAGAAGCCGAGGTGGAGTATTCCCAGGCCGTCGAACTGGGTCTGGAGGCCATGCGCGGCAATCTGCCGGAGGGGATCAACCAGGCGCGGGTCTATCTTGGCCGAGGGCGTCTGCGAATCCAGGCGGGCCGATTGCAGGAGGCCCTGCCGGACTACGAGTGCGCCATGGACCTGTACGTGCGGTTTGCCGAGGCCGGCCATGAGGAGCTTCTGCCCGAGCTGGGAGCGGCTCGGATCGGCATGTCCGAGGTCCTCTACCGCCTGGGTCGTCGAGATGAGGCCGAGGCCTGGCGTCTGGCGGCCATCGACACCATGGACCAGCTCCTGGCGCAGGACAAGCAAGAGGAAGCCACCGGGATCGGCGAGCTCCTGATCGGCCTGGAGACCTTCCGCCCCGAGCCGTAGCCCCGGCGCAACCCCGGCGATGCCGGTGGTTATCGACCTTTCCCGCAGTCCGGCAGGCCCGATGGGGGCACGCATCCACGCCGTTGACCTGTCGTTCGGTCGCCCGGCCGGTCCGGGCCGCTGCCTCCATGCCCGGGACCCGCACCAGGTCCTCGCGGGCCGTCGTCCGGTCGGCCAGGCCGGTCCAGGCCGCTCCCTGACGCCGGACGCGGCCATTCGAGGGGAAGGGGGTGACAACTCCTGGCGGCGGCCTGGCCTATCCTGGATCCAGGCGTCTGGCGGAGCTTCCAGGTCGGCATCAGCTTCTCCAGGGCCATCAGGATGGATGCGAGGGAGCCGGACATGGAAGGTCGCACCGCCCTGCCGGAGCTGCTTCCGGCCAGGATGCTCAACGAGTATGTCTATTGCCCGCGCCTGGGTTTCCTGGAGTGGGTGGAGGGGGAATTCGCCGACAACCAGTTCACCGAGGATGGCCGCTTTCAACACCGTCGCGTCGATCGCCGTTCAGGGGTCCTCGCCCCCCCCGAGACTGCGGGAGAGGAGGACCCCGAGCGCCCCAAGGTGGCCCGCT
>Ga0334883_1004106_pt1 | contig 14457 bp, 16 predicted proteins | sample GraSluR1_MG_6_FD_207230 | JGI IMG/M metagenome (GOLD analysis project Ga0334883, IMG submission 207230) | Sludge microbial communities from methane-producing bioreactor in Wageningen University, Netherlands - Granular Sludge_09_05-R1 | ecosystem: Engineered > Bioreactor > Anaerobic >... | reverse complement strand
GTCAACCTGGCGCCTGCTTCGGTGCGCAAAGAAGGCCCGGTGTATGACCTGCCGATCGCGCTGGGGGTACTGGAAGCAACGCGCCAGCTGCCACCGGGTGTGCTGGATGGAGCCATGGTGATCGGCGAATTGTCGCTGGATGGCGGTGTGCGCCATGTGGCGGGTGTGCTGCCCATGGCAGCCCTGGCGCGCGAAGAAGGTTTCCAACGTGTGTATGTACCGGCGGTGGACGCGCCCGAAGCCGCGCTGATCCCCGATATCGAAGTCTATCCGATCGAATCGCTGCTGCAGTTGGTGGCTCAACTGACCGGGCAGGAAACCATCCCATCCTTCACCCTGCAGACTGAACTGACCCCCGATTTTGTCTTCCAGACCGATTTCCGCGACATACGCGGCCAGGAACATGTCAAACGGGCGCTGGAGGTGGCGGCGGCTGGATTCCATAACATGTTGATGGTGTGTACATAACATTTTCTAACTCGCCAAACCACCCTTCAATCCGAATACTGCCTTCTTTGTTGACATAGACGATCACATGCAACAGCTCTAACACCTGTCGAATATTCTTTTGCGTTGGCTGCCATTGCTCATCGATGATGCGCGCTTGGATCGCTGCTGAGTATTCTTGAATGCTCAGTAATTCCTTTTCGCTTGGACCGTTATAATCCTTTTGCTCTAATGCAACTACCTGCTTCTGCAATTCATCCATCTCCGCTTCAATCACCAGGCGTTGTTTCAGGAATTCTTCCTTTGATATCAGCAATTCCGGATCGGCGTAAGCCAATAGCAGATTGTTTTTGGTGCTTTCCAGTTTGTTGATTTTATCTTGTATGACAGTGCTTTGCCTCTGGATTTTGAGACGTTCAGCCTCTATCTGCGCCAGATTTTCCTGGTAACCATGCAGGAGATATTCTGGATTCAATAACAGTGCCCGGATCTCACGCCAGATGATGGGATCAATGACGCGAGCACTTACCTGATGGTTGCAACAATGGCCCTGACTGACGCGGTGGCGGTAATGCTGGGCATCAACGGCACGGCGGTTGGATCCGGCGTTGGCGGTTTCACAGCTATAGGCTTTCTGACAGTCCTCGCAAAAAATCATCCCACTCAGTAAGTAAAATCGCTTGGGTTGTTTTCTCTTTTTGTCTTTGTTGAATGCCAACATTCGTTGGGCTTCCTCAAACAGATCCTCATCGACAAGCGGTGGGCAGGCCATTTCAATCCATTCAGCGGGATCACGGTACACGAGTTTGTTTTTCTCCCTTTTGCGTTGATTGTAATAATAATGACCGGCGTAATGGGTGGTGCGTAGCAGGCGGCTCACGGTGGACAAAGCCCATTGAGAATTGCCCCGGTATGTGGGTTGGCCTTGTTCATTCAATGCGTTCACAATCTTGCGAATGGAGAGGCTTTGTTCAACATACGCCTGGAAGATCCATTGAACAACCTGGGCCTGTTCAGGCACAATGGCCAGCCCCCCAAATGCGTTCTTATCAAGGTCATAGCCATAGGGTGGCTTGCCCGCCACATACTGGTTGGCCTGGGCTTTGCCGCGTTTGCCGCGGTTGCAACGTTCTACCCTTTTTGCATTTTCCCATTTGGCGAAGGTCGCGTCCAAATCTTTGCGAACCTCTCCTTCGGGTGTGTTCTCATAATTCCCCAGGGCATATTCCACGCGCACATTGCGTGCTTCAAATTCCAATTCAATCGTCTTGCGGTTGTAAGGATCGCGGGCAAGACGGTCCAACGAATGGATCACAACCACATCTACGCCCTGTTGGGTTGCAAAGGATAAGGCGGCAGTAAGGCCGGGGCGAATCACCAGGCTTGACGAAATATCGTCGACATAAGCCGGGATGGCATTTTCTTTGCAGGCAACATCCCCACCGGTCTCCGGGTCGATGTACTGATCCCCTACCAGGGTATAGTGCTGTTGTTGCAGATAGCGGTGGCATTCGGCCACCTGGGTGGAAATACTGAAATTGTCGCGCTGGTCATCGGTGCTGACACGCGCATAAATGATGCTTCGCTCACGCATTTTTCACCTCCCTGAAAGTTAAGTGTAAATAAGATTGGTCATCGATGGCCTGATGGCCAGGATGGATGGACAGTACCGGTATGTTAACTAAACCGATTTGTGTGTTGGTAGTCAAGCTGTTATTTTGTGCCAATGTTTCCTCCTGTGGATGGGTGAGCAGCAGGATCTAATGAAGGCTGAGACTCCCGCCGTGTAAGCTGCTATTCCTTCCGTTGAAAATGGTTTGGCCAAACCCGCCTACGCTGGCTCAGGTAGCGGGTTGCCTGCCGGGTGGCTGTGCTTGCCAGGGCACGGCTGGCCTTCCTGCGTCATAGAGATGGCACCAGGCTTCATCCAATTGCTTATTTGCCTGGAGACAGGCGGCAAGCTTGCTGAACTGGTACCACAACAGACATGGGTGATGAAGACTGTGATGTATGCGCAGGTCAACCAAGCCGCTACCTATGTCAGGCCGCTCGCCAGGATGGCAAGTTCAAGCAATTGGCTTGTCGCTAGCTTCCTGCGTTGAGGTGTGGGGATCGGTGTCTTCTTGCGCCTGTCCCCAGGATTTGCTCAGAATGTAACCGTAGACGGCGTTGATCGGAAAAGCTCTTTTCTTCCCATACAGATAAGTATCTGCCAAAGGAATGGGAGAACGATTCTGAAAAGCAAGTCTTTTGGGGCGAGGGGATATGTGTTTTTTGCTCATAATAACTCCAGATACATTTCTTAATTATTGTTATGTCGCGCAACCGTTTTTTGGGTAGCGATTGATAGGGACTGTTCACTGGCGAAAGAGACTGCGGTGGATGGAGCTGATAATCATCACCCACCAGGTGATGTCAGCATAATGGCACAGGCTGTTCTCACCCAGCAGTCTCGCATACAGCCAGTCGCGAAGAGTCTGCGCTAAAGCCTGGTGGATCTTAACCATAGCGTCATCCTTGGTACAGAAGGAGAGGGTGGAATACCAGATACTTGCTTCACGGTCTTGTTCCTGTATGTCACAAGCCTGGCGTCCCTATGTAGATGTTTCTCTCTTAGGGATTAAACAAAAAAGAACCAAAAGTATTAACCATGTTTTCACACCCCACCAGGGGATGTGATTAGTTAATATTTTGATTCTCGAACGTTTTGGTTTCATGTCCAGCTGGTAGTTCTCAAGGAATGGCCCAGCTGCCAATTATCATAGATTCATTTCATACCACTGGTGATTGGCATTTCAGCCAAGGGCCCATTGATAAGAATCTATTTATTAATGTACTGTCTATATTGTAAAAGATGGGTGGAAAAACGGTCAATAGGAAACCCATAAAAGCAGGAAAGTTTAAGATTAATGAAGGCAGAATGATGATACTTAGCGTGTTAATGGAGGCAGCCGGGATAGGACTACCCCCATTCGCGTTTATTACTCACAGCACAATCCCACCATACCTCAAATAGGCCTGCAGGAAGGCCAGGTGTGTGCGCGGACGATGATAACGCAGCACCATGCGCGCGTAGTGCGGCGCCAGGTGCGACCGGATGTCGGCGTAGGTGTGCAGTGTGAGGTATGCGTGCGGTGACAGTGTTTGCCCATTACACGTAATCATATTGGGCTGCCAGGCCTCCTCGATCAGGTGGTCCATCTGCCTGACCATGCCTGGGGCATATTCATGGTAGCCGGTGACTTTGAGCCAGGTACGCACATGCTGTTCATTCTTGTAGGCTTCCCCTGCCTGCTGGTTGAGCCACATGTGTACGATGTTCCAGCTGTGACCGGAGGCCAGCACCGAACGACGGATGAATTCCTGCAATACACTGACCGGTTGCTCACAGTAGTACAGGTCTCTCCAGGTGGTGTAGGTATCAGGCATGGCCCACCGCCTGTGAAAGGTAGGTGATCAGTTGCGCGGATGTGGCACGGATGCGCTCCAGGTGGGCCAGGATGTCTTTGGCAGCCAGGCCATGCAGGGCCAGGTAGGTCGGGCAGCGCAGTTCGGGCAGCTGGCAGTGTTTGGCGACCACGTAAGCCACGCCTTCAGCTTCGCATTCCATCAAGGCCACCGGCAGGGAGCTGTGCGGTTGGTGCAGGAGTTCATGCGCCAGTTCGTGGATGAGGGTCTTGGTGCCTGCCCCGGGTGCCAGCTGGATGCGTCCGCCGAAGGATGCCCCCTGGGTGTCGTCCCGGAAGGCTTTCTCCTCTATGATGATTTTGTTTTGCTTAGCGAATTGATAGAGGGCCTGCTCCAGGTCTTCATCTTTGGCTAGGCTGCGCCATTCAGGTGCCTCCGGCAAGGGTTCGCCCTCGGTCTGGCGGATGTCGAAGACATACACCGTGCGGAAGCCGGTTAAGTATTGTTCCTTTTCGCCGTGTTCATTCTCTTCTTTGCGAAACACCGGTGCCAGGATAGGGATGCCGCATTCGCCTTTCTTGACCTGCCTTCCCAATGCTTGCCAGGCACGGTAACCGGCCACCTGGCTGGCCTGCGGGTCATGGATGAGGATCAGGCAGATGTTGTGCAGGCTGTAGTGGTGGAAACGTGCGCAGTAATCCAAATACTGCTGCAAGGAAGCGCTCTGCTGGGTATGGTCAGTGGCTTGCGCCAGTTCTTCAATGGATTGCGTGATGCGGGTGAGTAGGGTCTGGGTGTTGTGTGTCATGTCATTGTCCTTTCTTGACATAGGTAAGAAAAGAGGTGCTGCCTTTTCTTTGACAGCACCTCTCTTTGGATGGGATACAGATGGTTTACAGATACAAACCAAAAGGCAATTCCCCGCTTTCGAGCAGCTCCTTGACGGCCTGCGCACTGGCCAGTGCCTCGGCATTGCGCGGATCGCTGTGGGTTTGTTCGGCGATGCCACTGAGCAAGCCAAAGGCAAAGGTGATCACCAGGCGCTGCAGCGTGCGGTGGTCGTAACGCAGATCGCGGCCTACCTGCAGGCCTTCGCGGTAACCGCGTCCGCCCAGGTTGCAGTAGTCGGATAAGAGCGCTGCCAGGAAGTCCGTCGTCAGGCTGCGCGCCAGGTAGTAGGTATCGATGCAGACGGTCTCTTCAGATTCACGGGGCAATACTTGCATGGATTTCGACATGATGTCCTCCTTCAGTCTTCATACACAGGCAATTCAAAGTGGATACGCACCCCCAGCACGTCACCGCCCAGCAGGTAGGCGACGGTGGCGGGAATAGGGTAGGCCAGGCGGTCCAGGTAGGGTGCCAGGCTGGAAGCCAGCCCGCGCGCCAGGAAACCGATGGCATCGCCCTCCGAACGCTGCACCTGGATGGCATTGCGGTCGTAGGGGTTATCCGGCTGGCGCACCAGTCACAGGCGTTCGCCCTCCGATAACTGACGGACGACATCCTGGCGGTTGTCAAAGGTCACCCCCACCACGGGGATGTGCTCGTAGGGGTAGATGGTTAAGGTTGGGGTAGGCATGGTTACGCTCCTTGTTGGGTAGAATCAGATACATTGGATACGATAGGTGGCAGCACATGCAGGGTCAGCGTGCCCGGGGTCGGATTGCTGACCAGCACGTAGCTGTCAGCGGGGAAACCAGCGGCTTTGAGCCAGTGTCCCTTGAGGCGGATGCGCGGGAAGCTGCGCTGTTGGGCAAAGTCACCCACGGCTTCGATCTTCAGCCGCCGGGGATGCAAAGTAGGGTGAGACATAGAGACTCCTTTCGCTTAAAACAAAAAAGCCGCCTGTCGTAATTGACAGACGGCTAGTGGAGAAACAGATGCGGGTCGGGGTGGTCGAGGTCAGCGCCGCAGCACTGGCATACCAGCCTGACATCATCCCATACCTCAGCGCCATTGTAATGCTGGCTGCCGTATTGAACGGCATGCAGGTGCGGGCAGCGCAGCTGGCGCAGGCGGGCATAGAAGTCCTCGACCTGGTACCACTGTGGCAGGGCGGGCAGCAGGTAGATTCCTGCAGATTCAGCATGGAACTGCACGCGCAGGTACATGTGGCTGTCCTCAGTGACGGCACTGTCGATGATGGTATATAACATGGGTTTCACCTCCTTTCTGGTTAAATGCAAAGACCCCCGCGCCAGGTGGCACAGGGGTTGGATGAGAAAACGACAGTCAATTATTCAGTTGTGGTTAAGACCCCCCTATGTTCACTTTTGAAACTGTGAACACTCAATATAAGCGTGTGTCACACCCGCAGGGGGTAAATTCCCTGAGAGGTGAGATTCTGCAACGGAGTGTTACTGATTAACGAATACAAACCACTGTAGAAATCGAAAAGGAGCAACCGGGTATATCCAGGATAGCAGCGCAGTGAAACTTTGGCTCAGATCATATAGCGAAGATAAAGTATAGTTTGATACCTTAATGCCATCTCAAGATGAGATAAATTGGTAAAAAAGGTATATAATCAGAAAAAACCTTATAATCAATTTCTGGGTATTCTTATTGACAATACTGCCTTTTTATTATTCTACTTGGGCCGAATTATTGTTAGAGACAAAGTAACGTTTTTAGTTGGTAATTGCTTGGAGTCGTCACTACTTATGGGCAGGGTTATGCATTGAAAATTACATTGATCAATCCACCATATATATTCAGTTCGCTGGAGGAATTAGGCTTTTCACAATGTATTGGCCTTCGCAGTATTTCTGCATTCTTGAAACAGGAGGGCTTTACCGATATTACCATAATAGACGCCCTTCATTTGGGTTTTCACAGGCAAATACCCTATAATGGTGGTTTCTTGGTGGGATTGGAAATTGAGGGTATTGTTGAAAGGATTCCCCCAAACAGCGACCTCATAGGGATATCTGCTCCTTTTAGTATCTTAGCACCTGTGGTCCATAAGCTAATCAGTGCAGTACGAAAACAACATCCTTGTGCGACCATTGTGATGGGCGGTGTCTATCCTTCCACACAACCTCACCTCAGTCTCACTTCGGATACCGACTATATCGTAATCGGCGAAGGTGAGTTGGCTTTTCTTGATCTTGCAAGAGGGAAAAACCCGCAAGAGATCAGCGGTGTGTACTCTGCACATACCATTCGATCTGCTACCGAGGGACTGAAAAGTGCCCCGCGGATACAAGATTTAGATTGTCTTCCCATGATTGATTACCAGCTGCCCGGAATTGACACTTACTTTTCTCGCTCCCCGCGCGGGAAAGCAGGTCGGGTTGCCTCGATTATCACCTCGCGAGGTTGTCCATTTGCTTGCGAATTTTGCTCAATTCATCCCGTGTATGGACGCACATACCGCACCCGTTCCGCCGATAAGGTGTTGGAGGAAATTCAATTTTTGGTGGAAAATTTTCGTATTCAAGCACTTGAAATCGAGGATGATAATTTCACTTTGTCAAAAGACAGAACCATCCAAATATTGCAGGGAATAAAGCAGATCAGAGAAAGGGGGACCAACTTGCGCTGGACAACCCCCAATGGCATACGAATCGACACGCTTGATGAAGAGGTCATTCGACTCATTGCAGCATCTGGTTGTGCCGGTATTGCCTTAGCGTTAGAACATGGTGACCCAGAAATGTTACGCCTAATGAATAAGAAGCTGGATCTTAACAAAGCCTTGGATGTTATCCGGCTTCTTATTGAGTACAAGATCCCTTGTATTAACCTTTTTTTCATTGTGGGCTACCCAGGTGAAACACGCGAACGTTTTGAAAATGCTGTATTGTATTTACAAAGAATAAAAGACCTGGGTAAACAAATATTCATTGATGTATATTATGCGCAAACCTATCCAGGGACCCGGCTTTCACAGCGATGCCTGGAAGATGGTTTGTTGGCACCAGGGTTTGACAATTACCTTAATAACCATCGAATCACAAGCACCGAAAGCAGGGTTACTATCACATCGCCAGATTTTACCCGAGAGGAAGTGATGAGACGCAAGGCTGTTTTGGAAACCATGTTCATGGAACGAAAACCAGCATGGAAACAGCTTTTAAAAAAGGTTATACCCAGACACTTTGTGGAAATAATGCGTAATCTAGGTAAAACCACCCGGAGATGAGCGTGCTGGCTTTGAAACAGTGCCCGATAATGATGACAGGATGCCAGGAAGATTGTGGCACAGGTATCAAAGGTCTAAAAATTTTGTCGCAATTCGATGAGCACACACAAGGGTTGATTAAGGAAGCGTCTATGGAAACCCAACCTTTATTTTATATGACCCAGCCAAGGCAGCATGACATGGTGGGTTTTAGGATGGGATCTAAGAGGGTCATTTATTTACTCATTTATACAATCCAAAATCCTTGCCCTAAACAACAATGTAAGGTATAAAAAATCCCATGAATCCGTGCCCTTGTATTCAAGACATCTAACCAAAGGAAGTGACACAGATGTGTGGTATTTGTGGGGTATATAAAACGGATGGTGATTTCTCTCTTTCAGAAGCCAACCTATCAAGGATGCTTTCGACGATCACCCATCGCGGGCCTGATGACCAGGGTATGTTCTTTGACAATCAACTGGCTTTGGGCATGCAGCGTTTGAGTATCATTGACCTTTCAACCGGCCAACAACCTATGTTTAACGAAGATGGCTCTGTGGTCGTGGTTTGTAATGGGGAAATATACAACTATAAAGAAATCACACAATTTCTTCAAAAAAAGAATCATGTGTTAAAAACAACTTGCGACACCGAAGTATTGACCCATCTGTATGAAGAATTTGGCAAAGATTTTGTGAATTATGTGGATGGCATGTTCACCATTGCCCTTTGGGACAAAAAAGAGCGCATACTGCTACTGGTGCGTGACCGCCTGGGCATCAAACCCCTCTATTATTTTTACAAGAACAAGCATCTGGTATTCGCATCAGAGATCAAAGCCATTCTGCAGGCCCCGGCTGTTCCTCGCTGTGTGAACCTGTCTGGCATGGGTGCTTTTCTCAGCTTGAAATATGTACCGGCACCCCAAACCATGTTTGCCGACATCTATGCCCTGGAACCTGGCCATAGGATCCTCTTTGACGGTAACAACCTGGTCAATGAACCTTACTGGGACATCACCTATCCAGCGCAGGCCAATCCATCAAAGCGTGAGGGCGCATACATCGAGGAATTAGAAAGTCTCTTGATGGATTCTGTTCGTTCTCACTTAATGAGCGACGTGCCCTTTGGCGCTTTTCTCAGCGGGGGCATAGATTCGAGTATCGTCGTGGCCATGATGAGTCAAATTCTTCCACAGCCAGTTAAAACCTTTTCGATTGGTTACTCGCAAGACCATGCAGATTTTTGTGAACTAGCATACGCAAATTTGGTGGCAAAGCAGTACCGTACAGACCAGCATGATGTGATCTTCACTGTACAAGATTTTATTGAGTTGACTGGAAAATTGATCTGGTATCTAGACCAACCAATTGCTGACCAGGCATCCTTGGCTACCTACAAACTATCACAATATGCATCGAAACATGTGAAAATGGTTTTGACAGGTGAGGGGGGGATGAGTTATTTGCCGGTTATGCTCGTTATCCAGGCGAGAAGATGGTGTCCTCTCTTAGTTTTATTCCGATTCCCTGGCGGATACAAGCCAAAAATTTTTTGCATGCCCAGCCAGGTTTGCGGCGATGGAAACTTGCCTTGACTGCTTTTAGTCATGAGCATGATATTGACCGACTGGTGCATTGGTTTTGCTTGTTTTCTGATGAACAAAAACAGAAACTGTTGACAAGTGCGATCATTGATGCGTTAGCGCAAGACTTTTTCCACCCACGAGAGGTATTCCAAGGCAAAATCTCTAAGCACCCACATGCCAGTTCCCTGAATCGTATGTTGTATATAGACACAAAACTATGGCTGCCAGATGATCTGTTGGCACGTGGTGATAAAACCTCAATGGCGGCATCCATCGAAGGCAGGGTGCCGTTATTGAGCCATCATATTGTTGAATTTGCCGCTTCCTTGCCTGACCACCTTAAGCTGAATCGATTAACCAGAAAGTACCTGTTAAAAAAGGTAGCCGAAAGGCATTTGCCCAAAGAAATCATTTATCGTAAAAAAGCAGGTTTTCCCATGCCAATCGCCGCCTGGATGCGTGATGGAGCCAATGCTTATATGCATGACATTTTATCTCCCGCCAACACCAAAAAGAGAGGGTATTTTAACAACGATTTTGTGCAGGGGCTGATGAAACAACATGAAACTGGTCAGTCAGACCATTCTACACAATTGTGGGCGCTCATGAACATAGAACTCTGGCACCAAACTTATTTTGATCAGCAGTTTTCATAGCAAACATCTTTTTTGTTTATCCTGTTCTTTGCTTTTCTGCTGACACTAACATTTGATACACCCGCAAAACCTGTTGCGCGGACCAGGTAGTATCCATTTGAGATATTATTTTGCGCCCATTGGATCTTCTGCCGGATTGCAGCACGCTGTCAAGTTTGGCAGCCACATCTTGCGGATGTTGTGCGCACAGGTAACATCCATCAACCCCTTGTAAGCATTGTTTGACATCGCCAACATCCACCGCAACAATCGGCAAATTGCAGGCAAGCGCTTCGCGCACTGCCACTGGCGCACCTTCAGCGTCTGAAACCAGGACCATCACGTCGCAAGCATTCATGTAATTGGCGACTGTCTCATAGTTGACTTGGTAGAGGCAGAGTAATTCGGCTGCTGGATCCTTGTCACGCAGCATTGTGAGCGCATCCTTGGCAATATCAACCCTTTTAATTTTGCGACGGGGATCCCACGGAAAAAGGATATATTTCCTGTCCTGCGCCAGGCCAAGTTTGTGTCTGGCAACCTGTTGTTCAGCAGGAGCAAAGGTATTGGTATCAACACCGAAGGAGATGATGTGGGCATCTCTGCGCTTCGACAACAACTTCATCTCTTCAGACATAACGATCACAGCATCGGCAATCCGTGCAGCCCATCGGCTGATGAAAATGTCTTTATAAGCCAGGATGCTGGTAGGGTCATAAACAATATCTGAGCCAACAAATGTGGTGACTACGGGAATCTTCCATTTTAATTTCGCAATAAAGCCGCTGTACCCATAATACGCATGTAGAATATCAAACTGCTTTTTTGTGAAATTCAATCCGAAGATTTTTATGGCAGCTTTAATATACGAGAAAACATTGCCCATCCGGATGATCCATACCTTAGCTTCAACGCCTAATGCACTCAAAGCAACTATCTGCTCCTTCACGGCTGGAGATGTTGCCGGTGTGTCTACAGTTGGGTACAGATTGGTGATAAAGAGAACCTTCACAGACTGTTTGCTTTTCATTGATCGCTTCTGTTTCATTGACGGTAACCTGTGCGAATATATTATACTTCCCGCTATGACAATGAATATAACCATACCAGCTTAAAATGTCGTTATCGGATTTGGGTATTTATATTGGACGCTATGAGGCTATAAAATATGGCTTCAAGAAATTTTTGGATTTTTGAGGAAATGACCTTGAAAGTTTGGGGCAGCCCCCTATGTTCACTTTTGGGTCTGTGAACATCCAATATAAGCGCCTCTCACACCCGCAGGGGGTAAAATGGTGAAATGCTCAGTATAATTTTTATATGTATAAGAACTCGTAGATCAGTACATAATAACATTTGTGGTTTACTACTACTAACAAACTAACCGAGGGAAGGGATATTTCTATCAATATGAAGGATGCTGACATTTCAAAGAAACGATTGGTATATATATTTGCTTTTCTCAGTTTGGTATACTTTGGCCTCTTCGTAATTCCCAATTCTACTGGCGCTGTGAATGAGGATATGATCGCAATTTTCGAGATTGATGAATATGCACAATATCCTCATGTGATTCGCATGTTAGAAGGTGGTTCTGATCTAAAACAAACAATACGGGGTTTTTTGGTATATCTTCATTATTTTTATGGCTATCCTTTTTACTTCTTCTCTGCCCTCATATTGTTACCGATGCGCTTAATTATGGGTAATGAATGGGCTGCGCAAACACCAACAATAATGCTTACACTACGGCAATTCATTAATGTACTACCCAATATAATCACAGTTTGGTTGTTAAGTTATGCTGCTACCAAGTTTAAATCTGTGTACAAAAGCGTTGGTATTTTTCTTCTTCTACTGGTTTTACCCGGTTTGTCCAATAATAGTTTGTGGTGGCATACCGATGGATTGGCCTTATTATGCATGGCTTTGATTTTCTTTTTTCTGCGCATTGATAACCTGCGCTTTGGTCGCCATTTTTGGTATTGCGCAATACTTGCGGGTGTAGGGATTAGTCTAAAATACATTGGCGCCTTTTTTATATTCGTTATTCCGTTGTATTTGGTCTACGGTATCCACAGCAAAGCTATTTCATGGAAAAAGAGCCTTTTCAGTGCGGCACTTTTTCTTGTTATCATGTTTGTCTCGTTACTTGTCAGCAACCCCCTGCTTTTACTGCCCCTAGAGCGCTCAGAAATAATATCTACCCAATTAAGGCAATTTGAATACAACAGTGAGGGCATTCTTATAGGCAGGGCACCTCTACTTCAAGGGGGAATGTTGCCTTCATGGTTGGTACAAAATTACGGCTCTTTGCCTTTTCTATTGCTTGTCTTTGTTGCTATCTTGTATGGATTAATCAAACAAGAAACCAGGGGCAAGGCTTTTTTGTTGGTTGGTTGGCTTCTCCCCAATTTCATTGTGCTTGTCACAGCCGCCCATGGTCGTTCACATTATTGGTTACCTGTTTTTTTACCGGCCATATGTGCTTTGGTATTCTTGTTTCCTGACGACTGGAAGCAATTATCCGCCTACAAGGCTGCCAGGATAATTTCAACCCTTGCCATTCTTCTGATAGTGGTCCAGGCGGGTTTCTTTCTGAATACGACCCTCAATAAGTTCTTGACAACCACACATCGGGTGAACACATCATCGAGTTTGCAGTTTTACTATGCTGTAAAACCTCAGATTGCTGAATGGCAGGATAAAGAGAGAATTGTTGTTTATCGCGACTGGAAGGTTTATTTTCCAGAAAGTGACTTGTTCGATGTTTTCACTGACTGGGATTTGGCAAGCTACGCACTGATTGATTCACGTGATCCCGATATTGTCATACTTGAGCGTGAGAACGTATTGACTTATGGTGATGAGTTCTATCTGGAGAATTCGCCGGATAATGATCGTATATTAGCGATGCATGATTTTTATAGAGATGCACTTATGGAAGACCTGTCAGGGTATTCATTGTTTTACGAAGATGCTTTTGGTTTGGTATTTGAAAGACAATAAGATAATTGTGTGAAAATAGCAGGGCTCTATATTATATTGTGATTAGCTGAATTAACAATTTTGAGACACTGATGTAAATAGTTCTCCATCGGTAAAGGATAGGCCCATTTATCTGATGGCATATTGGCAAAAGTGATGTCAACATTTTTCATTGATGAAGAATATGTCAGGTGGTTTCCCGCATTGTCCCTGACACCATATTCTGGTATATTTGCCAGAAGGATCTACGATTAATATGTAAGCGGAAGTGCTATGGGAGAATCTGAGAAAAACCCGACACCCTTTGAATATGTGCTGGCGACTGGAACTTGAAAATGTCTACTTATGATTGGTACAGTTTTTGGGACCTTGACAAGGCCATCCACATCACATGGGCAGCACTGAAAGCACGCCATCCAACGTAAATCCGGAGCCAAGCTTAGAAGGATGGCACCAGACCACTTCATCATAGAACCGTTGGCATCAGTAATTGATTTGTTAATTGAGCATGATTCCCTTAAGGGAATGACTAAATTCCCACGTGGGGTTAAATTATTCTAGCAAACCGTCCTCAATATCTTCCAGAAAGGCCCAATAACAATCACGCAGGCTCATCAAATCTGGATTATAGGAACGCATTTTTTTACCAAAAGCCATGGCGTGAGGCAGGCCATTGAATTCGAGGCGGTCCTTACCATTGAATATGGATATATTCTTTTTGGCAATTATTACTGGAGCAGTTTTGTTATTCTCTCCACTCATAATAATACTTAAAACCGTAGCCATTGAGATGGAAAATAATGGCTCTCTTATCACCAGCTCTGCCTTCGACCGCTTTCTGCATCTGAAAAGGCCCATCGTAAGCCTGCACATAAGATTCACCGTCAGGGGTCGCAAAATTAATTTTTCCGGCAGTTCCTCCCCCGGGGTTGATATCTTCCAGGTCAAAGCTGACAGAAAACTCATTGATACCCCAAGTTGATTCTGTTGTTCGTTTGATATCTATAATGGGACGATCGTTTGCGCCAAAGTACTCCGGCGGATCCGTCCATATGGTGGTAGCCGATCCAGAGGCAGCGATTTTGCCATTCGATAATTTACGCGATCTAAGATTGGTAAAATTGTTTTTCTCCCCTCTGCCATCATGGTAGTCGGTATAAGTGTCACCATTGGCGAATGTGCCCACCAATCCCCCGGTTTCTGTGGAGTCATAGGGGTTTTTATAGTATTCCCAGTGCGTTAAATACCAACCGGGTGTT
>Ga0334883_1004101_pt1 | contig 14473 bp, 8 predicted proteins | sample GraSluR1_MG_6_FD_207230 | JGI IMG/M metagenome (GOLD analysis project Ga0334883, IMG submission 207230) | Sludge microbial communities from methane-producing bioreactor in Wageningen University, Netherlands - Granular Sludge_09_05-R1 | ecosystem: Engineered > Bioreactor > Anaerobic > Unclassified... | reverse complement strand
TGTCACGAAATCCCGGCGGAAAGGAAGCATAAGGCCTTCCGGTCCCTGTTGCGGGTAGTGGAACAACTCTGTTTCCAGGCGGCCGGTCTTCCATAAGGCCAGGTTGACTGCCACCATTTCAATGGAGGAACCGGGGGTATCTTTTTGCGCCCGCTGCAACACCTCTTCCCACTGCCCTTCATACACAAGGATGTCGTATTCAAAGAGCCTTTCCTTGTCCAACTCGGCAAAATGATACAGACCAAACACGGTCCCGGCAGTGATCAGCACCCACAACACCGCAGAAACAATCCGGCTTCCGCGACCGGATTTTGGCGCGGGAATCAGCCGGTTCAGGCGGCCGGGTTTCGGAGCTGAGATCTGCTGTTTCACGCTATCAGGGCTCGCAGCGGAGATCCGGCGTTTCAGGCTACCGGTTCCCGGAGCGGGGATCAGCCGGCACAACAGGGGGACGGCGACCGCCAATGCCCAGACTACGTACTGAATAGGATATGAAAAGTAGTAATATCTGTAAAAGTGGATCCCGCCCAGCAGCTTTTCATAAGGATACTGCCAGAAAACACGCGCGGCCACAGGATACAGGAACACGAGCGCCACCGCAGGAAGTACCCGGAGGGCATATCTTTTCCAACAAGCAGCATCTCGGCAATCGGTGTCGGTCTCCATGTGGCCTGTTCTTTCGGGAACGGCACCCCCCGTGCACAAAGCCTCCAGGTAAAGGAAACAGGCCGTGAAAATGAGCATCGTTCCGCCGGCCAGAAAGAACAATACCGGCTGCAGGATATAAAATACAGCAATCCTTGTTTTCCGATCGCCGGCGCGCTGATACAGATTCACTGCCCCCAGCACCAGCAACAGAGCCACCACCGCCGAGATCATGTAATTCTCGTTGCATAACAACAGCCAGACAAAGGCAGAGGGCAGAAAGGTCAGTGGATACAACAAAGTATTGCCGGGTGTGCTGCTACGTGCACTGTCATTGGCACTACCAGGAACGATGCCGGGAGCACTGCTATGTGCACTGCCAGGAATTCGGCCAGCCACTCGGCCAACCACTCGGCCAGCCACTCGGCCAGTCACCCCATATGAAATCCGGGCCACCAGCCGTTGCATCAGCACCAGCAGCAAAGCAATAATGAGGGCTCCTGCCCACGGATACCGGAAGAATTGAGTAAAAAAACCGCCCAGGTAAAAGGAAAAGCCCTCCGGATGCAGGACCGAATCCATGAAATAATCCGTCCCAAACCGGAAAAACTGGAACTGTTCGTGAAACCGCAAATGGTACGGAAGCACTAGCCAGAAAAAAAGAAAAACACCCAGCCCGAAAACCAGTGAACAGACTTTTCTCATAAGACAAAGTTAAGAAAAAGCTTCGCTTGCGGTGCGCCAAAAGCTTTTGGCGCTTATAAAATGCTGCTTCGCAGCACCAATTTGATTTTTTAATGCCCCTGTGGGTCGGAATTGCACATAATCCGCCGGTTTGTCCACAGAAACGGCCTTATATGTGGATAAGATGCCAAAAAACGGAGGTTTGTCCTCAAAAAGGGCTGTTTTTGAGGATGAGTTGCCAAAAAACACCGGTTTGTCCTCATAAAGGGGCGTTTTTGAGGATGAGTTGCCAAAAAACACCGGTTTGTCCTCATAAAGGGGCGTTTTTGAGGATGAGTTGCCAAAATCTGAGGGTTTGTAGTTTCCTGATTTTGGTTGACTACCTGTAGGACTTTTTCCCTAATAAAAGTTGACTCGGTTTATAAATTATAACTGATATTTGTTGACTTCAGCGTGTTATACCTGAGTTTAGTTTAGTTTACTTACAATGAATGAGACTATGGAGACTATGGAACGAACTCTGTTATGTTTAACTCAGAAGAGGTACCAAGACCCGGAGGTGGCACCTCATTCTTTTTAATATAATAACTGGCACCGTATTTCACTTTTTCAGGATAATGGTATTGTTCATTATAGGTAATATTTAAAGTAACTGATTTTACGGGGTATTCTTTATTTTTATCTTTATTTTTATCTTTATCTTCTATTGATCTTTCAATATTTTCCAATGTCCACCCAATGAAATCAAAAAGCTCTCTAACGCTTTTAACAAAAGGCACTTTATGTGGAGTTTGACTTTCAAGAACCGATGATACGTTATTTTGGACACTTATGGTTGCAGGACCGTTGGGGCCAATGTCACTACTCATATAATCAAAAGTGAACACATAATTTTCAATATGCTGAGCCTCCCATGCTGCATATTCTTTTTCAAAGGATTCTCTGTCTATGTCTACTTTCATTTCAGGAATTTTGGAACATGAAAGTATTGTACCCATAGAAAAAACAAAAATTACAAATATCTTTTTCATTTGTCTATTGCTTTTTGATGTTAATAATATCTAACCTATAATTGGAGAAGTTGTATCCTAATTCATAAACATTCACATTATCCGAATAAAACCATCCATTGAAATCTCCACCCCACCCCCAATTCATGTCATAATAATAAGATATTACACCGCCTGTTGACCACGGACTTTGAAATGAGGGGACATAATCCCATTCATTTTTACTCGCGTAATAGTAAGATCCAGGACCGCCCATGAGAAATTCTACAAAATAAATATCCTCATTGGTTTCAGCAATATATCCATCGCATACCCATGCATGAGTAACAGTCGTATCACTGCTCGAATCTGATCCTTGCATCCAAACAGGCTGTTCAGAGTTGAGCTGTGTGCGAACAATAGAATTATTATGTGTCACTAAACTCATGGATGACGAATAACCATATTTACTAAGTTTTAGCGCAGCTATTGCAGCGCTAGCTGGAATAGACGTAGAAAGACTATCGTCACCGTTTCCAAAATCAGCGTTCATATCAACCGCCAGGTTGTATAAAAAATTTTGAGTCACCGTAGATGAACCTCCTTGTTGTATCATCGTATCCCAGTCAAGGTCACTGGGCCATGTATGATACGACATTATTGGTGCAATTGCAATAGTAGTACAACCCAGATAAGGCCGTTGTCCGTTTTTTAATGGTACTTGACTATTGTATGGTAACACTTGATCCCAGGCAGTCTGAAGAAAGGGACCAACCTGAGAAGATTCGGACCTTACACCTATTGCAACAATAGTGTGATCAGGAGTCCCAAACAAATCACCAATACCCCACCAACCCTGGTAATTGTTTAAGCTAATCAGGCCATTTGCAGACGCGCTTGATAAGCTATAAACAGTGAAACCCAATTGATTTAGTTCAGCTATTCGATTCTCCCTTGCAAGATCTTGTTCTGGTGTCAGACTTTAGTGACGACAGTGGAAGAAATCATATTGACATTTGTTTCATACTGCTGCCATAATCTGTGAATTTTTGCCTTTGTTGCCTCATCCAAAGATCCACTCTGACGAATAGCCTCTTTTGTCTCTTCCATCCAAACTGCCACACCTTCCATGTCATCACTTAGTACAAAATCATTTTCATCAGAATAGGCAAGAATTGGATAGTAGTCCTTAGTGGCACTCACGACCACAAAACCACCTCCGCAATAATTAATTACGTACATCATAGGAGCGTTGTCATTTTTAGCGTCCCTGACAGTTTCTGTTGAAGTATCCCGATCGTAGCTTTTTGTAAGAGGGTCATTCGTCAATTGGCCAAAGAATGTCGCTGCAATGTCGGTAGCTTTGGTGACGGAAACAAATGAATCATCGCTATGGTTAATTAACTCTTTATCTTGTGTTTCCTGAATGGAATTCATTTCTTTATTACAAGCAAAGAATAATAGCGTAATGCTCAGTGAAGCAACAAATTTAAATAAATTTTTCTCTCTCATATTCAGAGTAATTTAAGTATTTATATACGACAGTAGCAAACTTTTTCATTTCGATTTGATTTATTTATGCTCTACTTTGATTCCAGAGAGTTCAGGTCAACTTCTGGCAATTTATCTATTAAATCCCAGAAAGTCAATAGCCTTAGGAAAAGTTACGCTTTTTCGCTTCAAATCTTAGTATTTTCCTGCAATTTCTCAATTGATTTTGGAAATGCTGGAACGGATATTATCTGTTGAAACGTTCAACAAGCGGACTGTCGATGCATTGTTGTAAGTTGCGATGGCTCGGGATGTGGCAACCAGAATGATAGTTTTTAAAACAGGACGACTTTTTTGTTTCAAAAACACCTAAAAACCTTTCAAATAGCTAAAAGTCTATTGTTTATTTAGAATTATCTGAAAAATTGCAGAAAAAACATATTTTTGTATGAAACCCAGCGTCATAAAGAATGTTAATCAATCCTAAGGATAAAGAACAAATACTTAAGGAGAGTTTTCTGAATTATTCTCCCCGATTGATCAATTACGCGATACGTTTTGTTTCCAACCGCGAAATTGCCCAGGATATTGTACAGGATTGTTTCATACGCCTTTGGGAAAAAATGGAAAAATTTGATTTTCTGTCAATTAAGCCTCTGCTTTTTACTATGGTCCGGAATGCCTGCCTGAATCATCTCAAGCATCAAAATACTGTCACACTGCGGCATCTTAGATACATGAATGAGAATATGGGGGAAGAAAGGATTTATCATTACGATTTTAATGTTGAGCCTAACACGCCCATTCTTTACGAAGAATTTGAAAAACAGGTTCAGGTTGTTATTGACAAGCTACCAAAACGTTGTAGGCAGGTTTTTTTGTTAAGCCGTTTTGAAGGTTTAAAAAATAAAGATATTGCTTCCAGTCTGGATATTTCTCTGACGGCAGTTGAAAAACATATCCGAAGAGCTCTAGTTGCATTTAGCACTCACTTTGAAAAAAGATATCCATTTGATTGTTTCATAGTTATTCTGAGCTGGTTACTGTCCGTCTATTAATTGAATATCAAAAAAAGAGTATTTTTTTTATCTAATGGAGGTTAGGTAAAACAACAAATATTTGTTTTATAAACGATAAATACAATTGTGTAATGAAATCAGTCAACAAAGATATTCATCAATTGGCGGTATGTTATTTTGAAGGGTCTATTTCAGAAAATGATGAACACGTTCTTTTTGAATTTGTAACTAAGAATCAATATAATATAAATTTATTCAGAAACTGGGAAAACGAATGGACAGCCTGTCACCAGCCTCAGGAGAACACACTGTTGTTATGGGAAAGATTAAATTATCGGATTACTATACAACCAAATTCTGTATCACATTTTTCATCATCAGTGAATAAGGTTAGTAGAAATAGGATATGGTACCGTGTTGCGGCGGTGGCAGCTGTTCTTCTGATTGTTTGCTATTCAATAATCAGCTATAAAACATTTTCTGAAAAAACGCAGGTGGAATCATTTGTTTTTGAAACACAATGTGCTGAGAGAAGCAGGGTGACTTTGCCAGATGGAACTGAGGTTTGGCTGAATGCTGCCACAACACTCAGTTGTCCTAATGATTACAATAAAAAATCCAGAACGGTCAATCTGTCAGGAGAAGCTTATTTTGAAGTAAAAAAGAATGAAGATATCCCGTTTATTGTATACGCGAAAGATTACCCGCTTCTGGTTAAAGGCACAAAATTCAACGTTACAGCCTATCCCGAAGAACAGGTGCTGACAGCCGCTTTACTTGAAGGGCTGCTACAGTTTGGGAATGATGAGTCAGGCCTTTTGATGCATCCCGATAACGTAGTTACGTATGATTTGTCCGTGAATTCGAAATCCATTTATTATACCGATGCCAAACAATACATATCCTGGACAGAAGGGAGAATTGAGTATGATTCTATTACATTCGATGAATTATTCAGGAGATTGTCCCGACAATATGACGTAGATATTGTGTTCACTTCAGCTCGAAAAACAGATAAAGTTCTAAACATTTCTCTAAATAACGGTGAAACAATCACCGATGTCCTGGATGCATTATCTCTAATTATTCCTATGACCATTGAGCGAGACGGAAGAACCTTAACCATAACATTTAAATAATACATTTATGAAACGAAACCTAATGCGCAAAAGACTTCTGATCTCCACAGTTTTTATATTGTCGGGATTTCTGTCTTATGGACAAACGGTATCAAAAGTGTTTAACAACACTCCTTTGAAGACCGTTCTTAAAGAGGTTGAAAAACAGTCGGGAATGTCAATCATGTACGAAACGGGTGACGTGAATACAAGTCCTGCCGTAACAGCTTCTTTTAATAATGCCTCTGTTGCCACTGTTCTTGAATCCATTCTGGACAATTCTCTGGATTACTCCATTGAGGGGAAAATCATTGTGATTTATAAGAAATCCAGGGATGTATCCGGAGAGAAAAAGCAAACCATTTCCCGACAGAATACTCAGCGTATGATCCGAGGCTTGGTTACAGACGAAACGGATAGCCCAGTTGTGGGAGCTACTGTAGTAATAAAAGGAACGATGATCAATGCCGTAACAGATATTAACGGAGAATATAACATTGTTGCGGAGCCAGGCAACATTCTTGCTTTCAACTTTTTGGGTTATCAGCCCGTTGAAATAGAGTTGAATGAACAGGTAGTGGTTGACGTAAAGATGGCCTCTGCAGCCACACCACTGGATGAGGTTATGGTTGTTGCTTATGGTGTCGTAAAAAAATCTTCATTCTCCGGATCGGCTGCTGTTGTACATTCGCAGGATATTACAACCAATCCTTCCGCTTCTTTTGAAAAATCGTTGCAGGGGAAAGTCGCCGGACTACAGGTAACTTCGGCATCGGGACAACCCGGGGCATCTACCACTTACAGGATAAGGGGAACCGGTTCGCTGAATGGTTCCAACGAACCTTTATATGTAATAGACGGTGTGGCTACTACTTCTGCCGATTATTCAATGGCAGCTGATCGTGCCTATTCTACATCGAGCATCCTTTCTTCTCTTAACCCGCAAGATATAGAATCTATTACAGTGCTCAAAGATGCGGCCGCTGCTTCGTTATATGGTTCACGTGCTGCAAATGGCGTTGTGATCATTACAACAAAGAGCGGAAAGTCAGGAGAAGGCAAAATGTCTTTTAACGCTCAATTGGGAGTGGCAAGTGTACCAAAAACCTTTGACCTTATGAACTCTTCTGAATACTATCAGGTGGTGTTCACCGATTACTATAATACGAGAATGGCGGCCGGCCACAGTGCATCAGATGCCGCTCTTTGGGCAAATACCCAGACACAGGGCCTAATTACCTTTAATCCTTATAATATGGGACAGCCTTTTGGCGCAGACGGGAAATTGGTTTCTGGCGCTCATACCATAGTAGATACCGACTGGCAGAACGAGGTATTCAATCCAGCACTAACTCAGGATTATAACCTAAGTTTCTCCGGAGGCACCGATGACGTTTCCTATTATGTGTCGGGAGGCTATTATAATCAGGATGGAACGACGCCTGCTGCCAACTACCAACGGTATTCGGGAAAAGCAAATATTGACGCCTTTATCAAAAAATGGTTGAAAGCCGGATTAAATACAACATTTTCTTATTCAGAACAGAATACGGAAGTTGCCAGCGGTGCAGGAGCCTCTCCTTTATATAACGCATTAACTTTCCCCAGCGGTGTTCCAGTATATCTGACCGATGCCCAGGGAAATTACATTTTAGACGAAGAAGGCAATAAACAATTCAACTGGCTCAATCCGGTATCAAAAGACTTCAACCCGGTGGCCATACCACATATGGATACCTGGCTAACAAAGACATATCGTTTTCTGGCTTCGTTTTACGCTCAGGTGGAATTTACCAAAGGGTTGACCTTTAAGTCTACTTTCTCCCCGGATTATGTATCGTTGTATGAGATCATATTCTGGAATAAGGAACATGGGAACGGTCCGGCCTACGGAGGACGTTCCGAAAGGCACCAGACTCATGATCTGATGTTCACTTCAACCAATACACTCAATTATGAAACAACGTTTGCAGATAATCACCATTTATCTGTTATGCTGGGTTACGAAGTATGGAAAAGCAAACGGGAATATGCGCTAGCACAAGGTACAAATTTTGCGTTTGATTTTATGACAGAGCTGGATGCTGCCGCCTCGGTTTTATCGCCTTCTTCTTACACAACTCAGGAAAGCCTGATTTCATATATAGCTCGAACAGAATACGACTTTGCCGGCAAATATTTTGTATCTGGGTCCTTCCGTCGTGATGGATCGTCTGTGTTCGGATCGGATAACAAATGGGGTAATTTCTGGAGCGCAGGTGCCTCTTGGCGTCTTGATCAGGAAAATTTTATTAAGAACGTTCATTGGATCAATACCTTAAAAGTAAGGGCCAGTTACGGGACTTCCGGTAATAATCGCGGCTTGGAAAGATATCAGTCTTTAGGTTTATGGTCTGCCAGTGCCGATTACAATTATGCCAATGCTTCCGGATTTGCACATACCCAGCTATCAAATCCCGGATTGGGTTGGGAAAAACAGGCTATGTTCAATTTGGGAGTTGATTTCGCTTTCCTGGGCAATCGCCTTTACGGATCGTTGGAATATTTCAATAAAACATCAAAAGACCTGTTGTATGAGTATCCCCTGCCTACATCTACCGGTTTCCCATCCATAATGATGAATATGGCCAGGGTACAGAATGCCGGTATTGAATTTGAATTAAGTGTCGATATTATCAGAGATCAGGAATGGAATTGGAATCTGCAGTTTAACATTTCCGGTTCGCGTGATAAAATATTGGATCTTGCGGGAGATGACAACCTGCCAATGGATTTGGAGAAAAAAATATGGAAAATCGGATACAGTCAATATGAATTCTATATGCCTACATGGGCCGGTGTAGACCCTGCGACAGGAAGTCCTTTATGGGTAAAAGAAAATGGTACCACAAGCGAATATTCTTCTGCCACAAACGAGTTCCAGGGCAGGGCTACTCCCGATTTTTATGGAGGGCTGACCAATACGGTTTCATGGAAAGGTTTTGATCTGTCCATATTTCTTTATTACAGTGTGGGTGGACTGGTTTACGACGGTTTATATGCTTCCGTACTTCACGATGGGAACAGTGCCGGTGCTCAATTGCATAAAGACGCTCTGAACGCCTGGACCCCAACGAATACGAACACCAATATACCAAAATACTCCAACTCAAATTCCAACTTATCCAACTCTGCTTCATCACGTTTTCTGTACGATGCCACGTACATAAAACTGAAGAATGTAAATCTTTCCTACACCCTGCCTTCATCTGCTGTTAATAAACTGGGATTCCTTGCAGGAGCAAGGGTTTTTGTGAATGCTGACAATTTGTATACCTGGTTTAAAGATGACTGGAAAGGATATGACGATCTGGATATATACGGGATAGGAGGATTCAATGAATCTCCAACGCTTCCTCTTTCCAGAACATTTACTATTGGATTGAATGTTTCATTTTAATATAACACGATAATGAAAACAAGATTATATATACTCATTATGGCCTTTGTCATAGCTGGGTTGACTTCATGCGGAGAAGATTTTCTGGATCTTCAACCTTCAACTTCAGTATCGGACGAGCAAGCCTTTTCTTCAGTGGAATCCGCCCAAACAGTTCTCAATGCTGCTTATGCTTATGTAGGACATTATCAAAATCATACACTGAGTTACATTGCAGCCGATGTTATGGGAGAAGACCTGACCGTCACAAGCGGTGCTTACGGATGGCCTACTTATAACTGGAACCAGTATTCTTATATGTATGCCCAATCACCTGTGTCAAGCCCATGGTGGACGGGCTATGCCAATTATATCTGGCCTATTAACTATCAGGCAATAGATTGTGTCAATTCAATCATTGGGCATGCCAATTTACTGCCCGAAACATCAGAAAGGACGGAACTGCTGGCACAAGCCCATGCGATCAGGGGGTATTGCTACCACTGGTTGATCAGATTATTTGCCGGTGCTTATAACTACAAACCTGAAGGACCCGGAGTGATCTTAAGGACAGACCCCGCAACTGCTACTTCAGAACATTTGCCCAGAGCAACTGTTGCCCAGGTGTATTCACAAATAATTTCCGATCTGGCTTTTGCATACGAAAATGTTGCGAATTCGAGTACGGATTATGTTACAAAGCAGAGTGCCGCATTATTGCTTGCACGTGCCTATCTGGACATGAATGATTTCAGCAATGCAAAGAAACATGCAGAAGCTGCGGCCGGAAACGTATTCGACGGGTCAAATCTCATGAGCCAAGAAGAATGGGGTTCAGGATTTAAAGATCATAACAATGAGTGGTTGTGGTATTTTAATTTCACTCCTTCTACTTGCAATATTTATGCTTCAATTCCATCATTTTATTGGTTTGCCGAGAGCATGGAAGGAATAGAATATGGTGGTCAGGTTGACGCCGGTGCCGTTCATGATCTTGGGAATGAGATCTGGGATGGTTATGGAACCATTCGGGCAACAAAAGCATTTGTTCAACTATTTGATAATAATGATGTCAGAAAACGTTTCCCGTTTTATGTAAATGAGGAGGACGGTTTCTTTACCTCAAAATTCGGACATCGTACCATGATGGGCGATGCAGAATTCCCCATGGTCCGTATTGCCGAGGCGTATTTAATAAAAGCCGAAGCAGAGGCAAATCTCGGAAATTCCGCCACAGCCAAAAATGTTCTGAACGCCTTACAGCTCAAACGGGGAGCGACTCCTACAGAGGGGACCCTGGACAAGATATATCTGGAAAGGAGAAAAGAATTGTATGGAGAAGGTCACCGTCTGTTTGACATTAAACGATTGCGTCAGCCCCTGATTCGTTCCGTATATCCCGAGCAATGGGTTGCAATTGATCTTCCCGCAGACAGCCCTCGTTTTATGTTACCACTTCCCAACAACGAAATGTTGTATAATACGGCCCTGACTGAAAATGATCAGAACGACTACTGGAAATAGAGGAACAGAATGAAACATTTATATACTTTACTGATGGTGGGAGCACTTTTATGTGTGCTCCCTCTTTCTTCATGCCGGCAAAACCAGGCTGAGGGAATGGTTCATTTTCAGGACCGTAATATCAACATTAAAGCTTTCCTGACAGATTTTCCTTATCAACCCTATTCTTTTAGTTTAAGCGAAGATTGCAGCAAATTGTTTTATTTAAAAACAGATACTGTTAACTCACTTTTGATGCTGGATTTGACATCGGAAAACAATCTGGATGCCGGAGTGTGCCTTTCCGATATTGATTTCTCAAAACGTAACTTTTGGAATCACAGGTACAACAGTACGGACAACTGTCTCTATTGGATAGGAGATGAAAAGAACGATGAAATTATTAATATCTGGAGACTGAACCTTCAGACGGGAACATCGGAAAAACTGACCGACGTTCCTTATATTTATGGCTGGGGCTTTAATCCATCAGGGACCAAAGTCGCCTATGTTGCCCGACTCGGCCAGAATGAAAACCGTTTGGATGAACTTCGCATACTGGATCTGCAAACTTTAGAGGAGACAGTCGTCTATACGGACACTCCTGCTTTCAGAATGACCTGGACAGAGATTGCGTGGCAACCCGACGAAAAAGGGGTTTTTCTTAGTGTATTGAAAAATGCCGACAGAACGTTCTCAAATATTGGTTACGTTGATTTTGATGACCATTCCTTAAAGATCCTGACCGACCCCCTATTAGAGGCGAGTCTGGACGGAACAGAAGTAATATCGGATTGGTATTCATCCGATTTAGGATTTTTCCTGAGTGATCAGACCGGTTATCCGAATGTCTATTCATATAACATTAAAAATAAAAGAGTAACGCAAATCACCCGTTTTGAAACAGACACAAAAGTAGAATGGATCGATCACGAAGGACAAAGCAAATTACTGGTCGTTCAAAACGCACCCACAGGAACAAAGATGTTGCTGTTGGACCCTGCTACAGGACAGGTCCTTTGTGAAGAGACATACATGACAGAACTGCGTTTTGCTGGGAAGAACAAAGAGAGAGTATATCTCTATGCCGGTGCCGTAGACGTTGTTTTTCAGCTATGGGTCGTTTCTGTTACCGGCAATGAAATAAACAGGGAAATTGTTGTTGATCTTCCCGACGACAAAAAAGAGGAGATGATAACCTCTAATGTTGAACGTCTTACCATTCCCTCTTTTGACCGTGATCTGCATGCGTATCTCCTGACACCGAAGAAACCGCTCGAGGGAGATAAGGGGATGGTTATGATCCAGTCTTTCTATGGCGGATCAAATACATACGACATGGAACATCAGATATTCACGGAAGCCGGGATCTATGTGCTAAGTCCTTCACCCCGTGGATCAAGCGGTTTTGGAAGGGATTTTGCCGCATTGAACGATAAGGATCTTGGGGGAAATGAGATCATAGATATCATCTATTGTGCACGTTATATATCGAAAAAACTCGGAATACCTCCGGAAAGAATCGGGGTTTTTGGGATGAGTCACGGCGGTTATGCGACCATGCGTCTGATGACATTCCCTGGAACCGTTAATGGCAACATGGCTTCGTTCCCGTTTGGCTTTGGGGTGGCCGTAGCCGGATTCTCCGACATAATTTTTGAACACAACCATTCCAATATTCCGGACTGGACATTTCTGGAAGCCGGTGATCCGGTTAAAGACAGTATAAGATTACAGGACAGATCACCCATAAATCATGGCGAAAAAATTACCGGTCCCCTACTGTTAATCCACGGGAACCACGATAACAGGGTAAATATTGAAGGATCCCGTATGATGTACAAGAAATTACAGGACTTGAATAAACCGGTTACTTTTCTGGAAGTCGAAGGACAGGGCCACGGGTTTAAGGGACTAGAAAATAATATGTTATATTACAAAATTATCTTCTCTTTCCTCGCAGAAAATGTACAATAATATTACAGACCTGGGCGTTACGGTAGTCTTGTTCGACTACACTAAAGTATCAGAGACCTTGTCATGGAAACGATCCTTTCTTTGGCTTCCAGCTTGATTTCATCTCTGCTTCTATTGCGTATATTGGAGTAAGTACCTCATCCGTAGTTCGGCGATCCGATTTCTATTGACAAAACCATTGAAGAGTTAATTGCTATTAAACTCCGTTTATTCTTGCGATTGTTTCGTAAGAGAAATTTGCTTTACCCTCCAACCAAAGTCCCTTCCTCAAAAAGGGCTGTTTTTGAGGATGAGTTGTCAAAAAATACCGGTTTGTCCTCATAAAGGGCTGTTTTTGAGGATGAGTTGCCAAAAAACACCGGTTTGTCCTCATAAAGGGGCGTTTTTGAGGATGAGTTGCCAAAATCTGAGGGTTTGTAGTTTCCTGATTTTGGTTGACTACCTGTAGGACTTTTTCCCTAATAAAAGTTGACTCGGTTTATAAATTATAACTGATATTTGTTGACTTCAGCGTGTTATACCTGAGTTTAGTTTAGTTTACTTACAATGAATGAGACTATGGAGACTATGGAACGAACTCTGTTATGTTTAACTCAGAAGAGGTACCAAGACCCGGAGGTGGCACCTCATTCTTTTTAATATAATAACTGGCACCGTATTTCACTTTTTCAGGATAATGGTATTGTTCATTATAGGTAATATTTAAAGTAACTGATTTTACGGGGTATTCTTTATTTTTATCTTTATTTTTATCTTTATCTTCTATTGATCTTTCAATATTTTCCAATGTCCACCCAATGAAATCAAAAAGCTCTCTAACGCTTTTAACAAAAGGCACTTTATGTGGAGTTTGACTTTCAAGAACCGATGATACGTTATTTTGGACACTTATGGTTGCAGGACCGTTGGGGCCAATGTCACTACTCATATAATCAAAAGTGAACACATAATTTTCAATATGCTGAGCCTCCCATGCTGCATATTCTTTTTCAAAGGATTCTCTGTCTATGTCTACTTTCATTTCAGGAATTTTGGAACATGAAAGTATTGTACCCATTGAAAAAAATAAAACTAAAAATACCTTTTTCATTTCGATCCGTTTTTATTATGCCCTCCTTTGTTTTCTGGAGTACTCATGTCAACTTTTGCAATTTAACTATAAAGTAAAATTTCGGAAAAATTCCCCATAACTTATAACTAATCAGTTGACAAATGGTGGAATAAATGTTTGCACCCTATTAATTGTGAATCTAATAATTTCAGAATCCCCCATTTTGGGGTCGTACTCAATTCCTATAAAATCATTCTCACCTTTTCGAGCCATATAAAGTTGGCACCCTTCTTTAAGTGTATAGATTTGAGTGCTTTGTGTAACGTTCTTTTCTGTCTGAACAGCATAAAAGACCTGGAGGCCATGTCGTAGAATCACACTGTACTGGTTTCCTTCATTCCATATGCCTAACACTTGAAAATCAATGGGCTGGTCCTGCATAAAAGTGTTGATAGTCATTTTAGGGTCAATATAGCATGAATCTATAGAAACCCACTTATCCATATTTAAGTCGTAGAACTCTGGGTAGTATGAGAACCAAATGGCTTTATTGCCCATATATTCAGAAATATAATTCA
>Ga0334883_1004098_pt1 | contig 14486 bp, 7 predicted proteins | sample GraSluR1_MG_6_FD_207230 | JGI IMG/M metagenome (GOLD analysis project Ga0334883, IMG submission 207230) | Sludge microbial communities from methane-producing bioreactor in Wageningen University, Netherlands - Granular Sludge_09_05-R1 | ecosystem: Engineered > Bioreactor > Anaerobic > Unclassified... | reverse complement strand
AGCATTATCTGTTATTCTTTCCCGGTATTTATCATCTCTGATCAACAGATGTAGAGCATCTGAAATATGCTTTTCGTTCATTTCGGTGACACATAATCCGCAATCATTTTCACTACAGAATTTTGAGATCGCTGTCTCCCGGGGTGCAAATACCATGACAGGGGTTCCCGATATCAAATACTCTGATGCTTTTGTCGGAACAGAAAACCTGGCAAATCTTAATCCTTCTTCTGAAAAATCAAGTGGCAATAACAGCAAATCATATTCTTTAAGCAAAGCCGGAACGGTATCATGTTTTATTGGTTGTTTTAGCCCGATATTCTCAATATTATTCATTATCTTCAGATCCGGATCATTAATATCTTTAGAGAAGATATCGAGTTCTATCCCCGTTCCGTCAATTGTTAACCCCGAAATAAATCGGGCAAAAAACAGGATTGTCTGTTTATTTGCAGTACCTATCCGCCCTATATATAATATCTTAAACCTGTTTCCCTGAAAAGTTTTCTTTTCATCTTGCATTGTGAACAATTTGATATCCACAGGATTATGGAACGCCATAAAAGTTTTCTTATAACGCCTGTAATACTCCGCTGACATTGCGTTACTGATACTCAAATGAATATTAACCTTATCCAGCAATTGTCTGAATTCTTTGTCAATTTTTGTTCTCCAGTATTTCGCCAGTGGTCCGCCGGTACTTATTGTTGAAGGCCAGTCATCCATCATATGGATTACCGAAGGTATTTGCAGATAATTGATTAATCTCAGGGCAAATATTATAGTCTCCCGGGTAGAAACCTGTAGATAAAGAATTTCAGGTTCAAACTCTGCTAACCATTTTTTAAGTTTCGCTGACATATTAACACTGGAAATACAGTGTATAATCCCAGACCACCTGACGAATGGCTCCAGAATGCTTTCTGATAAAAAGTGTTTTATAACTGGCCTTTTACCGGGTATCTTACCTTGAGATCTTATTCTGCTTTTAATAAGCCCTGAAGGATATTCTTTTTTAATTAGATTAAATGGAAATGCCCATCGATACTCATCAGAGCCAATCTGATAATAATTTGAGCAAATTTCTGTAGAATAATCTTTAAAATAATATGGATATGAAATAGCAGCTATATTTATCCCGGGCCATTCTTTAAATAGATTAGTCAGCGTTATGCCACCACCAGAAAACTTATTGAAAGTCTGACCAAGAATTAAAATCTTAGGGTAGAAATTACTCATGCTAAAATAGTGAGAATTATTTTAAAGCAATCCGAATATGCACTAAAGCAATAATATAAGCGGTCAATTGTCAATTTTTTGTTGATCTCTGGGCAAAGAAGAATCTAAAACCATTCTATAGATACTAGTCATTTCTTCCACAATTTTAACAGGATTATGTCGCTTAAGTGCCTTTTTTTTCGCATTTTCCGAGAATAATTTCATGTCTGCAGGGGATTCTAGTAATTCCAAAATTGCCCCTGACAAGGCATATGGATCTCCGTCTTGAACTAGTATTCCCTCACTTCTGTCCTTAACTATACTTGGAATTCCACCTGCATATGTAGCAATGATAGGAAGACCAATAATCATGGCCTCACACACACTATTAGGACTATTCTCAATATGGGACGGATGCACATAACAACTTGAATTTAAGAGTGTCTCAGCTAATCTATTAGCATCCATAGAACCTTTGAACTTTACATTGGTATCTTTGAACTTCATTCTTTTTGATCTCTCAATTATTTTTATTAGCTCTTCACTACCCTTCACTCCTGCAATTTGCCACTCAAAATCGATCTTTTTTGTTTCTTTTAGCAGACTTGCTGCCATCAGAACCACTTCTAAACCCTTGTAGGCAATAGGACTGAGCGTTGAAATAATGATAGTTTTATTATTTTTTTGATATTCCCATCTCTTATTGTAAAACTCTTCCCGAATTAATTCATCACAATAATAGTAAATGCTTTGTGGTGCAAAGATTTTTGTTATTCTCCGGTCCCAGTCTGTTCTTCCTATTATAAATTTACATTCCTTTAAAATCTTCTGCTCTCTTATAGATCTTTTTCTTAAAAGATAGTACTCATGAAAAATACTATAGCCGAGTAATAGATTCATTTTATCTGAATATCTTAGCATTTGTGACAGAGAAATTCCTGTGGTCCATTTCATAGAACATATAGTCAGATTTCCCTGTATTTGAAGGATAACTGGTACTCCACATCTTTTCACTATTAAACCAAAAGATCTTTCACTGCCAAAAATATGAATAATATCGGGTCTAAACTGTTCAATAATTGAAAGATAGTACTCGATTTCATCCTCAGGTTCTATTGCAAATTTCCACTTATCAATAATTCTACCTATTCTCGATCTGGTTCTGGAATAAGGAAAAGGATAATAGCAGGTATTCTCTATAGAGAAAGATCCCTGGTGGCTAAACCCAAAAGGAAAAGCCACTCCAAGGTCGATCTCTTTTGATTTTGCCATCTGCTTTTCCAGCGATGATATCCACCCTCCCAGATTTGGATCGCTTCCAAGCTTCTTGAAAGCTAAAGATGGTGTATTACTAAACCAAAGAACTCGCATACTTAAAGGTTAAATGATGGATTGTAAACTCCAGGCTCTGACATTATTTCTCGTGATAATCTACTTTGTTATTTTAAACTAATTACCTGAAAAGTCAATCCTCTTCATCAGGGTTTAACTTCAAATTAGTAAATGCTAAAGCTAACCCCATTAAGATCCAGATCAGATAATGATAATTATAAACTCTTAAAGAATTGATTTTTATTTGATTAAATAAAAAGAATACAAACAGGAATGAAAAAGCAAAATTAATGCCGCTTAATGGGCTGTCAGAGGTCATATAGTATCTTTTAAATGATAAAAATAAAATGTATATTATTAACATAAGGTAAGTTATACTTCCTATCCAGCCGTATATCATTGGTATACTAAGGTATAAACTATGAAAATCCCTAATACTCCTGCCTTGTACCTCAGCTTTGCTAAACCATGCTAAATCATTTGATGATGATAAACCAAAACCATAGCCCAATACCCAGTTTTCTTCGCTAATTCTCTCGTATCCCTCAGCATACACAATTTCCCTGTTGATTTGCTCTCCCGATACAATACTATTTAGACTAAAATATCTGCTATCAATTTCCTGGAAGCGATCTATAATCAGATCAAATCCTATAAGACCTCCAAATTGAAATAGAAGCGGGATAAATAGTATCAGGACGATTATTAATCCGAAGATCCTTTTAGTAAAAAAAATGTCTAGTCGTAGTATGAAAAACAAAAATATGAAAACAAACATCAACAAGAATCCTGACCTTGTACCTGTAATAAGAATATTCGCAAAACTTAAAATCAGAAGCAATAATGGTATTTGCCCAAGTTTAAAATATTCTACTGATTTTTTTTCAACAAAGAGAGAGAAAGAAAAAATGAACATTAAAAGGGCAAACTCCGAAAATAATTCATAATCAGCAAATAAGGAAGGATATCGACCTTCGTAAGCTAAGCCCACACTGCTTACGCTTCTATATCCGCCAAATGCACCTAATAGAGGCATAGTTGAGTCTATAAAAACATATTTTTGATTCAACGCAGTCAGAAGAAGCAGACCTGAAAGAAATGTTAAAATACTTAATAAAGTTTTGATTTGTATTCTAGTGAACTTAAAATTCTGAACAAAGATGAAAGTTAAAATAATTGAGGTGAAGATAACTGCCGATTGGATTATATCACTTAAACCTCCTTGATTTTTAACTATATATCCTAAGTAGGTAGTAGTTACAAGAATAAACAAGCAGGTTCTGACAAACCTGTCTTTTATATATAATTGACCTTTAAAGAAAATATAACTGATAATAATAAGGAAGGGAGCCAGGGTAACCCCTCCAAGTACATCGACGGTAAATATAATGCATTGAGAAATAATGCTGATTATGAATAGAAATTGATCTTTTAAAATATAAAAGACGAAAAAAGAAAAAAATATCAGAAAGGCTAATCCAATGATTTTAATCTGTGCTGATTCATATGACAAGAATTGAGTGAAGAAAAGAACTATAAGTATAATAAAAAAATAACCGTTTTTTCTCATAGCTTATTTATCAGGAGTTTTCAGTTTTATTCATTCATTTACATATTTTTGTAAAAAGTCTAATAATTACAGCTGTTCCTTATATTATCTAATAAATAATCTGACACATTCATTAATAGATTTCTATTTAATCCAAATTCCCCGTCTATCTTTATTGATTATCATATGGTACTGTAAAGGGGCAATAAGGAATGCGTTAAAATTAGCAATAATGGATGCAATGAAAAGAGAATATACTCCGGACTGATAAAATCTGATCAGAATTAATGCTGCAGCAATGTATAAAAACGGACTTATCAGGCTGGATATGAATTGCAACCGCAATGCATTAATACCATTCAGAAAACTTACGTATTTCGAACCGTAAATAATCACATTGAAATACAAGAATCCCCATAATGAAAGAGAGAAAGGAATGTTTACCTTTCCCTCTCCCAGCCAGAAACGGTATATGACTCCTGAAAAAATCAACATTAAAATACCAGCGCCAATCAGTAGAAGATTCAGCAAATTATACTTCTTAATTCCATTTTTGATCCACTCTATATCTTTCTTCAAAAAAGCTTCAGTTGAAGCTGACCAGAACGGGGTAACGAAGATAACCGTTAACATGTTAAGAACACCAAAGTACCTGTAAACAACATTATATGATGTAACATCTGCAGTACCAAAGCTTCTTGCAATTATTATATTGGCTGTCTGGAATTGAATTATTGCGGCAACCTGTATTACGAAAAATATAATTCCCAGATTCAACAGATCCCTTCCGTATGAAAATTTAATATCCGTAAAACGGGGCCTGAATCTTTCATACCTTCCCTTATAGAAAAACAGATTTGCTCCTATTAAGATTACCAGAGGTGAAATGCACAGTGCCAGACCCAACTTTATAAGCGAACCCTCAGTTGTTTTCACAAGGATAAAAATAATCAGCAGACATAACAATTGCCCCAGAAGATCCAGTAACGATGATAGAGCTGGTCGCTGGTCAGCAATCAGTATTGTGGCTATTATCCTGAAAACAAATTGCATACAGAAATACGTAAAGACTACCAGAGCAAGGATCGTAACTTCACCCTTCATTTCAGACGGCACTTTTAATATTGCTGACCAGTCGAGCCACTGGTTAACAACCATGAAAATCACCCACAGAGAAAAGAATGTTATACCCAGTATCGCATAAGTCGTACTTACATAAACCCGGGCAAGGGAATCATCATTCTTTGCTTTGGCTTCAGCAAATTTGTTACGTAATCCCTGGGTAAGGCCAATGTCGAAAAAACTGAACCACGCCACTATTGAACTTAAAGTAAGCCATATACCATACTGGGATGCATTAACATAGCTTAATGTTAGTGGCAGCATTATTAAGCTTATCAAAATGCTGAAACCTTTGATAAAAATAGAACTCAGAATGTTCTGTTTGGCTCTTATACTTCGCTCATGACCTTTTGTAAAAAGGTTAAAGATATAAGTAGCAGGTTTTGAATCCGGAAAATTCATGGAAATGCTTCTTTTGTATTAAGGCTTAATAATTATAATTGAATAAAGTTAGAATCTACAAAAATGCAATAAATATTTCTGCCCTATTAGAAGGAAATGAAAAAAAATTTTATAATATTGTTGCTGACTTTTACAGGCGGCAAAAGGTATAACCCTTTTTCAGATTTTTTACTTTTATTTATTAACATTTGAGGGATGATTCTCCTGAATGGTTCTATATTTGTCCCCTTGAAATTTATTCCCCGAATAAATCATGCCGGTTTAATTATTTTTTTTATTAACAAAGAAAATGTTAATGTAACAAAACAACAAGTTTGTCGTTAAAATATGCATGTTAGTCAATTATTATCGTTCATTTGTCAAAACAGACCCTGCCTATGAATAAAGCCCTTTCGGCGTTATGTATATTACTTTTGTTTAATACAATAGCCTCCGCAACTGATTATTATGTAAGCTCATCCGGAAACGACACCAACAATGGCCTCTCCACCTCCTCTCCATGGAGGACAATACAGAAGGTCAATTCCGTATTTTCAACTCTGAAACCGGGTGATAAAATTCTTTTCAGGCGCGGGGATACATTTTACGGAACAATAAATATTACAAAATCAGGAGTATCAGGCAGTCCGATCACACTCGGCTCATACGGAACCGGCGACAAGCCTGTTATTACAGGTTTCACAACCCTTTCCGGCTGGACAAATGAAGGAGGCGGGATCTTTTCGAAATCTGTCAGTTCAGAGGAACAGATCAACATGGTTACCGTTAACGGTGTGCAGGTGGCAAAGGGACGGTATCCCGATGCCGGTACCAATCTGACTTTTGAATCCTATACATCAAGTCCAAGAACGATTACCGACAATGGGCTCGGAGATGCAATTAACTGGACCGGGGCTGAGGCAGTGATCAATATTAATGACTGGGTTCTCGACAGATGTCTTATTACCGCTCACAATGGAGATGTATTAACATATTCCAACCTTGGCAGCGGCGATATTCCCTATCAAACCGGAAGATATTATTTTATACAGAATGATATCAGATGCGTTACAAAAGAGAATGAATGGCACCATTCTGTTAAAGACGGTAAATTTTACATTTATGGAGATCCTTCGGCAAAAACAGTTAGAATTTCAACAATAAACAATTTAATCTATTGCTACGGTCATGATTACATAACAATCGATGGACTAGAACTCAAAGGCGCAAATCGTTTCGCTATATTTTTCGTCTACGGTAATGCCAACTGCATTGTCAGAAATTGTAACATCAGTTTCATCGGAGAAAACGGAATTAATACCGACATAGGAAGTTCTCACACATATACTAATAATGACATTAGTCAAGTAAATAGAAGTGGCATATTTGTAATTGCGACAAATAATTGTAAAATATTAGATAATACTATTCAAGACATTGGCATATTGCCAGGAACAGCATTCAGAGCCACTCAGAGTAACGGTATTTATATTTATAACGGCAATGATGCTTTAATTCAATATAATAGTATAATAAATACAGCATATAACGGAATATATTTTTCTGGCAATAATGCTGCGGTCAGAAATAACTATATTAATTATCCTTGCATGCTTTTAGATGATGGTGCAGGAATTTACACTAATGTTGCAGGATATACTGGTCGAATTATTAGTGATAATATAATCCTGAATTCCGGAGTCGGAAATACTAATGCAAAACTTGCAGAGGGAATCTATCTGGATGTTTTTGCTTCAAATGTTACTTTGAGAAATAATACTATTGCGAATTGCAGATATGCCGGTATTAAAGTTCACAAAGGCTCTAATAATATAATAACCGGTAATACAGTATTCAATAACTATACTGGAATTTATTATCAAAATTCAAGCACCTCCAACACCATGACCGGTCATGTGATGAATAACAATATCTTCTTTGCAAGAACTGATAGTCAATTCAGCCTGAGGTTCCACAGTGTAGCAAACGGAATAACCAGCTTTGGAACAGCAGATAATAATGTTTATGCCCGGCCTGTTGATGATAATATTGTTTTTTATACCTACGAACCGGCAACAGGTGCCAAATATAGAGATCTTGCGGGATGGCGCTCCTATACAGGCCAGGATCTGAACTCAAAAAAATCTCCCATAACCCTGACAGATCCTTCGGCCATAGTGTTCCATTACAATGCAACCAAGTCAGACCGGGTCATTTCCCTGTCAAAACCAATGATTGATGCAAAAGGGACCAAATATTCCACCTCTGTCACCCTGAAACCATACACTTCGGTCATTCTGATGCCTGACCCAAATCCTTCTCAACCTGCAATACCTGTTTATTCAAGCTCCGTAATCGAAAATTCTGCTCCCACTGCACTGACAATGACCTATAACCTCAGTCTGGCCAATGTTGTTCCTTCTGCCTCGGCATTTACTGTAAGAGTCAATTCATCTGCAAGAACTGTTTCATCAGTAGCCATTGTATCAGGTAAGGTCCGGTTAACTCTTTCAAGTCCTGTTTCTTTTGGCGACGTGGTTACTGTTGCTTATACAAAACCTTCTACAAATCCCTTACAGACCTCATCGGGAGGTCAGGCTGAGTCACTCAGTGCAAAAAGTGTAACAAATAACTGCGCTCCTCCTGTCCCGGTCTTTCAGAGTGCTGTTGTTCAGAATGCTGCACCTTCCATTATTGAGATGACCTATAGCCTGAGTCTTGCCAACATAGTACCATCAGCTTCAGCATTCACAGTCCGGGTTAATTCATCCGCGAGAACAGTTTCTTCAGTGGCAATCGCGTCAGGAAAGGTCCGGTTAACACTGGCAAGTCCTGTTGTTTACGGCAACAATGTTACTGTTGCATACACAAAACCATCCGCCAATCCTTTGCAAACTTCTGAGGGCGGACAGGCTGCATCTCTTACAACACAGACAGTAACAAACAATTGTGTGGCTCCGCCAGCTCAGCCAGATCCACCTGTTGTAACAAATCAGCCTCCTTCAGTTTCAATTTCAAACCCGGTAAAGGGATTTAAGTATACAGCACCTGCAACTGTTACGATTGATGCTGTTGCATCTGATCCCGATGGCAGAATAACAAAAGTTGAGTTCTTCAATGGCACCGTCAAGCTTGCTGAGTTAACCACTGCTCCATATTCCTTTACATGGAAAGATGTTGAGGCGGGAAGTTATCATATAACAGCAGTCGCTACTGATAACATGAATGCATCTACCACGTCATCCGTTATTGATATTCAGGTCGAAGCCGGCATTATATATGATCCCAACGCTGAGATTTTCAACCTTTATCCTAACCCGAACAATGGTCATTTCACTATTGAGTTTATTGATCCTATGCAAATTGATAACAGCAGGGTTACAATATTGTCATCAGGAGGACAGGCGGTTTATACAGGCACCATCAGCCGGGAAGAGATCTTAAAAGAGTTTGACCTGTCGTATCTTAAGCCGGGGATTTATGTTATCATGCTAACCGGAAGTGAGATAATTGTTACCAAGAAGTTTATAAGGGAATGACTTCTGGGTACTGGGTACTGCCTGCCCGACTGACTGCGTCAGCGGTCAGGCGGGGGTACTGGGTACTCACAATTGTTGTTTTTCAACTCCACACTCCGAATTCCACACTCCGAACTCATCTTATAACAACAAGTTTCTGAATGAACGGGACTTTAGTTTCAGCGCCAACCATTACAATGTAGACACCGGGATTCAGTATCTCCCTGATCTCCAGATCTCTTATTCCCTGAATTACAAAATCAGAGAAAGCAAGTCTGCCTGCCAGATCAAAAATATCAATCCTGTGCAGTGTCAGTAACGGATCAGTGACAGTTACATTAAAACTACCTTTTGTAGGATTTGGATATATTATAAGATCTTTCTTTAATTCGTTTGTATCCGGATTTACTGTATTATCTTCATAAATCCTGGCTCCGACCTGCCACTTTCCTGCCTGGTTAATTGTCTCAGGATCTGTTGAACTCCAGACAGCATTAACAGAAAGAGCTTCCACCAGAGACTCCCCAAGGTCTGTACCATAATCTAGTCTGCTGCGGGGGATAAAATCGTTTGAATCTGCAAAATCAGGATTGATTACTACGGAATGCAGATCGTAACCCATGGCCTGCCACTGAGTAAAAGTTCTTGTTACACCTGCGACCTCAAATAGTGGTTCTCCGCTTTCGCACCAGAAAAGATTATAGTCACTTTCAAAACCTTCAAGACATTCCGTTTCATAGATCTTAATGTTAAACACTCTGTTTGCAGTATAGAAAATATTGTTGAATACTTTCACTCCGGTCGAATTTCCGTTTAATCCATTATCCGTATTCTTATGAATATCTATCAAGCCCCGGTTTGTTTCGGAAATGGTCCTCCTGCTGAAAAGAGTATTATTAAAGATCCTTACCCCGTTCATTCCCTTGACAACAATACCTACAATGGGATTATTTATAATGTTATAGGCAATTACACCGGTTACGTCAGTCATACCATCAGATTTCCTCTGAATGCCGTTTGGCGTATTCAGCAGATAGTTGTATTTAATAACTGCATTTAAGTTATATCCTGTGAAGACAGCATGTGTTGTAGCAGACGGGTTAGTACCATTCCAGATAAATCTGTTGCCGGTTATTACCTCCCCGTCAAGATTATTTGTATACAGGCCCCTGCTTTCGTCACCAGCCTGAAGCATATAACCATAAGCATTTACCGATGTTATGGAGTTATTCCGATAAGTTAAAATAGTTGGGGAACTCCTTGGTATGTTTACCCCGCCGGAAGTTCCTGTTATTGTATCAACAACCACTGTTCCTTCAATTGTAAGAACGACCTGGGAACATAAAGGAGACAGCTTAACTGACAGGAATATTATAAGAAAGAAAACCGTTCTTTGCATAAATCAGCACAATATTATAAAACGACAGGCTGCTCGCCTGTCTTCGGTAAAGATACGATATTTAATTATTTATTCAGGTTCAGGCTGCAAGCCAGGATAGCCCCTGATATCCGGTCATTTGGTAATTATACGGAAATCTACCCTCCTGTTAAGTCTTCTTCCGGCATCCAGAATATTTGATGCAATAGGTTTTGTTCCTCCAAAACCTCTCTGAATAAGTCTTTTTGCATTTATACCCCTGTTAACAAGGTAATTAGCCATAACCTGAGCCCTTATCTGGGAAATCCTCAGACTATTTGCCGCAGTTCCTGTATTATCAGTATGTACTCCAATCTCAAGAATTATCTCCGGGTTTCGGTTCATCAAAATAACTACCTGGTCAAGAAGTAAATATGCTCCTGCCCTGATCCTGTTATTAGCATCAAAATATCCATCCGATTGAAGCCCGTAGTTCTTTTTTATGATATATAGCTCTCTTTCTGCCGCATCGCTTATCACATTTATTTTTACCTGCGCGTCTTTGAAGCCGAGTCCGGCAAGCTCCCTGAATGAGGGCCAGGCATCCATCAGATTCATGAAATATTCAGCTGTATAGCTGTAAATGCGGGATACTGAATCATAAACCTCCCTCAGATTATATTTCACAGGAAGGTTTTTTAACACTGGAGTGTTAATATCCGCCCTGGTTTTGGAGGAATAGAGTTCGATAGTATAGTAAGCTTCTTTTTTAGCCTGTTCTTCTGCTGAATATTGAGTTATGACATGTGCATTTTCATATTCCCTGATATCCGGTAAAGTGGGTTTTACACCTGACTTCTTCGCCAGCCATGATGCTCTCTCCGGTATCGAGCCCAGAACCACTATCTTCTTTGATACACCGGTTTTATGCACAACACCTGTAGTTTTTGATCTTAATGTAACTCCAAGGTTTACATCATAGTCTCCCGGTCTGTTAAATATATGACTAACACTCTCTCCCTGCAGCCTTGTTCCCTCTCCAAACTCCCATGAATAACTAAGGATCTCGTATCCCGGAAGAAATGAGTTAAGGGCATCAAACTGGATTGATTCTCCGGTAATCGCAACATCGGGTGACTTGATAAAAGGCTGTTCATAATCGCGGAGTTCAATTCTGTTGACAAGCTTTGTAAAATAGACCCCGCCAGTTAACCTGTCAATAATATCCAGTTTTACAATATAGTCCCCGGGGCCGGGGAAACAATGCTGAACAACCGGTCCGTATGCCTTTTGTCCATCCCCGAAATCCCACCGGTACCTGAGATTCAAGGTATCTGCCTCGATGCCACCTTCATCTGAAAAAATGAAGCAATACTGATTTCCTCTCTGAATGTCTGTATAAAATATTTGTGGAAAGATGGTTTCAAATTTGAAAATATCAATTGAACCATCTCTGTTCGATGAGAAATAACCGTTACTGAAGAGTGAATCTGTTATTATTCCGAAATCATCGTATTCGGAATTAACAGGAGGGTCAAGCCTGACAGGAGGTAACCATTGATTTCCCTGCGGTCTAGAGAAAAATATATCCTTCCCTCCAAATCCCGGATGGCCATCGGAGGCGAATAGCAGTTCACCTGCGGCGTTAACAAAAGGATATGATTCGTTACCCGGAGTGTTTATTACAGGACCAAGATTTACCGGATCGGTCCAGTAACCTCCTTTCCACTCGCAGTAATAAAGATCAGAGCCCCCGTAACCATCGGGTTTATCAGAAGCAAAATACAACCTGCTTCCGTCAGGGGCAAGCCATGGAGTTGTGATATTATACCATTCGTTGTTAAACCTCAGCTCGGTTATTCTGGTCCATTTATCCCCTTCAAGCACAGCCATGAATATGCCCAGTCTGTTTCTCGGAGATGAAAGAACCGACAGGCTCCCTTCAACATATAGGTTTCTTGAGAAATAAATAGTATCTCCAGTAGTGTTGAAGGTTACAGGTCCGTCGTTGAAAGGTGTTCTAAGACTTTTGGAAAAGACCTGTGCTTTCCGCCAGGTTATTGTTCCTGTTGTATCAATATAATTGACATTTACCGTTGGATTGCCGAACGATGATGAATAATCAATCAGTGAGCCGGCTTTCCGGGTTGTTGTAAATACTATTCCATTCCCGTACCAGACCGGACTGAATTCATCGTATTTATCAGAGCTGAAAGGGGCACGGGTAACGGAATAGGATGGTTCCTGGCAAAGTAATGGCAGAGTAAGGAGAATAAGAAGCAGGGTTGTTACTATTCTTTGATTCATATTAATGAGTGCCTAGAGTTCGAAGTGCCTAGAGTTATTTGAGTGTTAAAGTTAGGAAAGTTTTTGAAATTATTTCAATTTTTATAACCTGCCAGTTCGTTTGTCCCCCTGCTTATTGTTTGCCCCCCTGCCCCCCTAAAGGGGGGTATGTTCTGTGCCACTAATTTGCCCCCCTTCAGGGGGGTTGGGGGGCGGTTACTCTTAAGGAGTGGTTAGTGGGTGCTTAAAAAATCAGCGGATTAACCACCTCTACCCTGTAGCGGAACTCATACCTGAGCATGATCTCATGTGATCCGCTCGTGTAGGTGCGGAGATCGCCAAAATCAAAATCGTATGAATATGCTGCTTTAACCTGATTATTGATGGAAAACTGCAGCAATCCGGTTACGGAACGCTCGCTTCTGTAAGATGCACCAACCCACAACCTGTCGAACAGATTGAAATGTGCGTTAACCTCATACAGAAGCCTGTCACCCGGAGAATAACTTAACAGTGCTGATGGGAAAAATTTCGTTTTCTGCGACAGAGTGAAGATATAACCCGTATTGAACAGATAATAGTATTGTCCGGGATCAACGCTCAGAGTATATTTATTCTCAGGGTAATCGAATCCATACCCGAGTAATTTTGGAATTGATAGTCCGGCAAAATAGTTACGGTACGAATAGTATACTCCAAAGCTGAAATCAGGGACATAATATGCCCGTGAATCGGAAAGGTATATTTCATCACCGGGGTCAAGTACCACCAGGTCGGACCAGGCAGTATTGGTGGTTATCAGCCCTGCTCCCAGTCCGAATGATAACAAACCGTCACCCATACTTATTCTGTAAGCATAGTTTGAGCTGAATTGTGTAGCCCTGGTTACACCTATCTTGTCATTGACAACGATAAGTCCCAGACCCAGCTTGCCGTCAAGTACAGGCGCATCCATTGCCAGAGTCATTGTTTCCGGAGCACCAGGTATCCCGACCCACTGCTTCCTGTAGAAAGCGGCAATGTTCAATGCACCCCTGTTCCCTGCATAAGCAGGATTGATGCTAAGCGGATTGAGAATATACTGGTTCGTCACCGGCGGCTGCTGTCCCGCCAGGCTCAGTGGCACCAGCAGAAAAATTAGAATTCTAAATAACTTCTTCATTATTATGGTAAAATTTGTTTCTTATATGTCCATATTTATCTCTCAAAGCCTCTGTTACCGATTACTGAATACCGATCACCCCCGCCTGACCGATGTCAGTCGGGCAGGGATTACCGGTCTGCAACAGAACCCCTGAAACCGGATATCTATCTTCTTATAACGATGTACCCGCTCACCGACCTGCCATTTGCGCCTCTGAGAACATAGAAATAGGTATCGTCAGGTAACGCATTGTCATTATAATCATTTCCGTACCAGTCGTTGTCATAGTCGCTGTTCTTATATACCTGCAATCCCCGCCGGTCGAAGATGATAATTTCTGTTCTGCCGAGAGTTTCGAGGCCTCTCACTACAAAGAAATCATTTCTTCCGTCCATGTTTGGGGTAATCAGTGTGGGTATTGTCAGGTCGTTGACTGTGATGACAACCTGGTCAGATACTGACGGGCAGACACCACTGGTGACCGTCCATACAAGAATATTCGCACCCGGAGCAAGGTTGGAAACAACAGTTCCCGGGTCAGTGACACTTGTAAAATTACCTTCACCGGACAATACTGAC
>Ga0334883_1004084_pt1 | contig 14529 bp, 9 predicted proteins | sample GraSluR1_MG_6_FD_207230 | JGI IMG/M metagenome (GOLD analysis project Ga0334883, IMG submission 207230) | Sludge microbial communities from methane-producing bioreactor in Wageningen University, Netherlands - Granular Sludge_09_05-R1 | ecosystem: Engineered > Bioreactor > Anaerobic > Unclassified... | reverse complement strand
ACCAACGAACAGCTTTCTGTAGTTCGGTCGGTTTATCAGGAATTCAATCAGGCAGTCGTTGAATATAACCGCACTGTGCCGGCAGAAAAACAGCGGCCATTTATCGATTTTTATGATAATGGTTGGAATTTGCATCCCCAGCCACTGGTAGTTATCGATTCTTTATTGCCCGACGCGGCTTATCCCAATGATACTCCGCTTGAAAAATACCGGCAACTGAATGAAAATGAATTGGTATTATTAAGCCTGACAGACGAAATGGTTGAAGCCGGTTACGGCTCAGCTATTCCGCTTCCGAATGAATTTTTTCTGACTGAAAGGGAATTGTCGGAAGTTGAAATGCGAACAAACAGCTTCAATGCAGTGATTTCCGAACTGGCAGCCATACATCCAGAGCGAATTGTATTGGTTGATGTGAACGGCCTTGTTGAGGAGATTGCAGAAGCCGGAAAAACGGATGCCCACGGAGACAGATTGAACAACGCCTTATTTTATTTTAATGGAGTACCGGTTGAAGGAGCCCTGGAAATGAACAGTATCTTTTCGCTGGACGGATTACACTTTAACCAGAGAGGGAATGCATTTGTTGCAAATGAATTTATCGATGCCATCAATAAAAAATTTGGTGCTCAAATTTCTAAGGCTGATATCAACCGTTATCCCGGTAATGTTTACAATTTTTCATATTAACATCTTTTAAGTGAAGAGCAGTTCTAAAAAATATACCCACCTTTTTTTCGACCTCGACAATACCCTCTGGGATTTTGAGAAAAATTCCTTTGATGCCATGCAAAAAACCTTTCACAGCTTTGGTCTCGCCGAGAAAAATATTGAATTCCAGTTGTTTTTCGACACCTATTCAAAACACAATAAACGGTTTTGGCAGGAATACCGTGATGGGAATATTCATAAAAATGAACTGAAACGGCTACGGTTTCAGAAAACCTTGAATGATTTGAGCATTGGGAAGGTTGATCCGGTTGAAATGAACTCGGTTTATTTGAGTGAAATGTCAAAACAAACGCATTTGGTTCCGGGGACGATCCGGTTGCTGGAATACTTAAAATCGAAAGGCTATTTGCTTTTTATCATTACCAACGGGTTTAGGGAGGTGCAGCATAAAAAGTTGGAACTTTCAGGCCTTATACCGTATTTTAACAAAGTCTTCATTTCGGAAGATGTAAAAGCGCCCAAACCATCGAAGGAAATATTTGAGTACGCCATAAAGTCGGCCAATGCAAGAAAAAAAACGAGTCTGATGATAGGCGACGATCCCGATGTTGACATTATGGGAGCACTTAATTTTGGGATTGATGCCATATTATTTGATTCAGGAAACCATCAAATAAGTAGGTTTGATACCCGGGTAAAACTGTTTAAAGATAAATTTTATGTTGTCAAATCCCTTTTGGAGCTAATTTCTTTACTTTAAAACCTGGGCAAGGCATTAAAATATTTTAAAAAATATATGATAATTATTTGTTTATTCAAATCTTTTTTTAAAATTTGTCTTTAATATTTTTTAACAAAAATTTGTTTTTTTGTATTGAATGTTTGTTGAGGGGTAAAAAAAAATATAAAATCATAGATACATAAAGGGTTTTGGGGGAAATTCTTTATTGTTGTATAAATTTTAATGCTGTTTAATTGCTAACTTAAAACCGTTTTTTATGAATAAATCGAAATTATTTCCGGTATTCAGGAAAATCAAATCAATATTGTTTTCAGGTTAATAGAATATATATCCATGGTCAGGAGGAACTCACTCTTCTTATTTACAATTACCCTTCGTAGATTACTTATTCCTCCTGACCTTTTTTGCCTAAAAAAGAAACTGAAATATTTATGTGAAAATTGAAATTTTTATGCTGTTTAATTTAAAACTATTTTTATGAAAAAGTTCACGTTTTTATTTGCAATTGCCTTTTTTTTGGGAGTACAATTGCTTAATGCACAAACGAGAGACATCTCGGGTGTTGTAACAAACTCCGGAGACGGTACCACCGTGCCGGGAGCCTCAGTGGTAGTTGAAGGCACTACACTGGGGACAGTTACAAACATTGACGGGGAGTTTTCTTTGAAAGTCCCTGAGGATGCAAGAAGATTGATTATTTCATTTGTAGGGTTGAAGACTGCTATTTTAGTACTTGACTCCCGTACAAATTATGAAATTGTTCTTGATCCTGACATTTTTGGTATCGACGAGGTAATTGTTTCCGGGGTTTCTGCTGAAACTCCCCGAAAAAAACTTGCTGTTTCAGTTGGCAGGGTAAGTGAAGCAGATTTAAAAGAAGTTCCTGCCAGCTCGGCAGCTTCTGCCCTGCAAGGGAAAATGGCAGGTGTTACCGTTGTAAATTCAACAGGTGAACCCGGGTCCAGTTCAACTATTCTTGTAAGGGGGGCAACACAGATTGCCGGAAGCCAGGATCCGCTCATCATCGTGGATGGCGGCTTAATGGAGGGAAAACTTCAGGATATCAATGTGGATGACATTGAGTCAATTGAAGTTGTGAAAGGAGCTTCTGCCGCTGCCTTATACGGTTCACGTGCAGGCAACGGCGTAATTGTAGTGACAACCAAACGCGGAAAAGGTTTGGGATTAAACGAAACTGTAATAACAGTTCGGAACGAATATGGTGTAAACCAGGTAGCCACTAAGTATGATTTAGCCAAATCGCATGCCTATCTACTTGCCTCCGACTGGCAAAGTTTCAATACGTTTACCAAATTTGAAGGTGTAACTTATCCCGAAGGATACAGCGGTGGTTGGGGATCTCTCCAGGGTGCGCGCCAGCTTAAGGCAGATAGATACATGGATAATCCGTATGCGGTTTATTTCGATAACCAGGAGGAATTTTACACTGGAAATGATTTTTATACCAATTATGTAAGTATTCAAAACAATACGGGAAGAACAAACTACCTGATTTCTTTTGAAAACTATGAGCACCGTGGAATTCTATTCGATACCGATGGTTTTGACAGGAGGAGTTACCGGGCAAATATCGATCACCACATTTCTGAAAAGTTTAATATTTCGGCCAGTAATGTTTTTGTGCAAACTCACCAAAATTATCCGGGCGGAGACAGTAAATACAACGGTGGTATTTTCTTTAACCTGTTGCTTACTGCTCCCGATGTAAACCTTGGAAATCCAAACCCCGACGGGCAACCTTATGTCTTTTTGCCCGATCCCTGGGAAACAACCACCGAAAACCCGCTTTATAATCTCTGGAAAAAGGAAAATGATTCCGAATGGATGCGTTTTATGGGTAGCTATGCGCTTAACTGGGACCTAACAAATGCTGTTAGATTTAGAGGTGAATATTCTTTTGAAAGGGCGAACCAGATGAATACACAATATCAGCCTTATGATACCTATGAAAGAGGTGGTGCCGGATTTCAATATTCTGAAGGTATGTATTATAAATATGGTACAAAACTTTTCGCAGAACGGGCAGCAGCCAATCTATTCTATTCTGAGCGGATTGGGGATATTAATATCCGGGCGAAAGGTAGCTTCCTGTATGAAAACGAAGATTATTTTAGTTTTTCTACTACCGGATATGACTTTGGGGTTGCCGGAATTCCAAGTTTCGATGCCATTAAAGGAAATAAAACCAATACATCCTACCAGAGTCAGATTGTTTCCAACAACATTTTTGCTATTTTATATTTAGACTATAAGGATAAATACATTTTTGACGGAATGTACCGTTACGATGGTTCATCTCTGTTTGGTGAAAATGAAAGATGGCAGCCCTATTACCGGGTTTCCGGTGCCTGGAGAATTTCCGAAGATGTTTCAATCAGCGGCATTCAGGAATTGAAACTGAGATCCGCTTACGGTACTGCCGGGCAAAGGCCTCCTTTCTCGGCTCAGTACGAGGTTATGTCGGTAAGTGGCGGAGTTGCTTCCAAATCAGCCAAGGGAAATAAAGATTTGAAACCGTCGCACACAAGTGAGTTCGAGGTGGGACTTGATGTCGATTTTCTGAATCGGTTCAGCTTTAGTGCAGTTTATGCCAACGGCGTTACAACCGACCAGTTTCTGCAGGCGCCCCAGGCATCTTATGCCATGGGCTGGAGTACCCAGTGGGTAAATGCCGGAACGCTTGAATCCAACACCATTGAGGCTTCTTTGAATGCAAAAATTGTTACAACTGCAGATTTTTCATGGAGCGCCAATATTGTATTCGACCGTAACCGGAATACAATTACCGAATTGAATATTCCTCCCTACCAAACAGGACCAGAGGGTCAGGAAGCATTTAAGGCTTTCTATATTCGCGAGGGTGAAACCTTCGGTGTAATGTATGGTACTCATTTTTTGAGATCGATGGATGAACTGGCTCAACAAATTGAATTTATGGCTGGTGACATGGATGATTACACCATTAACAGTGACGGATATGTTATACCATTTGGCACGGAAGGCACTGCGGAAGAAAAGCCCGTAAAACAAATGGATGATGAAGGAAATCTTGGTTTTGTGAAAACAGGCAATGCCAATCCTGATTTTAAAGTAGGATTCTCCAACACCTTAATGTACAAAGGGCTTTCGCTTTATGTACTTTTCGACTGGAAACAAGGTGGCGATATTTACAACAAAACGGCCCAGTGGCTTACCCGCGACGACAGGCACGGAATCATGGACCAGGCAGGAAAGCCTGAAAACCAAAAGAAAACCATTGATTATTACAAGGCTCTTTATGATGTGAATGATTTTAACGATTTTTGGGTTGAAGACGGAACGTATGTGAAACTGCGTGAGTTGGCCATTTCTTATAATCTTGGCCAATCCGTTTTGAACAGGGCAGGTATTGGATTTGTGAAAGGCGCTAAATTCTCTGTAATTGGAAGAAATCTGCTCACCTTTACCAACTATTCAGGCTTCGACCCTGAAGTTGGTACTACCGACGGAACTCAGATTTTTGCTTATGATTTTATGGGCTATCCGAATTTCCGGTCTTTTTCGGCCTCAATAGAATTGAAGTTTTAAACATTTAATGGATATAGAAATGAAAAAAGTAAGATATATATTAGTAACGCTGTTCACTGTTTTTGCAATAACAGCATGTGAAGACCTGATTGTGGAGAACTTGAATGATCCCGACTTCGATACGGCATTCTCACAACCAAGTGACATAAAAGGGGTGGCAGGAGGTCTTATTAACACCTGGTTTATGACGAACCACGCTTATCAGGGACCTGGGTTGGCGCTCTGGACAACATCTGATGCAGGTACTTGTTCTCATGGAAATGCCGGTATGCAGGATTTTGGTAATGAACCCCGGTTGGTATTTAATAACAAGCCTTCCTATTCCAATGCGTCGCATTTTGAAACATATTACAACTGGATTTATTCTGCTTTGTCTTCAGCAAACGATGTGTTGATGCAAACCATTAATAATAATGTTGAAATGGATGATGGCTCAACACCTATGGTAAATGCAGTTGCTTATTTTGTTCAGGGATTAACCCTGGGCTATGCGGGACTGCTATACGATAAAGGATTTATTGTTACTCATGAAACCGATATGACTCAGGAAATTGAACCGTCGCCTTATGCCGATATGGTGGCTGCAGCGATTGCAAGCCTCGATAAATCCATCGAAATAAGTAAAGCCAATTCTTTTACTATTCCTGCTGATTGGATTCCGGGTGAGCCCTGGAGTAGTGCTGAATTTGCACAACTGGCAAGCTCCTATGCTGCACGTTTTTTGGTTTTCAGCGCCCGTAACAAAACGGAAGACAATGCCACCGACTGGAATAAGGTTTATACTTATTCCAAAAACGGGATACAAAAAGACTTCGCTCCTTTGGCAGATGATATTGTCTGGTATTCGTTGTATCAAACATATAGTGTTTATACCGGCTGGGCTCAGGTCGATATGTATGTTATCAATCTGATGGATCCAGATATGCCGGCACGGTTCCCTACCTCCGGTCTGTTTTCCGATTTACCCAATGATGGGAAAGCTGCCTCTGCCGATGCACGCCTTGAATCCGATTTTCAATATTTAAGCTCCTGTCCTTTCAGAGCTGAAAGAGGGTTTTATCATTTTTCTTCTTACCGGTTTAAGAGGCTTGATCAGTATCTTTCCACATGGACTGAACCCATGCCTGAATTCAGGAAAGCTGAAAATGACTATTTGATTGCCGAAGCTGCTCTTCGTACAGGAAAAGTGCAGGAAGCAGCCGACGTTATGAATGCTTCTGCACGGGTCACCCGGGGTAATCTGCCTCCGTTGCCTGCCAATGAAGCGCAGATAGCCGATGCCATACACTACGAGAGGATGATTGAGTTAATGCTTACCGGTATGGGAAATGAGTATTTCCAGATGAGGAAAGAGAACAAATTACAACCGGGAACCATTTTACATCTTCCCATCACCGGATCTCAGCTCGATGTAATGCTTATGGATTACTACACTTTTGGTCCCGGCACGGGAACTGCCGGTGTTGATTACAGCAATGGCGGCTGGGATTAATTAATGATTATTAATTTAGATAACAAATTGTTAATATGAATATTATGAAAAAAATAATAGTCGGTTTATCAGCCATAACGTTAAGTTTGGTACTCATTATTTCTTCGTGTACCACACCACCAATCGAAGCTGCACAGGAAGCTTACGATTACAATGCAATTGTTCCAAAAGTGTTAGGGCTAAATGGCCCAGGCAACACCATAGGGCATGGCCTTTCTGAATTTCCGGTGGAATACTCAGCTTCCTATTTCAGGGGCGGATCAACTCTGGAGTGGAGTGCCTCAGGCGGAACAACTATTCTTGAAGTGATTGACGATGGAAGTTTCAAAGGCAGAAAAGCTAAAATTGTTTTTCCGCAGGTGAGCGAAGCTACAACAGTTACTATTACAGTAACAGAGACCACAATGGGAGGCGTGAAGAGCGAACCTTTTGCTTTAGAGGTAGATTTGTCTCCCTACTGTCCGTTGGATTTGGATGAGTTTACCGGGGGTTATACCGTGTGGGATGGTGATGATTCAGGTTCTTGTACCATCTCCAGAGACCCGGCAGACCCATTGTTCGGTTTGATAATAAGTGGACCCCTTTCGTATTGGACGGGAGACGGGAATGGAGGTTCACTTAAAATTAAACTCGACGGGTGCACCAACGGTGTAACTTTTGCAAGTCAGGCTACAGGGGCTATTCATGCAACCTATGGTGACATAACCATGACTCAAAACAATGAGGATGGTCCTAACAGCTTTGACCCGGATGACAAATCCATCACAATTACAGCAACACATACAGTGGCCGCCGGAAGTTTTGGAGGATGGCCGGTTGTTTTTGTGAAGAATGATTGATAAAATTATTTATTACTGGAATGGTTGCATTGACAATTGTTGTACTGCAATAATTCTGAGATAGATTGAAACTTTTTTATACCCAACAGCAATCCGCCTATTTTTCTAAAGTGGATTGCTGTTGTATTTTTTAGGTTTCCCGTTTCTTCTTTTTCGTTGCCGGAAACAGCACATTATTCAGGATTAACCGGTAGCCGGGCGAAAAGAGATATTGATGTTAATCATTCCTTCATGAATTCAATAGAATAAAATTTTGCTTCTGTCGAAAGGAATCGACATAAATTATTTATATTTGTCGAAAGGAATCGACATAAATGGATATATTATTTGAATTTCAGGAGAATTTGTTGCGACCGGTAAAAAATGATTTCAGGCGATATCTGCATAAGCACATAAACTGGAATCAACGTATGATTGCTGTAAAAGGTATGCGCGGAACTGGTAAAACTACATTGTTGTTACAACATCTCAAGTATGACCTGGGACTGCCTTCAACTGCCTTGTATGTTACAGCCGATCACACCTGGTTTTATAATCATACGCTTCTTGATACGGCCAACGACTGGTATAAGCAAGGAGGTAAAATTCTGATAATCGATGAAGTTCACAAGTATAAAAACTGGTCAGTTGAATTAAAAAATATCTACGATGGATTACCAGAAATGCAAATTATTTTTTCCGCTTCCTCGGCATTGGATATTTTCAGGGGTGAGGCCGATTTGAGCAGAAGGGTTGTAAGCTATATGCTGGCGGGATTGTCGTTTCGGGAATTTTTACAATTTGCCGGTCATGCAGATTTTGAAAGAGTCAGCATCGAAGATATTATAAAAAATCACCTTGATGTAAGCCGGATAATCACGAACAAATTAAGACCACTTCCTGCTTTTCGTAAATATTTGGAAATTGGTTATCTGCCCTTTTTTATTGAAGGTGATGATACCTTTTTTTTAAAACTGACCCAGATAATAAATACTGTTATAGATTCTGATTTAGCCTATATTGCCGCTTATAATTCGGGTACTGCCAATAAAGTAAAAAGATTATTGGGTGTAATCGCAGAATCTGTTCCATTTAAACCTAATATTGCTGCCCTTGCCCGAAAACTCGATTTAAGCCGCGACAGTGTTTATCAGTATATTTACCAGTTAAAAGATGCCAGATTATTAAATACTTTAAGTTCGGATGGGAAAGGTGTTTCCACTTTGCAAAAACCCGATAAAATATTTCTGGAGAACACAAATCTTGCCCATGCCCTCAGGGAAAAACCGGATATTGGAAACATTCGTGAAACATTTGTTTTTAATCAATTGATTAACGCCGGCCTGGAAGTCAATTCACCGAAAGAGGGAGATTTTATTTTCAATGATTATACCGTTGAAGTTGGAGGTAAAGGTAAAACTTCCTCCCAGGTAAATCATTTGGAAAAATACCTGATTGCATCGGACGATATTGAAACAGGTGGTGGAAATAAAGTTCCCATGTGGTTATTTGGCTTTTTGTATTAATCAACTAATTTTATGAATCAGTTGCAAAATTAAGAAATAAGGTTTGAGTCAATCCGGGGTTCTGCTATTTTACTAAGTCAGGAATTGAAAATAAGGTTTTTATGCTGATAAATAGTAAGCGACAAAAATGGTAATTGACTGACTTTTCCCTGATATGGAGTTTTGTAATAAAACTTTTATTGTAAAACAGTTTATGTCTCTCTTTTCTTCTTCTTTGCTGCCGGAAACAGCACATTATTCAGAATTAACCGGTATCCGGGCGAATTGGGATACAGGTTTAAATCGGTGGGCGGGTCGCCAACCAGGTGGCGGTAATCTTCGGGGTCGTGGCCGCCGTAAAAGGTCCAGAACCCTTTTCCCTGTTCCCCGTGTATGTATCGGGCTTCGCGGGCAGGTTTGTTTTCACCCAGAATCAACACATTGGGTTTAATCACTTCGTTTCTGAAGGCTGTGGTTTGTCCCATAAATCCTTTAATCATATTCCGGTGGTTCTGGCATAACATGGTTGGGATGGGATCCCATTTGGCCGAAAATTCGAAAAGGGTAAAAAAGTCGTTCTCTCGCGAAACATGTCGGTGATTGGTAGCGTCGATATCGGAAAACTCATACACATTCGGATCCATTTCGAGCTGAAAATTTTCAAATGCAAATGTTCTGGAAAAATCCAGATGATCGCAGGCGTGAGGGTCGGCCGGGTCGCCGTCGAACATGGGGCCTACAATATCTAACCCTGTTGCAGCACGGGCAATGTCGTACGTATCGGTAGCGGCACACATGGCAAACAGGAAGCCGCCATTGGTAACGTAATTGTTAATTTCGCGGGTAACGAACGATTTCATTTCAGAAACCTTTAAAAAGCCCAGCCTTTCAGCCGTTTCCCGGTTTATCCTCACCTCTTCCTGGTACCAGGGCATGTGCTGATAAGTTCTCCAGAACTTCCCGAATTGTCCGGTAAAATCTTCGTGGTGCAGGTGAAGCCAGTCGTATTTCGATAGTTCGCCGTTTAGAATTTCTTCGTCATAAATTTTGTCGTATTCAATTTCGGCGTAAGTAAGTACAAGGGTAACCGCATCGTCCCACGGAAGTTTGTTGGGCGGTGTATAAACGGCAATTTTCGGCGCTTTGTTCATACTAACGGCATCCTGATTTACCTCGGGCTGTGCAATTTCGTTCAGAATAGCCGAAGCCTGAGCATCGGTGATGGTTTCAAAAGTAACACCTCTAACCACGCATTCGTTTTCAATTTCGGGGTGGTGTTGCATGAGAAAACTGCCGCCCCGGTAATTGAGCAGCCATTTTACTTCTGCATCGCGCTGCAAAACCCAGTAGGCAACACCATACGATTTTAGGTGATTACGCTGCGTATCGTCCATGGGTATCAGCAGCTGAATGGCTTGTGCCTGAAGAAAAAATGCAAAAAAAGCAACCGCTAAAAAGACTTTATTTCTCATTTCTGTTTCCTTTACTTTGTTGTATTATTACAAACAACAAAGGTAATAAGTTTACAGAAATCTAAAACGGAGCTCGGTCTGTACTGCCGGAAGCGTCGAAACTGCGGTTCGATGAAATGCCGGCGCCAACCGATTCTTCCACATCCTCATTCATTTTCGAACTGAATGTTTTTGCGCTGTCAAATCCATCGCTGAAGTTGGTTTCCATATCGCTGAATTTGGCCAGTTCTTTTTTGAATGCCAGATGCACATCGCCGGTAGCTCCGTTCCGGTGTTTGGCAATAATGATTTCTGCAACGCCAATCAGCGAGTTGCCGGAGTCGTCTTCGGTCATTCCGTAATACTCGGGCCGGTGAATAAAGGTAACAATATCGGCATCCTGCTCAATGGCGCCCGATTCACGCAGGTCTGAAAGCTGCGGGCGTTTTCCCTCGCGCGATTCAACCGACCGGTTTAGCTGCGAAAGCGCCAGAATGGGAATGTTCAGCTCTTTGGCAATGGCTTTTAACGAACGTGAAATGGTGCTTACTTCCTGTTCCCTGCTGCCGCGGTTGTCGGTTCCGGCAGTCATCAGCTGCAGGTAATCCACAATAACCACCTGAATGTCGTGTTGCATTTTCAGTCGGCGGCATTTTGCCCGAAACTCGAAAATAGAAAGGGCAGGCGTATCGTCAACGAAAATGGGTGCTTTTTCGAGGGCTGAAATCTTTCGGTTCAGGTGTTCCCATTCATAATTTTCGAGGCGGCCGGTTTTCAGTTTATCGTTGCCCAGTTCGGTTTCGGCTGCAATTAGGCGGTTTACCAGCTGAATGGACGACATTTCGAGCGAGAAAACGGCTACCGACCGGTTGTGATCGACAGCCATGTTGCGCGCCATGCTCAGCACAAAGGCGGTTTTCCCCATTGACGGACGTGCTGCAATAATAATCAGGTCGGTTTTTTGCCAGCCCGAGGTGATTCGGTCGAGGGCAGTAAAGCCCGATGGCACACCACTCAAACCGTCTTTTCGTTGCCGGGCTTTTTCAATTTGCACAATGGCTTCGTTGAGTACCGGTTTTATGGGGCGGGTCTCTTTTTTAATGTTTCGTTCAGCAACCTGGAACAACGATGATTCGGAGAAATCGATTAAATCATCCACATCCATGGTGTCGTCGTACGATTTTCCCTGAATTTCGGAAGAAACCCGGATGAGCTCGCGCTGTATGAATTTCTGTGCAATGATGCGGGAGTGGAATTCGATATGGGCAGCTGAGGCCACCCTGCGCGTGAGCTGGGTAATGTAGCCCGGTCCACCAACCTCGTCCAGCTGATCGCGGTCTTTCAACTCCTGGGTAACCATGAGCAGGTCAACCGGTTTTTCGTTGGTTGACAACTCTTTAATGGCTTCAAAAATTTTCTGGTGCTCTTCTTTGTAAAAGCTGGAGGTATCGATAATGTCGGCTACGGTAACATAGGCATCCCGCTCGAGCATAAGTGCGCCCAAAACAGCTTCTTCAACTTCTGTTGCCTGTGGGGGCAATTTTCCGTACTGGGCATTAATTTCATCAATGGTCATTCCCGTTTTTGCCTGTGAGCGGTTTTGTGTCTTTTTCTTGTTGTCAGTAGCCATTCTTTTTCCGTTTTTCTGTAAAATTTAATGTAAAAATTTGAGGCCACTAAATTACAAAATAAGGGTGGGGGCACACAAATCTGGCGGGGTTTAGTTGTTAACTTATTTTATCCACAAATGTTTATTCTCTTTGCAGTCCTTCTGAAATCACTTGTGTAATAATTTCGGTAAGGGTAAGTCCCATGGCCTTAATCTGCTGTGGAATAAAGCTGGTGGATGTCATTCCGGGCGTAATATTCACCTCCAGAAAATAAAACTCATTTTCTTTCAGGATATAATCAACCCTTGCAATTCCAGAGCATTGACAGAGGTCGTAAATATCGGAACTGAGCTGCCGGCATTTTTCATACAAGTCGTCAGGAAGCCGGGCAGGTGTTATTTCGTCGGTGGCTCCGGGGGTATATTTGGCTTCAAAGTCGAAGAATTCATTTTTAGGAATAACTTCTGTTACCGGGAAGACCATTTTTTTACTGCCTGTTTTCAACAGACCGCAGGTAAATTCGGTACCTTCGATGAATTCTTCCACCAGGGCATCGGAGTTTTCTTCCCATGCTTTTTGAACTGCCGGCAGCAGATCTGTTTCGCTTTTTACCTTTGTAATTCCAAAGCTCGATCCCCCGGCATTGGGTTTTACAAAAAGCGGCAGCCCCAGTTTTTTAATGATTTCGGCGCTGTTAATTTTTTCACCTTTCGGCAGCAAAACCGAACGGGCCATTTTTATTCCAAAACTTTTCAGGTAGTTGTTGCAGAACCATTTATTGAAGGTAAGCGATGAAGAGTGGAGGTTACTGGTAGAGTAAGGGATTTGCAGTAAATCGAAATACCCTTGCAGTATTCCGTTTTCTCCGGGGGTGCCGTGAATGGTAATCCATGCAAAATCGATTTTTATTTTTTTGCCATTCAGGGAAAAACTGAAATCGGATTTATCGATGTCTGCCTGTTTTGCTTCATTCTGAAGGACAATCCATTCATCGCCCCGTATTTGCACCAGCCAGGGGGTGAACTTTTCTGTATCGATTGCGGCCAACACATTGGCGCCGCTTTTCACCGAAACTACAAACTCCGACGAGTCTCCTCCGGCAATTACTGCAATATTTGGTTTTTTATTCATACCTGGTTGCTATGTAGTTTTCCCATTTTTCAATTACCGAAGCCATGTCGCCGGGCAGTTCCGAATCGAACCGCAATTTTTTCCCGGTTACCGGATGGTTAAACCCCAGCGTTTTGGCATGTAAAGCCTGGCGGGGCAGCAATTTAAAGCAATTCTGAACAAACTGTTTGTATTTGGAGAATGTGGTTCCCCTTAAAATTGCATTGCCACCATAGGTGGAATCGTTAAACAGCGGGTGGTTTAAATATTTCATGTGCACCCTTATCTGATGGGTTCTTCCGGTTTCGAGCCGGCATTCCACCAGGCTCACATAACCAATGGGTTTCAGAACGGTGTAGTGTGTAACTGCCGGTTTTCCAAAATCACCTTCAGGGAATACCGTAAAAACCTGTCTGTTTTTGAGGCTTCTGCCAATATTTCCTTCTATTGTACCTTCATTTTCTTTGGGAATTCCCCAGATGAGGGCCTGGTATTTTCGTTCGCTGGTTTTTTCATAAAACTGCAACGCCAGCTTGTTTTTTGCCCGTTCGGTTTTTGCCACCACCATAAGCCCCGAAGTGTCTTTGTCAATCCGGTGAACCAATCCCGGGCGGGGATCTTCGCTCTTAAACAGTGGAAGGTCTTTATAGTACCATGCAAGTGCATTCACCAGGGTGCCCGAGTAGTTTCCGTGGCCGGGGTGAACAACCAGTCCGGGTGGTTTATTTAAAACAATCAGCTGGTCGTCTTCAAAAACAATATCCAGGGGAATGTCTTCGGGTATGATTTTTAGTTCCCGGCGGGGGTAATCCATCACAATGCGTATTTCGTCGCCGGGTTTTACCTTGTAGCTGGCTTTTACCGGAGTGTTGTTCGCCAGAATGTTTCCGGCATCGGCAGCAGCCTGAATGCGGCTTCGTGAAGCATTGTCGATGCGGTTGCTCAGGAATTTATCGATGCGCACCATCGACTGTCCCTGATCGACAGTCAAACGGTAATGTTCATACATTCCTTCTTCTTCTGGCTCTTCGTTTTCCGGCAGGTACTTTTCCATTTTCAGATTATTGAAAAAATTCCAGGCCCAAAGCTTCACTTATTTTTAAGGAATCTGCCGTCACCCATAAATCGACGGAAGAGCCCAGCAAAACAGTACCTGAGGTCTGCGGGGTTGGCCGCTGTCTCCAAATCCGGGCATTCAGCGAGTCTTCGGAAGAGGTAACCGATTCATCGTAAATGATTACTCCGGTATTCAAGAGTGCGTCAGTCAGGATAAGTTGAGCCTGTTCAACAGATAATCCGGCCAAATCGGGAAGCGGAGTGGTTTGGTTTCCGTGCTCACGTCCCACCACCAGGTCGATTTGCGAGCCCTTGGGGAGCTGTTTCCCCGGGAAAATATCGGTAGAGTCGATTTGCACGTTTAAAACCAGGTTGTTGTATTCCGAAGGCCGGTATAAGATATTTCCAAGTTGCAAACCTGCATTTTCAATTAAAACCTGGGCCTGCCTGAATGAGATATCAGTCAGTTGCGGCAGGGTAACCAT
>Ga0334883_1004081_pt1 | contig 14536 bp, 8 predicted proteins | sample GraSluR1_MG_6_FD_207230 | JGI IMG/M metagenome (GOLD analysis project Ga0334883, IMG submission 207230) | Sludge microbial communities from methane-producing bioreactor in Wageningen University, Netherlands - Granular Sludge_09_05-R1 | ecosystem: Engineered > Bioreactor > Anaerobic > Unclassified... | reverse complement strand
TTCATTTTTTGCAAGCTTTTTCACTAAAGTACAAAAAACCTTGCAATTTAAAACCCTACAAACCACCGCTTTATTAACATTTAATTGTTGATTATCAACAGGTTAGAATAAATTTAAGGATTGACTACTTAATTGTTTGACCTTGCCCGCCGAAAATGGTTTGCTTGCAATGCCGGCCGTGCAGTGCAATATTTCCGGCAGGCACTAGGGGCTTTTTTAATATCATTTTTATTAGATGTTTTTAACGGTTAATCATGAGTTTTTTAACATAGGTTTTGTTTCCTGTAATTATTCTGATTATGTAGGTTCCATTGTTTAAATCGCCTACATAAACAGGATTATCGGCTATTCCTTCGGTTTTTATTAAGCGTCCGTAGATATCGTAAAACTCAATGATCATGGCAAGGCCTGCCTGTAATGATTTGATCGAGATATTTTGATCGGCTGGGTTGGGGTAAACCTTTACCTCCGCATCGAAGTTGTTTTCGGGCACCGCATTTATCCATCCCTGCCCATAAGGCCCGTTGCCGAGGCTGTCGGTTTTTACAAGCCAACTGTAGTTACCATCTGAGTGATACAGCCCGCAAAAAGCAATGCCCCCGTCGGTGGTGGAAACAATTTCATAAGGCCAGTTTTGAATGTTCTGCCCGCCAATGCTGTGCTGCCACATAAGTTCGCCATCGGGAGTATATTTTTGCAATAGTACATCATCGGGCCAGTCTTCTGACAACGGAGTAGTATACATATTTAAAAGGTATATGTTATTGTTTATATCGCTGGTTAGGCACATACCGCTATCGAATCTTCCATAGCTTATTTGCCGGTAATACATTGTGTTACCATTGGCGTCGGTTTTTACCAAAAGAACATGATAAGATACATCCGGTTCATAAATAATATATGTCCCTACTATTACAAAATTTCCATCTTTATCGATATATATATCTTTAAAGACATTAAAGTCAACATCCGTCCATTCTTTTAAATAAATCAATTCCCCGTCAGGATTTAATTTTACAATAATGCCCCGATTGGGTGCGGCGTCAGTTTTGCTGCTACCGAGCACCTGTACCTCAGCCCGGCCCACGGCCACGTAGTCGCCATCGGCGGTTTCGGCCACCGATTCGAGCACAATGGTGTTTTGTACTTTATGCAGCCGCCAGGTCCAGAGCGTATCGCCGTTCATATCGGTTTTTACAACCAGCGGATTGGAAAATGAACTGTCGACAATGCTCCCTACGGCAAGTATTGAATTATCTTCTGTACAAAGTCCGTCATAAAAATACATTTTTGATTGTAAACTTGCATTGCCAGTTATCGGAAAAGCATATTGTTTAGACCAAAGAGTATCACCATAGTTATTATACATAACAATAGCAGCACTGTGATGCCAGTCGGGGTTATCCAGTGATACGCCAATGCCCACATAACTCCCGGTTTTGGTAATATCTACAGCCCACAAATCACAATCAACAGAAGGATTATTCTGATATTTATACCATTCGAGGTTACCCAGAGAATCTGTTTTAAACAACAGGAACCTTATATCGAACATGGCAAACCCGATAGATCCGGCACATATATACCCCCCGTCGGGGGTTTGCTTAAAATCTTTCGGATAGCTGCCCTGGTTATCGAAGCTATATTGCTTATCGAACACAATGCTTTGCTGGCAAAAAGCGTTTGTGGTGAAGCAGGTAATTGTTAGTAGAAAAACTAAACGAAGCTGTTTCATGTTGTGTGTTTAAAATGAGTATAGGTAACAAACGTAAAATTCGTCAGATTTAATATATCGTGAATCAAATCCGGAGTAATTCGAGCCAATCCGCTAAATGAGCAGCGTAGTTTTGTACTTATAAAACCTTTTATCAACTGTTCAACTGTGGTCATTTCAAGTGGTTATTTCGTTTCATTGCTAAGCATGGCAACCGATATACAATATACCCCCCCCCGTCAACAAATAAACGTAAATTCATACTAATGGCTTTGCAATGTACAAAAGTAAACAGTCAAAAGCAATTTTTTTCTTGTGAGTTTTGTCATATTTGTATGGTTGATGTAATGGAACAACGAAATAGTAAGGGATTCAACCAATGTTAAGTTTTTTTAATACAAAGTACATCCGAGGCACACGAAGCGAGCTTTTGCGTTGTTCATTATGAAGTTTGGTGTAATACGGTTGCATCCGAGTCCTCTGCGAGTGACTCGGATGGTGAGGAGGAATAATGGCACTTCGAGAGCCTCAGTGCCCGAATGTTCGAGAGCCTCAGTGCCCGAATGTTTGAGAGCCACAGTGCCCGTTGGGTTTCGAGCGGTAATCAGTGCTTATTTAGAGTTGGGAGGGGAGGTTTGGGTAAAAAAAAAAGCCCTTCAAAAAAAATGAAGGGCTTTTAAGAAATCCGGCAGCGACCTACTCTTCCGCTGTACGCAGTACCATCGGCGCAGGCGGGCTTAACTACTCTGTTCGGGATGGGAAGAGGTGTTGCCCCGCCGCCATAGCCACCTGGAATGTTTTAATTAACGTTAGCAACAGCAGTTAAGGTAAAGATAGCGAATAGATAGTATGGAGATATATTGTTATATCGGAAGCGTACGGGTAATTAGTACTGCTCGGCTGAACACATTACTGTGCTTACACCTGCAGCCTATCAACGTCATAGTCTTTGACGACCCTTAAAGGAGATCTCATCTTGAGGCGAGCTTCGTACTTAGATGCTTTCAGCACTTATCTCTTCCAAACGTAGCTACCCTGCAATGCAGCTGGCGCCACAACAGGTACACCAGAGGTTTGTCCAACACGGTCCTCTCGTACTAGTGTCAGGTCCTCTCAAATCTCCAACGCCCACGACAGATAGGGACCGAACTGTCTCACGACGTTCTGAACCCAGCTCGCGTGCCACTTTAATGGGCGAACAGCCCAACCCTTGGGACCTTCTCCAGCCCCAGGATGTGACGAGCCGACATCGAGGTGCCAAACCGCTCCGTCGATATGAGCTCTTGGGAGCGATCAGCCTGTTATCCCCGGAGTACCTTTTATCCTTTGAGCGATGGCCCTTCCATACGGAACCACCGGATCACTATGCCCTAGTTTCCTACCTGCTCGACTTGTAAGTCTCACAGTCAAGCGCCCTTATGCCATTACACTCTACGCACGGTTACCAAGCGTGCTGAGGGCACCTTTGGGAGCCTCCGTTACTCTTTTGGAGGCGACCACCCCAGTCAAACTACCCACCACACACTGTCTCCCTTTCGGGGTTAGATTCCAAATAAGCAAAGGGACGTATTTCAAGGGTGACTCCACGATTCCTGGCGAAACCGCTTCGAAGTCTCCGTCCTATCCTACACATTACTTACCCAAAATCAATGTGAAGCTGCAGTAAAGGTTCACGGGGTCTTTCCGTCCCGTCGCGGGTATCCGGCATCTTCACCGGAACTACAATTTCACCGAGCTCGTGGCTGAGACAGTGTCCAGATCGTTACACCATTCGTGCAGGTCGGAACTTACCCGACAAGGAATTTCGCTACCTTAGGACCGTTATAGTTACGGCCGCCGTTTACCGGGGCTTCGATTCAGAGCTGCCCCCATGCAAGCATGGGATGACCCCCCCTCTTAACCTTCCGGCACCGGGCAGGTGTCAGGCCTTATACGTCATCTTTCGATTTAGCAAAGCCATGTGTTTTTGATAAACAGTCGCCTGGACCATTTCACTGCGACCCAACTTGCGTTGGGTTCCCCTTCTCCCTAAGTTACGGGGTTATTTTGCCTAGTTCCTTAGCCACGACTCACTCGAGCACCTCAGGATTCTCTCCTTGACTACCTGTGTCGGTTTGCGGTACGGGCTCTTGTAAGATAAGTTTAGAGGTTTTTCTCGGAAGTCTGATTACAACCATTATCCGCTTGCCCGAAGGCGCACGGTACTGTCGGCTTTCGGCATGAAATGCTATTAACTATTCATATACCTACAGCCTTTAACGTACTATTCCGTCAGTACGCAGGTTTGTCACTACTTCGTCACCCCATCACTCTTACAAGAGGTATCGGAATATTAACCGATTATCCATCGACTTTCCCTTTCGGGTACGCCTTAGGCCCCGACTAACCCGCGGCTGATTAGCATTGCCGCGGAAACCTTAGTCTATCGGTGTGCAGGTTTCTCGCCTGCATTATCGTTACTCATGCCTACATTTGCTTTTCCAAACGCTCCAGCAAAACTCACGTTTCACCTTCGGCGCAGTTTGGAATGCTCCCCTACCAGACTGACATTACTGTCAGAATCCATAGCTTCGGTAATATGCTTATGCCCGATTATTATCCATGCCCGACCGCTCGACTAGTGAGCTGTTACGCACTCTTTAAATGGATGGCTGCTTCCAAGCCAACATCCTAGCTGTCTCTGCAGTCAGACTTCGTTTGATCAACTTAGCATATATTTGGGGACCTTAGCTGATGGTCTGGGTTGTTCCCCTCTCGGACACGGACCTTAGCACCCGCGCCCTCACTCCTGAAAAACATGTACCAGCATTCGGAGTTCATCAGGGTTTGGTAGGCGGTGAAGCCCCCTAGCCCTATTGGTAGCTCTACCTCTGATACACTCTTAATCAAGGCTGCACCTAAATGCATTTCGGGGAGTACGAGCTATTTCCCGGTTTGATTGGCCTTTCACCCCTACCCACAACTCATCCAAAGACTTTTCAACGTCAACTGGTTCGGGCTTCCATTCCGTGTTACCGGAACTTCACCCTGGTCATGGGTAGATCACTCAGGTTTCGCGTCTAGCGCCACTGACTACGCGCCCTATTCAGACTCGCTTTCGCTTCGGCTCCTTGGCTGAACCAATTAACCTTGCCAGTGACGACTAACTCGTAGGCTCATTATGCAAAAGGCACGCCGTCACCCCTCGACTAGCTCGGGGCTCCGACCGCTTGTAAGCGCACGGTTTCAGGTACTATTTCACTCCCCTGTTCGGGGTGCTTTTCACCTTTCCCTCACGGTACTGGTCCACTATCGGTCTCCCGGGAGTATTTAGCCTTGCCGGATGGTCCCGGCAGATTCATACAGGGTTTCACGTGCCCCGCATTACTCAGGATACTGCTAAATCAATCAGTCGCTTACGCGTACAGGACTATCACCTTGTCGCGTGTAACTTTCCAGATACTTCCGCTTCGCTCTGATCGATTATGTCGCAGTCCTACAACCCCGACGCAGCCAAAACTGCATCGGTTTGGGCTAATCCCATTTCGCTCGCCACTACTCTGGGAATCACTATTGTTTTCTTTTCCTCCGGTTACTTAGATGTTTCAGTTCTCCGGGTTCGCTTTCCTTGCGGAATATCCCGACTTCATCGGGATGGGTTGCCCCATTCGGATATCTGCGGATCGAAGGTTATTTGCACCTCCCCGCAGCTTTTCGCAGCTTATCACGTCCTTCATCGCCTCCGGGAGCCTAGGCATCCACCGTACGCTCTTATTTGCTTCTCGATAACTCTATTATACTTTTCGTACTCGCTTACGCTATACGGTTACCCGTAAATCGTAAACTTCGTACTCCTATCTCTCGATTCTTTACTTTAACTACTGTTACATTACGTCAAAGATCGTCGGCACTCGCTTGTGCCTGTGGAGAATAAGGGAGTCGAACCCTTGACTTCCTGCGTGCAAGGCAGGCGCTCTGGCCAACTGAGCTAATTCCCCCTAATTCATTTGTAGTCCCTCGCAGATTCGAACTGCGGACCTCTACATTATCAGTGTAGCGCTCTAACCAGCTGAGCTAAGAGACTAAAAATCGCTTACCTTTTTAGAGTCCCATGTCCCTCTTCTGCGCTTTTCTTCTGCCGAGGGCAAATGAATCAGGTTATATCTTAAAAAACAAGTGAGTAGTCAGGTTCCTGTTGAATTACTACGAATTTAAGGTAACAGAACCAAACTCCAGAAAGGAGGTGTTCCAGCCGCACCTTCCGGTACGGCTACCTTGTTACGACTTAGCCCCAGTCACTAGTTTTACCCTCGGCCGCTCCTTACGGTTACGGACTTCAGGCACCCCCAGCTTCCATGGCTTGACGGGCGGTGTGTACAAGGCCCGGGAACGTATTCACCGCAGCATGGCTGATCTGCGATTACTAGCGAATCCAGCTTCACGGAGTCGAGTTGCAGACTCCGATCCGAACTAAGACCGACTTTTGGGATTAGCGCCCTGTCGCCAGGTGGCTGCCCTCTGTATCGGCCATTGTAACACGTGTGTAGCCCTGGACATAAGGGCCGTGCTGATTTGACGTCATCCCCACCTTCCTCACGGTTTACACCGGCAGTCTTGTCAGAGTCCCCATCATTACATGCTGGCAACTGACAACAGGGGTTGCGCTCGTTATGGGACTTAACCCGACACCTCACGGCACGAGCTGACGACAACCATGCAGCACCTTGTAAGTAGTCCCGAAGGAAAGAAGTGTTTCCACCTCATGCAACCTACATTTAAGCCCAGGTAAGGTTCCTCGCGTATCATCGAATTAAACCACATGTTCCTCCGCTTGTGCGGGCCCCCGTCAATTCCTTTGAGTTTCAATCTTGCGATCGTACTCCCCAGGTGGATTACTTATTGCTTTCGCTTAGCCACTGAACAATGTATCGCCAACAGCTAGTAATCATCGTTTACAGCGTGGACTACCAGGGTATCTAATCCTGTTTGATCCCCACGCTTTCGTGCCTCAGCGTCAGTTATGGCTTAGCATGCTGCCTTCGCAATCGGTGTTCTGTGTAATATCTATGCATTTCACCGCTACATTACACATTCCGCATACCTCAACCACACTCAAGACATACAGTATCAATGGCAATTCTATAGTTAAGCTACAGACTTTCACCGCTGACTTATACGCCCGCCTACACACCCTTTAAACCTAATAAATCCGGATAACGCTTGCATCCTCCGTATTACCGCGGCTGCTGGCACGGAGTTAGCCGATGCTTATTCCCGGAGTACCGTCATCTCGCGACACGTCGCGATTATTCTTCCTCCGGAAAAGCAGTTTACAATCCATAGAACTGTCTTCCTGCACGCGGGATGGCTGGTTCAGGCTTCCGCCCATTGACCAATATTCCTCACTGCTGCCTCCCGTAGGAGTCTGGCCCGTGTCTCAGTGCCAGTGTGCGGGACCATCCTTTAAGACCCCGTACCCATCGTTGCCTTGGTGAGCCGTTACCTCACCAACTAGCTAATGGGACGCATGCCCATCCTGTACCGCCAAAACTTTATCAATAAATCCATGCAGATTCATTGAACCATGGGGTATTAATCCGAATTTCTCCGGGCTATCCCCCTGTACAGGGTAGGTTGCATACGCGTTACTCACCCGTGCGCCGGTCGCCACCTAATATTGCTATCAGTGCTGCCCCTCGACTTGCATGTGTTAAGCCTCCCGCTAGCGTTCATCCTGAGCCAGGATCAAACTCTTCGTTGTAATTGTTTTTGTACTTATTATACCTTTGTCCGGCTCTATTAACTCAAATTCATTTTCATTCCCCTCTTTCTCCAATTTATCGCTAGGTTCCTTTTCCTCACTTGTTTCATTAATCCAAAGAACTTCCCCCGCTTTCGGGACGGCAAAGATAATATCCCTTTTTACATTTTACCAAATATTTTGACTATTTTTTTAAAAAAAACAAAAAAAACATCAAACTGTGCTGATATACAATAGTTTAAAAAAATAATATCATCAATATTTTTGTATTATAAACAAATAATTATCGAAAAAGTTTAATTTTACCACAAAAAATATGGCAAAGAAATCCCTGCAATCGAAGTTTGTTTTAAAGAACTACCAGGTATTTATTTTGTTTTCGCTGCTGATTCTGGTGTTGTACGGTAAATCGTTTAATAACGATTACAATATCGACGACAACTATGTAATTGAGAATCACCGGTTGGCGCAGCAAGGAGTAAAAGCCATTCCCGAAATTTTTACTACCCGATATCATACTCAGGACGATCTCTACTTTGGTTACCGGCCGCTTACCATTGCTGTTTATGCTATCGAATGGGATGTGTTTGTTAATGTTATTGGAGTAAAGCCTCATGATTTTCCAACAGTGGGGCATGTATTTAATGTAATATATTATATACTGTGCTGTTTCCTGCTATTCTATACCCTTCGCTATTTATTTAATTCTGCTGTTTGGGGTGGGTTGTTTTCTTTGCTTGCTGTACTTGTTTTTATTGTCCACCCGATTCATACCGAGGTGGTTCTTAGTTTGAAAAACAGAGAGGAAATTTTTAGCACAGGCTTTGCGCTGTTATCGTTGCTGATGTCGGTAAAATATTTCGATACACGTAAACTCCGAATGCTTGCTGTTGCCTTGTTGTTTTTGGTAATGGCTTTTTTGGCAAAAGAATCGGCAGTGGTATTCTTGTTAATTATTCCACTGTGCATCGTGTTTTTTAGGTCAAACTACAAGATGGTCGAGTTTGTTACATTACCGCGGAAAACCAAGTGGTTGTGTGTGTTATTCTATTTTATGATGCTGTATTATGTGCTGGCAGTAGAGTATTTTACTATTGGTGGAATGTTTGAAAGCAATCCTTTTTATATGGTTCATAATCTGGCCTGGACAAAATTGCTTGCGATGTATTACATATTCTTTGTGATGTATCACTTCATCTTTTTCGACCAGCAAAAGTGGCAATATTTTAAAATCAGACTACGCAGCCCGGGGCAATGGATTATTCTTGTGTTGATTGCTTTTTCGTATGTGTTTTCGTCAAGTATACTAGCTTTTATAGCGGTTTTGCTTATGCTGCACGTAGCCATTCGCAACGTTGCAAAACCAATGGAACCGCGACCTGATATCGCTGTGAAAAAAAGACCGGTTAAAGCGATTATTATTCCCTTGGTGATGTTGGCTATTACAGCCATCGCTATAATATCAATTTATAAACTGCAAGATAATGCATTGCCTCAGGTGAATGCCCCTATTCACAAATGGCAAAACCCGGCCTTCGATTTCTCAAAAGAAAATTCCGAGTTGGTCGCCATCGGTTTTTATACCTTGGGCTATTATGCCAAATTGCTTGTTATTCCTTATCCATTGCGGTTTTACTATGGCTACAAAATGATTCCTGATGTGTCGCTTTCCGACCCAGCAGTAGTGTTAAGCATTGTGTTTTATGCTTTTCTGGTGTTTTATGTGTTTTGGCGATTCAACCGAAGGAGTCCGGCTGCAATAGGAATACTGTGGTTCCTGATTGCAATTGTGCCATTTGCCAATTTTGTTTTTCCGCTGGCAGGTATTTTGGGCGAGAGGTTGCTTTTTGCACCATCGGTGGGCTTTTCGTTGGTGATTGCTTATATTATAATGAAAGTATTCAAAATAGATAAAAAGATCAAGCTTACGGCTAAAAATTACTATATTCCTGCTTCGGTAACAGGCCTTATTCTTATTCCTTTTGCCGTGATTACTATTAACCGCAACGATGATTGGAAAAACCGAGCAAGTCTGTACAAACACGATATTGCCTATCTCGAAAATTCGGCAAAAGCCAATAACTTGTATGCCAATTATCTTATTTCTGAAGTTTACTCCCGCATGCAAGTGGGGGCCGATTTACTACCGGTAAAACCGAATATAAACCTCGCCATAAAGCATTACAAACGCGCCATCGAAATAGATACAAGTTACTCGAACCCTTATCACAATGTGGGCTATCTGTATCTGATTGTTGGTCAGGAATATACATTGGCAAAACAATACTTTGAAGCTTGTATTGCTATTGATACCACTATTGATGAAGCTGTGTTGAACTTGGGAATAGCAAACTTTTATTTAAGAGAATTCGACGAGGCTATTGTTCATCTGAGCCAATTTTTGGCACAATCGTCGAAAATGCCCGATAAGGCTTATTACTACCTTGCTAAAAGCCATATCTCGATGGCTGATAGCGCAACCGGAGAAAGCTATTTTTTGAAATTACTCGAGACAAATAAAACTACACAGGTTATCAACGACGAAATTATGAACTATTTCTTTATAAAGAAAGATTATCAAAATGCCATAGTGGCTGCCGAAAACCAAATCAGGTTCAATGCTAAAAATGATAAACCATACGTTGATATAGGTAACTTTTATTTGCTTTCGGGCGATACCCTGAATGCTGTTTTAAACTGGGAAAAAGCGTTTGAAATATACAATGGGAATTATAATATCGCCATGACCTTGATGAATTATTATAATGGTGCTGGTCAACCAGAAAAAGCCGATTACTTCTATAAAAAGGCTAGTGAGTACCGAATGAATAATCCAAAGTAAAAAATCACTTTTTTCATTGCCCCTGTTGTTTATATTGGTGACGAATCAGCTTGATAAATACAGCGATACACATGTGTTGAAAGAGTGTGGTGAGTAATCAAACGCATCAATAATCGAAATCTTGGGGTCATTTTACGAATGAATAGCTGATTTTACTAACTTTGCAAAAAAATGCGCTATGGGCATCAGTATGTTTAAATTACCCGGATACAGTGTTTTTACCTATAAACCCAGGTACTACGACCCTATTAAAGATAAGAGGGAAAAAAGGCGTCGAGATCTTCGTCTGGCTGCAGGTAAAGAACCTTTTGATGACGGTAAGCCGGGCAGTAGCATAAAGGGTAGCTTTGCCTATATGATTGAACGCAGGACTTCGCATCAGAAAATGTCGAGAATACGTTTTTTGATTATATTGGTTTCGCTGGTGCTGTTGGCATACCTGATTTTGGTTGCCGATTTTAGCAAATTGATTAACTGGTTGAATCAATAATACAATGACAGATATAATTCGTTTACTGCCCGATGCCGTTGCCAATCAGATAGCTGCCGGAGAGGTCATTCAGCGCCCTGCGTCGGTGGTTAAGGAGCTTGTTGAAAACGCGCTTGATGCAGGTGCTTCCGAGATTCAGGTATTTGTGAAAGATGCCGGTCGCACCTTAATCCGTGTGGTCGATAATGGCTGTGGGATGTCAGATACCGATGCACGTATGTGTCTCGAACGACACGCAACCTCAAAAATCAGGTCGGCCAACGATTTGTTTGCCATTAAGACTATGGGTTTTCGAGGTGAGGCTATGGCTTCGATTGCTGCTGTAGCCGAAGTGGAACTGCGTAGTAAGCAACATGATGGCGAAATTGGCACACGCCTGCTGGTGGCTGCATCAGAAGTTATTCTGCAGGAACCCGACCAATGTGCCGAAGGTAGCTCGATAACTGTGCGAAATTTGTTTTTCAATATTCCGGCAAGACGTAAGTTTCTGAAATCGGACCAAACCGAATTCCGACATATTACCGATGAATTTTGCCGCATCGCAATTCCTGCCTGTCAGGTACGCATGAAACTTGTACATAACGACACCGAGGTAATGGTGTTGGAACCCGGAAATATACGGCAACGAATAGTTGCTATTTTTGGTAAAAACATTAATCAACAACTCATACCTCTTAGTGTGGAAACCAGTATTGTGAAACTGGAAGGTTTTATTGGGAAAGCCGAAAAAACGCGAAAATCGTCCGACGAACAGTATTTTTTTGTGAATGGTCGCTATATGCAGCACCCCTATTTCAGGAGAGCTGTGATGATGGCATACGAAAATATCATTCACCCCGGGACCTACCCCTCGTTTTTTGTTTTTCTAACGGTTGATCCGGCGCAAATAGATATCAATATTCATCCCACCAAAACCGAAATTAAGTTTGAAGAAGAAAAGGCTGTTTTTCAAATAATTAATGCTGCTGCAAAGGAATCGTTAGGCAAATTTAATATTATGGCTCCGCTTGCTTTCGAAGAAGATATTACCCGTGATGTGCATCTAACCTCCTCTACAGAGTTTAAACCGCCGGTAATAAAACTGAATCCCGGCTATAACCCTTTCGAGAACAAAAAGTCTTCGGGCTACTACGATAAGGTGAATCAGTATTTCGAGCAGCAAAAAACAAGCCCCGATCAATGGGAGTTGCTATATGCTCCGCTTACCGAAAAGAATAATGATATTCAGAAAAACTCAATTGGTAACGAGGCAGAATACGACAACCATTTTATTCAGCTGAAAGAAAGATTTATCCTTACTCCTTCGAAATCGGGATTGATGATTATTGACCAAAACAGGGCACACGAAAGAATATTGTTCGAGGAACTGCTGATACGTTTACAACACAGGCGCTCGAATACTCAAAAACAACTCTTTCCCGAACAAATCGAGTTAAGTGCTTCCGACAGAGCCCTGCTTACCGAAATATCTGACGACCTGGCTGCTATTGGCTTCGACTTTAGTTTTTTGGGTAAAAGTACTATTGCCATAAATGGTGTGCCGGCAGAATTTACCGATTTAAATCCGGTTAGTTTATTTAACGAAATGGTGCAAAACTATCGAAATATCGGCGACAAGATTTCGATGCCATATCACGAAAAAATTGCCCTATCTCTCGCAAAAGCTTCGTCAATACACAGCAAACGGCAATTGAACCCAATCGAGCAAAAAGACCTGTTCTTTAGGCTGATGTCGTGTAAAAATCATAATTTTACCCCCGACGGAAAAAAAATTATCGAGATTGTCGCCATCGAGGAGATTGAAAAGAAATTAAGCTAAAACCTGTAATTATGAGTCAATATAGTCCGGGTGGTTTTTTTAGTTTACCCCCTGTTGTAAAAAATCTGCTGATTATCAATATAGTGCTTTTTATAGCAACCATTGTGTTCGAAAAAATGGGACTTGATTTGTATCGCTATTTGGCAGTGCATAGTGTGAAAAGTCCCGACTTCAGACCCTATCAGCTGATAACACATATGTTTATGCATGGCGGCATTGGGCATATATTCTTTAATATGTTTGCCTTATGGATGTTTGGACGGGTTCTCGAAGAAATTTGGGGGCAAAAACGCTTTTTTATTTACTATTTTGTTACCGGACTAGGTGCTGCTTTCCTTCATCTGCTGGTAAATTATATCGAGGTGCAAAGCCTGCTTTCGAAAATTGATCCTGAAATGGCGCAGCAGGTTCTGGCCGAAGGTGCCGATACTTTACGCAAAGGGTATAATTACTCGAATAGCCAGTTGGCCAACCTGAACCTGATGATAAACACACCCACAGTAGGTGCTTCGGGTGCTGTATTTGGTTTGCTACTGGCCTTTGGTTTTCTTTTTCCTAATGCGGTTATATATTTGTATTTTGCACTTCCTATCAAGGCTAAATACTTTGTGATATTATATGGTGTACTCGAATTGTATCTGGGATTTGCGAACCGTTCGGGCGACAACGTAGCACATTTTGCACACCTTGGGGGGATGCTGTTCGGATTGATATTCTTACTTCTTTGGAAAAAAAACCGCTTTAATCGCTGGAATTAATGGATGTATTTGGCGAAATAAAAGCATCTTTTAAAAAAGGCTCGGTGCTAACGCGTCTTATTTATGTAAACCTTTTTGTGTTTTTGGCAATCAGCCTTACCGGTGCTATACTGTATTTGTTCGAGATTAAAACCGACAGTTTGTATTTTTGGCTTAGCCTGCCGGCATCGCCATCGGGTTTGCTTTTTAGGCCTTATACCATTGTTAGCTACATGTTTACACATTTCAGGTTTTTGCATGTATTGTTCAATGTTTTGATTTTATATTGGTTTGGACGCCTTTTTCTGCAATACCTTAGCGGCCGGCAATTGCTGGGCGTGTATGTTTGGGGTGGGTTGGCCGGGGCGCTGGTTTTTATAGTTTCCTACAATGTATTTCCCGTTTTTTTAAGCAGTATCAGTGTGTCGGGTGCTGTTGGGGCTTCGGCTTCGGTAATGGCAGTGCTGTTTGCTATTGCAACACTGGTGCCTCAGCACGAAGTGCATATGTTGTTTTTTGGTAGGGTAAAACTCATGGTTCTTGCACTTATAGTTATTGCCATCGATATCATCAGTATCCCTTTCGATAATCCGGGAGGGCACATTGCTCACGTTGGCGGGTCGGTTTTTGGAGTTTTATTTGCGTTGCAATATCGTAAAGGGAAAGACATTACTGCAGGTATAGTAAAAACTGTGTATGCATTGGCCGACATTTTTAAGCCCAAACCTGTAATGCATGTGAGCAGTCATAATAAGTCGAAAAAATCGCACGGCAAGTCGGCCGACATGGAATATAATGCACGCAAGAAAGCGGAACAAGACGAAATAAATGCGATTCTCGACAAGGTTGCACGTTCGGGTTATGGCAGTTTAACCGCTGCCGAAAAAGAAAAACTTTTTAAGATGAGCAGTAAGAAATAGTCTTCGAGATTTTCTCCTCACTCACTCACTCACTCACTCACTCCTTAGAATCGAGCAAGGCCGAGATTTCACACTCAAGTTGCCAACATCTCACCCTCATATGCAATACATGTTCTAGGTGCATTAACAATGCACTACATAAGTGCTCGTTGCAAACTATGATTATACCAGGGATAAAAAACAGAATTTGAAAAGTCCCTCCTCACTCACTCTCACACTCACACTACTTTCGTGGTCCCAGAAGGGTTCGAACCTTCGACCCCCTGATTAAGAG
>Ga0334883_1004078_pt1 | contig 14539 bp, 6 predicted proteins | sample GraSluR1_MG_6_FD_207230 | JGI IMG/M metagenome (GOLD analysis project Ga0334883, IMG submission 207230) | Sludge microbial communities from methane-producing bioreactor in Wageningen University, Netherlands - Granular Sludge_09_05-R1 | ecosystem: Engineered > Bioreactor > Anaerobic > Unclassified... | reverse complement strand
GCATCTGGAGATGGGCATTCTCCCCGGTAAGTCTCCGGTAATGAGTGCGGACACATTTGAACTCGGCCTGTTTGGAGCGTGCCAAGGGCCCGTCCGGGTCATGCTGCTACTCACCCTGCAGGCCCCCTGGTTCTTTCTTCACCCAATTGCCCTAACGTCATCTCGCGGAATCCGATATCTTATGCCGCATCAGCGATCGATCGCCCGCCATCCAACACCAACGAAAGCGCCTTAGTTTTATGTTCCGCGGTGCAATGCCTCCGAGTAGATCCCATAGTCTGGTCGCTTCGTCTGCTGGAAGCCCACAAACCTCACCGGCGTCCACTAAACCCTGAGCGTGACAGAGGACGATGTACGCCCGGCGCGCAAAGCCATCGACACGAGGACATCCCCACACAAACCGCCAATGCCGATCTGGTCATACGCTCAGTAATGAACCCAGCTGTCGGAGAGGGCTGATCGTCTCAGGCCCATGCAAAGCCCCTGGCGCCAACGGCAAGCCGGCGCCAGAGCATCAGGCTGAGACCCTACCCATCGCGGAATTGCGTGCCTACCTAGCCGCTGTGCCCGAGCGTTACCGCCTGCCTGTCGTGATTGCCGCCTTCTGCGCCGCGATCAGGCGAAGTTCGTCGGCCTCGAGTTCAAGATCTTGATGCCAAGAGCGGGCGTATCACACCCACGCAGGCAGTATCGCGTCTTGGCAGCAAGCACCTGATCGGCGAACCAATAATGAAAGCGGCCTTGAGAACCGCCTATGCTCCAACTCTTCTGCGCCCAGGACTGAGCATGGTTGAAAGACCACCCACACAAGAGCCGGACCAGCCCGCTATTCACAGTGCACGATGGAAAGAGCCCCTTCCACGCCACCGTGCCATGCGAGCCACACGTCAAGGGGCGATGAGACTGGACGTCCAACGTTCACTGTGCACGACCTGCGAAAGACCGCCGCGACCCTGGCTACTCAGCAGGGCGCCACTGCCATGGACATCATGGTGATGCTTGGCCACGCCATATCAACAGTAGCGATGGTGCACCAATCAGCGGCCGCGCAATGAATGAAGGAGATCGCGGAAGGAACGAACGCTGAGTTCCGCCCTGCCATAGAAGTTTAGATGTCCTCCAACGACTACGCCTGAACTCGTGAGTCCCAGCAGGATGCACGTACCTAGAACTGGTTTCGGCCGCGGTGATATCCCTCATGGCTTGCTCCGTTGTTCGCGGTGCAGCACGGAGGTGCCGCTACGTCGAGTGAGTGCTTCGAATGGAACAACACTCGGCGGCCACACCGTGCGCAACGGCTCCTCTTACGCCATCGACATGCCGAGCATGCCTGCACCGCGCGTTGTATCACCTGCCGGAGCTGCGGCACGTCACCCCGGAATGTCGGTACCAATCGCTATCGTGGATCGGAGCCAGTTAGAGAGGATTTGCGATGGCGGGGAGCAACGAAGCATTTCGCTTCATCGACTTGTTCGCTGGGCTGGGGGGTTTCCATGTCGCGTTGAAGCACCTCGGTGGCGAAGGCGTGTTCGCCGCCGAGTGGGATGTCACGCTGAGCGCGCTGTACAAGGAGAACTTCGACATTCGGCCATGGGGTGACGTTAACGACCTGGTGGACCATGAGACGATCGCTCGGGAGATCCCGGACCACGAGGTTCTAACGGCAGGCTTCCCTTGCCAGCCGTTTTCCAAGGCTGGCGAGCAACTCGGCTTCGGGCACACCCTCCAGGGGCAGCTGTTCTTCAAGGTCCTGGACATTCTCAAAGAGAAGCGGCCACGGCGGTTCATCCTGGAGAACGTCCCAAACATCCTGCGCCACAAGAGGGGCGAGACGCTGCGAACAATCCTCGTCGAACTTGAGAAGGTCGGCTACGCCGTTGACTGGCGGCAGTATTCTCCGCATAGGTTTGGCGTTCCTCAGATCCGCGAGCGGGCGTACTTCGTGGGCTCGCTTGACGGTCTTGAGGACTTCAAGTGGCCCGAGCCAACGAATGCGACCACGGACATTTGCACCGTGCTCGATGAGTCGGCGAAGCCAAGTCGCGCAATCCACGCGCAGACCCTTCGGGCAATCGACATGTGGGACGACTTCCTCCGACGGTCCCCCGAGGATGTGAAACTCCCGTCATTTCCCATCTGGTCAATGGAGTTCGCAGCAACCTATCCGTTTGACGACGAAGGGACACCCGCAGCAATTTGGGAGGAGAAGGGACCGCGCGATCTCGATGCCTACCAGGGCAGCTTCGGACAGGGACTTCGAGGGTTAACTCGAGACCAGCAGTATGAATTGTTGCCCAGCTACGCCCGTCGCGCAGGGGACTTCTCATTCCCTGATTGGAAGCAAGCGTTCATCCGTCAGAACCGACAGTTCTTCTGGGCGAATCGATCGTGGCTCGTTCCGTGGATGAACACCTGGAGGCCGTGGGAGTTCCCGCAGAGTCTCCAGAAATTCGAATGGAACGTTCAGGGCGGTCGACGCCGAATTGATGACTACGTCCTTCAGGTTCGGGCATCAGGGATCAGGGCCAAGCGCACAACCACTGCACCGAGTCTGATCGCGATGACGAACACTCAAGTGCCGATCCTGGGCAAGAGCATTGTCGGTACTCGGCGATACATGACGCCGCGGGAATGCGCGGCCCTCCAGAGCCTTGATGGCGTGTCCCTTCCCGAGAGCGACCTTGCGGCCTACAAGGCGCTCGGCAACGCGGTCAATGCAAGCGTGGTGGAGGCGATCGCAGAGCCGCTACTTCGCAACCTGGCTGCTGACGTCCGACATGCTGCTAGTAAACGGGCGGCAGCTTCATGACCGCCCTCAGTGCTGATGGTTCGATCGACTGTGGAAATCGTTGCGAGGAAGCCGGCATGAGTTCCGAGTACACGCGTGTAGCCAACGCGATCGCTGATGCTATGTTCCGTTCGGCGTACGCCGGCCGACCGGTCTATACGCTCCCTGACCCCGAGACGCTTCGCAGCGTTCTCGATTCCGCTGGGGTCCAGGGGAGTGGCACGGAGGCACTAGCCCGAGTGGTCAGGGCATCCCTGCAGATCGATGAAACCGGTGTGGGCCCGTTTCGTTTGCAGGAGGACGCTGCGCGACGACACATGCGACAGCCACTGCAAGTGCCACCCGCGCTGCCTCTTCTGGTGCTGCTGACGCTGGCTGCTGAGCAGATGCAGGCGGGCGAGGATCTGGCAGCGCACAACTACTATTCTCGTCTGCACCGACTCCTTACGGTGCCGAGGACTAGCTACCAGCGAGTCGAGAACAACTATCGGCGGACCGCTGACCTGCTTTGGGGATCGCTGAACTCCTGGCTCGAAGCCTGGGAAGGCGAGCGGGGAATCCCGACCGCGTACGCGGTCGGCGGCCATGCCTTTGTCGGACTCCCGCTGTCTCAAGTCGTGGTTAGGCAACATGATCGCGGCGGACTTCATGAGCTGTTCGCGCTAGAGGGGATGACGCCCGGGCTTCGGATTTCGCCAGCGGATATGAGCGGGGCGATGGAGCCCTATGCGATGACGAGGCCGAGCCCGCTGAGTTCTCACCTGTCACAACTCTGGCAAGTGCCCGCGGCACGCGAACGCATCGTGGACGCGGCCTGCCTAGAGCTTGAGGCGTGGGACGGGTCTGGTCTCGAAGCCACAGCATCGGGTCAACAAGTCGCGGCGACTCGTCTGCTTGCCTTCCTGCGGACATTTCCTCGCAAGTCGATCAACTTCAACCTAATGCTCCCCTATCGATCGGACGGGCCAGGTGTCGCGCGATTTGAGTTGACAGCTGGCGAAGTCCAGGTGCCAACGGTCGCCGGGCCCGGCGGCTCCACTCGACTCTCCGGTGTTGGTGGCGTAAGTGCTGCTTCGCTGCTCGAGGAGCGACTCGAAGGTTGGCTCTGCAACCATGCGAGCCGTCCGTTTGGACGGCGACCGAAGCGCGTGACTCCTCTTCGCTGGGATGACCTCCAGGGCGCCTACGTCGAAGTGGAGCGCATCTCCCTAGGCGAAGACAGCATCGTCCTAACGTGTATCGATGCTCGTCTCCGCGTGGAGAGCCACCTGGCTGAACATGCTCGTCCAGGATGGATCGAACTCGAAGCCCCTGGTCTCCCTGAGGGTTGGCTCGTCTACGAGCACGTTCAGGTGATCTCGGCACCGACTGGCCAGGTGCACCCTGACCTGCTCCCACTAGCACCCCGCACGCGGACCAGTCTCACACTCAAAGGGGGTTTCGTTCTGCCCGGCCTGCTCCGGAAATGGTCAGTACTTGAGCCACCGGAGGCGGTTGCGCTTGCTGCCGGCGCGGCGGCGGTCGAGGTGAAGGTCTACCAGGGTACGCGCATCGACGCGGACAAGTTGGTAGCGCAGAAGTCCGGGGAGGGCGAACTCGTTGTCCTTCCCCTCGCTAATCGCAGACTCCGCGACGGCGAGTACATCGTGGCCATGTTTGTCGATGGTGCCAGCAAAGCCTCGTCAACCGCGCTATTACGCCTTCGTTCGGCGAGCACACCGCAGTCCCGCATCGAGGACGTCAGCATGCGTCTCGTGTACTCGCCAGACTCCTCTCCGAGTTGGCCGCTCAGCGCAGGCCCTGCAGAGTGGCCACGCTACGTCAACGGGGCGCTCACTCAGAACCTCGATACCACCTACTCACCCTCAGTCCCGATGCGCGAGTTCATCCCGAGAAAGCGCGCCGCTGGTTCGTCAGAACGGCCCGAGGTTCGCATCGGTGTCCCAGTAGATAGCGGGTCGTGCCTATTGACTGGAAGACACTACCTCAGATATCCAACCATTCACCCGGGCCAGCGAGCACCACGAACTATTGAGGGCGAATGCGAGACCTGCGGTGTGATCAAGCGGGCAGCGGGGACTCCATGGGCCGCAAGAAAAAGGGACAACCCGAGTCACAGCGTCTCGGCCTCGTTGGAGATTCCGCCAGTTGCTGAGTCGAGCGAGCCAGACTTCGAGGTTGCGTTCGATGCGCTCAATCATGTCGGCGTAGGGTCGTTTGGAGCGTTCGAGCGCATTGCCGCGCAGGTCGAGGGCTCTGGGCTATTCGCTGACGCATTCCTTCGTCGGCTAGAAGTCGCCGGGCACGTCGATGTCGCCCGTGACAGCTACCTCCAGGTGACCGAATGGTCGGTGAATAGGTCCACGCTGGTCCCGGTTGCCGATGGGCGATGGGTGTTGATCGGATCCCGCTCTCAGCGACTTCTGGAACGACTGGCTGAACGACTTGGAATGGGCGGCGAGATCGTCGCGAGTGTCGACGCTGGAGTCGCCCGCGTAGAAGTGGTCGGCGAACTGCCCAACGACGGACTTACCGATCTCGGAGTTCAAGTGCTCGACGACCCGCCGGGAAGGGTGATTGCCTCCGCGCTCCCCCACCTCAGCACGATTGCGGAGTCACTGAGGCGAGTGGCCGTGCCGGCCTATCGTTCAGCTGAGTTCTGGGATACGGCGTCAGCATCCTGGCAACGGACTGAGACAATCGTGCCCGTGGGTGCATACCGTTTTCGGGACTTCAGTTCAACCTACGCGATCCGCGCGTCCAGCGATGTCGAGAACGGCACGATCGGCCTCGGCAACGCGCAGATCGTGAAGCACATTGCGAACCTTTGGGCCGATGATCCACTGGTCGGATACCACTCACGAAGCGGTTCCGTAGTCACGCCACTTGGCGCGGACCTACCCGCGCTCTACGGGCGGGCGCTATCCCTCTGCACGGGCCGGGCACCACGTGAGATCGTCACGCACCGTATGTTGCAGTATCCAGGAGTGCCGCGAGAGGTCGCGAACATCATCTTCAACCGAGTGAGTCAGTGAGGCCAATGCCATTCCCAACGCCTGTGAGGATCGCTGACGATCTGCGCAACGCTTTCCTTCGGTACATCGACACGGCGTACGCGTTGCGAGACCCAGCCCTCGTCGAGCAACGCCGACGCCTGCTGCTTGAAGGACAGTGCAATCTGTTCGCACCTCTCATGCTTGAGCCAGTGCTCCCGTACGACGGTGTGGCTTCGGTCGATGAGTCAGCTGTGCAGGCCGGAGTCGACGCACGCGACCTCAGGGATGTTGTCCGATCTGTGTTCGATGTAAGCCCGTCACAGCTCGCCGAAGTGCGGCTGCGTAGTCACCAGGTCGCGGCACTCACCACACACTTCGCCCGAGCGACTGCGCACAATCCAGTGGTGACCTCAGGAACCGGTTCTGGCAAGACTGAGTCGTTCCTCATCCCCTTGCTCACGCGCATAGCTGCTGAGAAGCGATCCTCCGCTGCACTCCCGCCGATTCATGAATGGTGGGACCGGAAGCGTCAGATAGACAACTGGCAGCCATCGCGGACCATGGGCGTTTCACCCGCGGCAGTCCGATCCGTGATCCTGTACCCAACCAACGCGCTAGTCGAAGACCAGGTCGCGAGACTGCGTCGCGCGGTGCGAGGGCTGCGCAAGCAGAACTCGCCCATCGACCTCTGGTTCGGGCGATACACGGGAGCAACGCCGGGCTCAGGTGGCCTCCCCTCTGGCAAGACGTCTGTGGGACCAGCAGCAGACGCGGCTCAAGATATGCGTGAACTCGGGAGGCTGAATGCCCAGCTTGCTGAACTCAACAACGCGGAATTGATGAGCCAATTCCCAGACCCGAATGCCGGAGAACTGGTCACCCGGTGGGACATGATAGCCACGCCGCCGGATGTTCTCGTGACAAATTACTCCATGCTTAACGTGATGCTCATGCGCGATGTCGAGGAGCCGATCTTCGACTCCACACGTCACTGGCTGCAGCAGTCTGCCGATCACATCTTCACCCTGGTTGTGGATGAGTTACACCTCTATCGCGGCAGTACTGGAGCTGAGGTTGGGATGGTGGTCCGGAACCTAGCATCACGACTTGGTCTGGAACCGTCATCAGATCAGTTCAGGATCATCGCTACAAGTGCTTCGCTCCCGGGTGACGACTCTGGGCTCGAGTATCTCGAACGATTCTTCGGAGTCGACCGAACTTCGTTCTCAATCGAGCCAGGACACCCGAGGGACCTCACCACAGGGCCGACGCCGAGCGCCCAAGAAGTGCTTACGGTCAATGCGAATGACTGGGCTACGGTCGCTACTCGTGACCGGTGGGCGGAGACGGTTGCCGCGGCATGCATTGATCCAGTGGACTCCAGACCGAAAGCCACTCGGATCGAACTGGTGGCATCCCGGCTGTTTGGTGAGGATGTCAGCGGGGATGCGGCGCTAGCTACGATGCTCAACGCACTCGGGGGAGTAGCTGAGCCCGCACTCCAGTTCCGTGGTCACGTGATGATGCGCGGTATGCGCGGGCTGTGGGCATGCTCTGATCCGGATTGCCCCGGTGGCACCGACTCCGACCCTCGCCGCATAGGTCAGATGTACGACACTCCGCGCTCGATATGCGCAGCATGCGGTGCTCGTGTCCTCGAACTCCTCTACTGCTTCGAGTGCGGGGATGTCAGTCTGGGCGGATACGTCGTTGATCGCCCGGACCGCGACGCGGTCGTGCTGTCGACCACTCCCGTTTCTCCGGGCGATAACTCCGGGGACTTCGTCTACCGACGAAATGACGACGAGTACCGCTGGCTGTGGCTGGGTTCACCAGTGCCGGATGCGCCCAACCGCCACAAGCTTCCCGCCGAGCTAGACGAGAACCAGCCAACAATCGAGACGAACTTCGGTGCCGCAACCTGGTACCCGAAGCTTGGGTCGCTTATTCTCGGGCAGTCAGACGACGGCATCCCGGCTGTCGTGCTGAGTCACAACGGTGGAGAGGATCACGGTCTCGCACTCCCCGCTCTCCCGGAGGTATGCCCGCGATGTGGTGGTAGTCAGGACAACCGGGACGCAGCGGTCTATTTCGCAGGGAATGTGCGGTCACCAATTCGAGCTCACACTTCGGGTCGGTCTCAACTTAACCAGATGGCTGTATCGCAGCTATTTCGGAGTTTGGGCTCCGAGCCATCTGAGTCAAGGACGATTGTCTTCACTGATAGTCGGGACGACTCCGCCCGTATCGCTGCCGGGATCGCCCTCAATAACTTCCGCGACCAAGTCCGTCAGGTTGTCCGGCAGCTTCTTCACGACCGCGAGAACCCCGTTCCCCTGCTCCGCGCACTCCTACGAGGGGAATTAGAAGGCGACGATCTCGCACGGGCTGAAGAGCTAAGGGCAGCACGTCGCGAACTCTACGACAAGTTGCGGTTGGAGTGTCTTGGTGCGGCTGAGCCGGCCGACCTGGCAATGATCGCTGAAGCTGAGCGCGAGAACGAATCATTGCCTTGGGCGACGCTGGTCCATGACGCTGAACGTGCGATGATCGCGGTCGGTGTCAATCCCGCTGGCCCCGGACCATCCGTCGCACAAAGCGAAGGCGATGCCCCTTGGTATCGCGCATACGAACCGCCGACCCCTGGCGCGTGGGAGCCCCTCGCTGATGCGGTGGCACGCCCGGTGCGGCACGACCGGTATCGCTTGACAGCCACGGCCGTGGCGGAAGCCGTATTTGATCGAGCGTCTAGAGACCTGGAATCTACCCGGCTTGGTGTCGTTCGGGCTCGGTCACTCCCTCCAGACAACTGGGGCTTGTCGGTCGATGTGACCGGGGATCTCCTGGCGAGCGTGATTCGTTTGCTCGGGATCGCGAAGAGATTCGAGGGTGGGTACGCTGCGCAGTCCAACACTGCTCCGAAGGTCGTGGTCACTTACCTAAAGCGAGTCGCTGCGAAGCATCAGATTGAATGGCAAACTCTGGTGACGAACGTCGGTGAGTTCTTGCAGGCCAACAGAGTGACCGATCAAGCGTGGGCACTTAAGACTCAGTCGGGTCAGGATGCTTTGGAACTCAGGACCCCCGGGCAGAGCATCTGGGTCTGCGGGAATTGCGGCACCACGCACCTCCACTCCTCCGCTGGAGTCTGCACGAACGAGGAATGCCCGAATGGAGTGCTTACCGAGCAGCCCCGGGCCGAGGAACTCGACTACTACGGCTGGCTCGCGTCACAGCCACTGCGAAGGATGCGAGTGGCCGAGCTAACTGGTCAGACGCAGCTCGCAGATCAACGCACCCGGCAACGTCTGTTTAAGGGAGCTGTACTCCCCGGGCTGGCGGAGAGTACACTCGCGGACCCATTTGATCTCCTATCGGTTACCACCACGATGGAAGTCGGTGTCGACATCGGCTCCCTGAGAGCTGTCGCCATGGCGAACATGCCCCCGCAACGCTTCAACTATCAACAGCGGGTCGGACGAGCGGGACGGTCCGGTCAGCCGTTCTCCTTCGCAGTCACGGTATCCCGCGATCGAGCGCACGATGACTACTACTTCCAGGCGCCGGAGAAGATGACCGCGGCCGATCCGCCGCCGCCATTCATTGACCTGTCGCGCCCAAGAATCGTGCGCAGAGTCATCGCCGCCGAGTTGCTGCGTAGAGCCTTTCTTGCGCTGCGAGTCCCACCGCGTCGCACGCGCGACAGTATCCACGGCACTTACGGACTGACGAAAGACTGGCACTCGCGGAGACCAGACGTTGAGGCATGGCTCCAGACATCGGACGAAGTCGAGGCCGTCTGTGCACGGTTTAGCGCGTACACGGCCCTCGATGTCAATGAGTTGAGAGCCTGGGCAGAGTCCGAACTCGCAGGCGATATCGACGAGGCGGTCAACAACCCCTACTTCCGTCATACGGAACTCAGCGAGCTTCTTGCGAATGCCGGGGTGCTGCCCATGTTCGGCTTCCCAACTCGCGTCCGTCCCCTTTACTCCAAGCCAGTTCGCCGAATGGACGACGCCGAGCGCAATACGGTGGCCCACCGTGATCTCGGTATGTCGATCACAGCATTTGCGCCCGGGGCCGTTGTGGTCAAAGACGGGGCTGAGCATCTCGCCGTTGGCTTTGCCGCCTACAGCTTCAGCGGTGGGAGGGCGCACACGAAAGACCCACTAGGGACCTCCCTTCCAATCCACCGGTGCGGACAGTGCGGGAGCCTTGACACTCGACCGACCGACGAGTCACTCAAGTGCACAGTTTGTGGCGAGGAAATGCGGGCCTTCTCGCTGTACCAGCCTGAGGGCTACCGGACGATCTACAGTCAGCCGGACTACGACGACAATCACATCACGCCGATGTATGCGGGTTATTCAGAACTGTCAGCAAACGTCGATCTTGGGCATGAGGCCCGGCTCCACGGAATTTCTCTGCGCCTGCTCGAGCAGGCCGAGGTGGTCGCCGTCAACGACAACAACCGGAAGCTCTTCGACTTGAGTCGGTTGCCAGACGGGTCAGTGATCGCTCAGAACCGGGACCTGTACAGAAAGGCACTTCCGGATTGGATGCGAACCGGCGGGCAAACACTGGAGCCAGCCGCGATAGGAGAGGTACGACGAACCGATGTCTTACTGCTGGGCCTTGATGCCCTGCAACTCTCTGATGGCACCGTCGCGACGCTGCCGTGGGCTTGTCCCGCGGGTAAAGGGGCGTTGCTCTCGTTTGCTGAACTCTTGCGCAACGCTGCAAAAGAGTACCTCGATATCGAGCAGTCCGAACTGGAAGTTGGTCTTCAGCCCACGCGCACCGGTACGTCCGTCTCTGCGCGTGTGTTCCTCGCGGATGCTCTTGACAACGGCGCTGGCTACGCCCTCGAACTCGGCGACCCGGTGACCTTCGAGGGACTGCTCCACTCAATTCGAGACATGACAGGACAACGCCTCCGTGATGAGCCGCACGGAACCGCATGTACATCCTCGTGCCCGGGCTGTCTCCGCAACTACGAGAATCGCTTCAACCACTGGGCACTCGACTGGCGGCTGGGACTCGACGTAGTCGATCTTGTCCTCGGGCGCTCGCTCGATCCGACGAACTGGGCTGCCAGAACATCCGCCTTGATGCAGAGTTTCACCGAAGGATATGGACAGCAAATTCGAGTCGAGCAGGCCATCGTCAACGGCTTGCCCACTCTGATCGCGCCGGAGGGCCGTGGAGCGGCAGCCGTGATCGGACATCCGCTCTGGCGCCACGAGGAGGCCCATTGGAACCCCGAGGTTCGCGCAGCCGTCGCGAAACTCAGAGGGCGCGGACTCGCGCACGTCACCGTATCTGACGCTTATGTGCTGGACCGCACGCCAATCAAACTCTTCAACGCGCTGCTCGAGGCAGTGTAGGCGCTAGTCACGGCGGTGTCCTAGTCGCAAACCCCCGACCCTGAAGTCGGAAGAGCCAATTTGACGCACCTTCACCGCGTCGTCGCCCAGACCGCACCATGGAGGCCGCAATGCTGTCAGGCGAGCACACTCACTCAGAAGTCGTCGACGCAGGCTGCTCGCATAGTCTCTACTTCCTCGTCCTAGGCCGCGTTCGAGTTCGGCCTCTTGGTTCTGCCGATGCCTCGACGCGCGAGCCATCCAACTCAGGACGAGCACTGGAGTCTGTTCAGGCGGTGCCAAACAAGGCTCGAGGCTCGGCTCGGCGCGCGGTGGTGACAGCGATGCCACTATCCCTTCCCCGAGCCGCTTGCCGAACCCGCCGTGCGCCTTTGACGCAACCGGCCTCCACGAAGTAGTGCCGGTTCACGGTGATCGCGAGAAGGACTTGTCCGCCGCGAAAGAGCAATGCTGCACTACCTGCCAGTGGGCTGACCCCGTTTCGTAGGTCCAGTCGTTATGAGGGTCGTCCTGTTGCCCGCGGTCGCGGGCAGGGAGACTGGTCAGATCATGACGAACAGCAGGAAGCGTCACACCCCGGAGCAGGTCGTCCGTAAGCTCGGGCAGGCCGACAGGATGCTCGCCGACGGTCAGGACGTCGCGGCGGTGTGCCGGGATGGATATCACGCTGATCGGGAGCCGGTGTTCCGCTGGTCGGTGAGCCATTGTTCCGGGTGGGGGTGAGCCACCGCGCCGTCGCGGTGTGAGCCGTGGCGCCGCTGGGGGCGGGCTCGTGCGGCCCTGCCCCCAGCGGTTGCTCAGTCGATCTGGGTGAAGTGCCTGCGCATGGAGTCGTCGCAGTGGAGGACGGTCGCGTGCGCGTTCGTGGTGATCCGGTCGACGATGGCGTCGGCGAGGATCTTCTCCTCCATCCGGTCGTGCCATTGACCGGGTGGCAGCTGGGTGCAGTAGATCGTCGACGCGGTCTTGTGTCTCCGATCGATCAGCGTGTGCAGCTGCTGGACTTGTGCTCTGCTCGGTGTCGTGAGGAACCAGTCGTCGATGATGAGAAGCTCGACTTTGACCAGGGTGTCCAGGTACCGCTTCTTGTCACCGGTGCGTTCGGCGATCGTGATCCGGTCGAACAGCTCGTCGGCGGACAGGTAGAGCACCTTCCGGTATTGCTGGCAGGCCTTGTTCCCCAGCGCGCTGGCGACGTAGGTCTTGCCCGCACCGGTCGGCCCTTGCAGGATGACGTCCTGATGTTTGACGAGGTAGCTGCCGACCGCGAGGCGGGCGATCAGCTCGGTGTCCATGCTGCGTCCGGGCATCACCTTGATGTCGGCGATGTCGGCGCCGGGCTGGGCCAGGCCGGCCTGACGGCGCAGCCGGTGCAGTTTGCTGTCGCGCCGCCTGCCGTGTTCCCAGTCGACGGCCTGTTTGATCATCTCGGGGCCGGTCAGCGGCGCTGTCGCTGTCGCCGTGGTGTCGGCGAGGTTCTCGAAGTACTCGGCCATTCCCGACAGGCGCATTTCCTTGAGCCGGGCGAGGGTTTCGATGTCGATCATGCCCGGCCCCCGTCCGTGGCGTAGTAGCTGGAGCCGCGCACGAAACCGGCGTCTCCCAGCGATGGTGCAGGCTCCGGGGCGGCGGGTTCCCATCCGGACCATAGCTTCTTGATCAGCGTGTAGGACGGCGTCGGCGTGGCTGCCAGCGCCCGGGCGCAGGTGTCCTCCAGCCGCGCCATGCCGCCGTCCTTCTTGACCAGCGACATGACACCCAGGCACGACCGGTAGGACTGCTCGACGACCTTGCGGGAGCCCAGGATCGCGGTGATGGCGGCGAGAGTGTTCGGGCCGACGGTCGCTGCCCATTGCCCGAATCGTTCCGGTGACCAGTCGGCCAGCCGGTTGCGGTGCGCCTCGGGCATGTGCCCGGGCACGGTGGCGTACCGGCTGGTGACGCCGACGAACCGGGCGTGGGAGGCGACCCGCTCGGCCCCGTCGAAGACCTCCACGGTGTGCGAGGTGATCCGCACGTCGAGCTGACGGCCGATCAACTGCGAGGGCACCGAGTAGAAGTTCTTCTCGACCTGAACATGGTAGTTCGGGCCGACCTTTGCCTTCCGCAGATCGGCCAGCTCGAACCGGGTCTGCGGCAACGGGACCAGAACCGGCTTCTCGTCCCGGTAGAACACGATCCGGCGGGAGTCTTCCCGCTTCTGGAACGGTTTCGCGTTGATCCGGTCGACCTCGGCGAAGATCGCCTCGTTCAACTCCGCCAACCCCACGAACCGCCGGTTGCGGAGCACCGCGGCCACCTGCCCGGCGACGAACCGGACGCTGCCTTCCACGACCGGCTTGTCGCGAGGAACCTTGACGCGCGCCGGGACGATCGCGGTGCCATAGTGCTCTGCCAGACGCGCATACGCCGGATTCAGCACCGGCTCGTACCGGTCGGCCTTCGATACCCCGGTGCGGAGATTGTCGGGGATCAGTAGCCGGCCGGCCCCGCCGAAGCATTCGAACGCGTGCACGTGCGCCGTGACCCACGACCCCAGCGTCATGTCGCTGAACGCCTCCACGTACGAGTACGCGCTGAACGAGAACGCAGCCACGAACAGCCACCCGTTCATCGGCTGGCCGGTGACCGGGTCGGCGTAGACCATCGGATCCCCGGCCCAGTCCACCTCAATCGACTCGCCGGGATTGCGCGGGATCCGCATCGACGCACCAGTCGCTTTCGCCCACCGCCGATACTGCTCGTTGAAGAACGAGTACTGGTACGGCACCTCACCGCTCTGCCGACATCTCGCGACGTACTCGTTCCACAACAGCAGCAACGTCACCGACGGGCGACCCAGCTCACGGTGCACATACTCGAAATCCGGCGCCGCCCGGTCCGAAACCGGTGCCGACGGATCCGGCAGCAGCAACCTGCGGACCTCATCGGCGCCGAGCTCGGCGACCTCACCGAACCCCACCCCCGCGGTTGTCGCCGCCGCAAACACCGCCGCGACCGTGTTACGCGAGCACCCCAGCGTGTCAGCGATGCCACGCTGACTCACACCCTCAGCGCGAAGCCGAAGGACCTGCTTGTAGTCGACCATCGAAAGCGACCCCTTTCATCAGGTCCGCACCCCAACGGCACGGACCTGACGAACCTCTCACCCAGCAGCACTCCAGCGGCGCCACGGCTCACCCCGCGACGGCGCGGTGGCTCACCCCCACCCGGAACGATGGCTCACCGAGCAGCGGAACACCGGCCCTCAGCGAGCGCAATATCCACCGGGAGCTCGGGGTGTCCGAGCAGACGTACTACCGGTGGCGGAACCAGTACGGCGGCCTCAAGGCCGACGACGCAAAGCGCCTGAAGGAGCTGGAGAA
>Ga0334883_1004076_pt1 | contig 14542 bp, 8 predicted proteins | sample GraSluR1_MG_6_FD_207230 | JGI IMG/M metagenome (GOLD analysis project Ga0334883, IMG submission 207230) | Sludge microbial communities from methane-producing bioreactor in Wageningen University, Netherlands - Granular Sludge_09_05-R1 | ecosystem: Engineered > Bioreactor > Anaerobic > Unclassified... | reverse complement strand
GGAATCCACGGGCTACTGGGATGCGCTGGCGGAGAGCCCGGCGGTGGTGCTCATCGAATGGCTGGCGCAAGTCCCCGAGGCTCGGCCAGAAGGGTGCTTGGAGCTGGGCATCGACTTCGTCCCCGACGCTGTCGAGGCACGCACCTTTTCACTGCTTGGCGACGTCTCAGCGACCTGGCGCGACCGCCTCGCGGAGATTTGGGGGCCGTGAGATGACTTTCTCCTTAGCCCAGTCGGTGCCCAAAGACCTGCTCTTGATACGCCATGGAGAGACCGCTTGGAATCGCGAGCGGCGCCTGCAGAGTCACCTCGACATTCCCCTGAGCGCCTCGGGTGAGGAGCAAGTGCGCTGGGCAGGGAAGTGGATCGCCCGCGCCATGCGCCTGTCTACGTCTGCGGCCCTGTGGACGAGCCCTATCGTGCGGGCGCGACAGTCGGCCGCGCTGCTCAGGGAGAGCTTGGCCGACGAGGGATGGCCGCAGCTCGAGGTGCAGGTCCATGCGGGTCTCCGCGAGATCGACGCGGGGGCCTTCACCGGGCGCACCCTGCCGTCGCTGGCCCAGGAGCTGCGCTGGCAGGACTATCTCATTCGCCCTTACGACACGCGATTTCCCGATGGCGAATCGGTGCGCGAGGTGCAGGAGCGGGCCCATGGCGCTTTGCTGGAGATCCTCGACGTGGGGCCCGCGACGGTGATCGCCGTGACCCATGGTGGGATCATCAGGGCGCTCATCGCGGCGCTTCTGGGGCTGCCTGAGTCGGTTTATCACGCCGTGCGGATCGGCAACGCTAGCGTCACCCATTTGCGCTGTGCTCAGGCTGGGGTGCGGGTGCTCTCACTCAACGGCGCAGAGAATGTGGGTGCCCTGTTGGCCGACGCGGCGCTCCCCCCGCGCTAAGGCTGGCGGGGCGGGGGAACGATGATCATGGCCGTGATCTGCGAGGTCTCGGCGTCGGAGATCACCGTGATGCCAGCGAAGCGGGCCCAATGCTGATGTCCATCCGCGAGGGGCGCGCGGACTTGGCGAAGCTGCCGGCGCAGGCGCGGCCAGCCGTCGAAGTAGCTCTTGCGCTTGAGCCACTCTGGGGAGGGGCGTTCACAGTCGCCGGGGCGGGCATCGATGCGGATGGTCTGGGTCCGACCGTCGCGGTAGTAGAGGTGGAGACCATGGCAGTCGTAGTGGTACGACAGGGTGCCAAAGGGGTCTTGGTCCCGGCGCTCGGGCTCGCCGAGCAAGGCGATGTGGTCTTCGGGGCGTTGGCCGAGCTTCAGCGGTCCGACACCGTCACCCGGGCGGAGAGCGTGGCGGCTGCCTCGCTCTGGGTCACTCTGGGCGATTTCTTCTTGGTGGTAGAAGAAGAGGCCGAGCCCTCCGAAGATCAGGCAGAAGAAGACGATGGTTTTCCACTCAGAGCGCAGAAAGTCCTTCATGGCGAGGCCTCTTGACGGGCGATCCTGGGGATTCCTTCATGGATACGGGTGGTGATCTCGTAGTTGATGGTGCCGGCCCACTCGGCCAGGGTCTCGGCGCTGATGCTGGCATCGCCTTGGGGCCCGAGGAGGACCACCTCATCGCCGGCATGTGCTTGCGGGATGTCGGTGAGGTCGACCATGGCCATGTTCATGCAGATGCGACCCCGCAAGGGAGCGCGCTGGCCATGCACCAAGACGTGGGCCAGGTTGGAGAGTGCGCGGTCATAGCCGTCGTAGTAGCCGACGGGGATGACGCCGATGCGGGTTGGGTGGGTGCACTGATAGGTGCAGCCGTAGCCGATGAAGGCACCGACAGGGACCTCCTTGACCTGGGCGAGGCGCGTGGTCCAGGTGAGGGCCGGGCGCAGGTGCAGGTGCTGGCGCCCGACGAGTACGGCCGAGAGCAAGGTCTCCTTGGAGGGCCACATGCCGTAGCAGGCAATCCCCGGCCGGGTCAGCTCGAAGTGGGCATGGGGCCACAGCAGGGTGGCCGCTGAGTTGGCGATGCTGCGGATCTCTGGCGGTGTGCCTTGAGCGGTGAGGGCGTCGGCGATGGCGGCGAAGCGCTGAAGCTGCTCTTGGGCGTAGCGGTGATCCGTGGTGTCTTCGACGTTGGCGAAGTGGGTGGAGATGCCTTCGAGTCGCAGGCTCGGGTTCTGGGCGATGGCGCGGGCGAGGGCCAGGGCATCAGGTGCGGCCAGCCCCTGGCGATGGGTACCGGTCTCAACCTTGATGTGAATGGGAAAGACCGTGCCACGCGCCTGCGCGGCTCGGGCCAAGGCCTCGAGCTGGGCGCCATCGTAGGCGACGGCGCGACAGCCCAGCGCGACGGCGTCGGCGGCGTCGTGCGGTGGTAGGTGCCCGAGCACGAGAATGGGCACTTGAAAGCCGGCCTGGCGGAGGTCGTGGACTTCATGGAGGGAGTCGACGCAGAGCCAGTCGGCGCCAGCTTCAATGAAGGCGGCCGAGCAAATGATTGCGCCGTGTCCGTAGGCGTTGCTCTTGACCACGGGGGCCATCAAGGTGGGGCTAGGCATGGCCGTGCGCAGCGTGAGGAGGTTGTGGCGCAGCGCCGCCGGGTCAATGACACACCAGCTTCTTCGGAGGGCTGAGGAGGAAGTCATCGTAGGGTCGCCATGAAAAAACGAGGAGCGTTCCTGGCGGGCATGGTGTTCATGCCCGCGGGAGAGAAACGCTAGGAGTCGGCAGCAGGGCTGTCAAGGCGCGGCTGGCTGTCAGCGCAGGCGTGGCGCGTAGCGCTTGAAGCGCTCAGTGCCAGCCTCACCGATGGCTTGATAGGCCAGGGACTCGGTGTTGGTGATGATGGCGCCAAATTCGGCCATCTGGTCGAGGCCATTCTGCCAATGCCCCTTCTTGCGGGAGCATACGGCGTCTAGGGGCACGAAGACGGCAGGCGCCTGGTCTTCGCGCTCGTATTCGGCGACGAGGTCGAAAATGGTCAACAAGACGCAGACGTGCGCTTCCATGCCGACGACGATGAGGTAGTCGGGTAGCTCCGGCACGACGCGCTCGAGAAAGTCCGACTCGCCGAGGCAGGAGAAGCTGATTTTCTCGATGCGTTGGGCGTCGCCGAGGCGGGCCCGCAGGCTGGGCACGGTCGCGCCGAGGCCGCGCGGATATTGCTCGGTATAGAAGATGGGGCCGCCCATCTCGCCGACCAGATCGGCCAATAGCTCCACGTTCTTGAGGCACTCTGCGGCCACGGTCGTTGGCATGGCGGCGAGCAGTTTCTCTTGGACGTCGATGATCAGGAGACCGGCTTGGGAAAAATCGGGAATCATGGGATCTCTCTTCGGGGGCTCGAGGTGCTAGTTGATGGAGCACCCGTTGGGGTTTTGGCACTTTTTGATGAAGAAGCGATAGGAGAGGGCGAAGTCGTCGTGGAGGGCTGGCCTGTCGTTGCCGTAAAAGACCATGGCGTTGGTAAATGGATCGTAGCGCCAACCATCGAGGGCTGACGGCTCGATCTCGCGGATCGTGCCGTCGAGGTGATCCCTGACGACCACCTTCATGGTCACGGTGATGGGGGCGTGCCTGGGGTTGAAGGTGGAAGCCAGGCCGCCAGCGGCTTGGATGACCGCAGCGATGACCTTGGGGATGTCGTCCGTGTCGTCGATGTCTCCGCCCACGGCATTGTCGATGCGCGGCGGGGTGTCCATGAAGAGGCGCTCGAAGAGGCGCATGCTGCCGTCGAGCTTGAGGAAGGCAAAGGGGACGGTGCGGCCGCGGTTGGGGTCGGCGTTGGTGATGACGTTGAAGTAGTTCGTGTAGTATTGGGTGCCCTGTTCCACGGTCCAGGCACCAGATTCCACTTGATAGTCTTCTTCATCGGTCATGATGATGACGATGAGCGCTGCTTGGGCGCGCTGACGGTCGCGCATGGGGGCAACGCCAGCGGCGGTGTAGCGGCCCTGAACGTAGTCGATGGCGACCTCGGCGCATTTCAGGCCGTACTCGGCGTGGCCGAAGAAATCGTCCGGAGGCGGATCGCAGTTCTGGATGCCTGCGGGATCTTTGACCTTGCAGAGGAAGTCGTTGACTTGCTCGAAGCTGGCCCAAACGGAACCGTCGGGGCCTTTGGGGTGGTTGAGCATGCCGCAGACGTTGGCGGCGGAGACGCCGCTGTTGCCGTCGTGTTCGACGCTGGCCACGCTCCAGCGGGCTTCGATGAAGGTCTGGGTCACGGCCGCGAAGAGGGAGCTCGCCGCCGCAAAGACCGCGTCTTGTTCTTCCTTCATGGAGGAGGAGTCATCGATGATGAAGATGAAGTCGGCCATGGGGAGCTGGGCGATGGTGAACATCTCGCAGCTTGGGGTGTGTTCGTCTTGGTCTTGGGCCAAAGCGGTGCCGTTGGTCAGGTTGCGGATGGCGAGGGCAATGTCTTCGTCGATGTCTTGGTCCGCAGGGGTGAAGGTCGCGACCACGATGACGCGTTGGGCCGAGCGATAGAGCACGGTGACGCGCATCTCATAGGTGCTGGCAGCTCCGGCGCCGGGACCGGGTAAGCCGGCGATGGTGGCGGCCTCGAGGCCGAGCATGGTGGCCAGCATCTGGTCGCGCATGGCTCGGGTGGAGGTCGCGCCGCTGAGGTGATAGGTCGCGGTGCGGCCTTGGAAGTCATCCCAGGCGCGGAAGGAGCGGGGGAAGAAGGGGGCCAGGCCGAGGCGATCGTCCAGGTAGTCGAGCTCGGTGGCGGCGTCGATGGCGCCGCTCTCGGGTGGCTTCGAAATGACGAAGGCGGCGAGGGGCTGGGTGGCGTCGTCGATGGCCGTGGCCGCGATGTAGGGCGAGCTGACGCCTTGGAGGGTGAGAGGAGAGACCAGGTAGTGGGGTTCGACCAGAAAGAGCCAGTCGCCGCGCTGATCGATGATGGCTTGGGTCGGACGCAGGGTGTCTGTTTTGCACGCGTCTTTGATGGGGTTCTCGGCGTCGGGTTTGCCGGGGTAGGTCTCGGGTGTGGTGGGATCCAGCTCGCCCAGGGCTTCGTCCCAGCGCCCGTTTTTATTGAAGTCTTCCAACCCGTCGGGGAGGGTGTCGCCGTCGGTGTCGGGGTTGCGCGGATCCGTGGCGCCGTTGCGGTAGTCGCTGAATTTTTCGATGGCATCGTTGAGGCCGTCGCCATCGGTGTCGGCGCTGCGGGGATCGCTGGGGCAGGAGAGGGGGTGGTCGAAATCAGCGCAGTGGTTGACCCTACCAGAGCACTCGACGCCGTCGTCGAGGCCATCGCGGTCCGTGTCGGCGCTGCGTGGGTTGGTCTCTCCCTCAGAGAAGATGCCATCGCGGTTGGCGTCTTCGCAGCCGTCATGGAGGCCGTCGCCGTCGGTGTCGGGGTCACAGGGGTTGGTTTCGCCGCTGGCGAGTTGAAAGACGCCATCTCCGTTTTTGTCCTCGATGCCGTCGAGGATACCATCGTCGTCGCTGTCGGGGTTGAGGGGGTCGGTGCAGCTCGCGGCCTCGATGCCGTCGCGGAGGCCATCGGCGTCGGTGTCGGGGTTGAGGGGGTCGGTCTCGCCGGGGTCGACTTGACCGTTGGCGTTGCGGTCTTCACCGGCGACGCAGTGGGGCGCGACGTCGACGCCGCCGTCGCAGAGTCCATCGGCGTCGGTGTCAGCTCGGCGGGGATCGGTCTCGCCGGGGTCGTGCCGGCCGTTGCAGTTGGCGTCTTCGAGGCCGTCGGGGAGGGTGTCACCGTCGCTGTCGGCGTCGTAGGGGTTGGTCCCGGTGCTCAGCTCGATGCCGTCGGGGATGCAGTCGCCGTCGCTGTCCTGGTTGGGGTCCAGGGTTTCGGTTTCCATGTCCTGGTCCGGGGTCAGGTCCGGCGGTGCGGGCGTGTCATCGTGATCGTGCTCGTCTTGGCCGTTGAGATCGGTGGGCTTGACCTGGCCGCTGTTGTCACAGGCGCCAAAGGCGAGGGCCATGGCCGTGCAGGTGGCCAAGGCGGTGAGGAGCGACGAGAGTCGAGAAGGCAGCATGGTCGCCTCATGGGGTGGAGAAGCGCGCGGTTGCACCAGCACGCGGGCCGGCACGGAGGACGGTAGCACAGGGGATGAGGGGCGAACAATAGGGGCCCCGTGATTTGCCGGCGCACGGCTGAGGTAGGTGGACACGAGAAGGGCGAAAGGTGGGTAGGGAAGGCGATGGTAGCGTAAGTGAAGGGGGGGATGGGCGTTAGCAGGGAGGCTGCGGAATAAGGTGAGGCTGCGCCTGGGTTGCGAGCCATGGGCGCGTTGGATTTTCTTTGTTGCGGAGAAAGGGCGTGGGGTGTGAGGGTTGCTTGCGAGGGGCTTTTGAGTGTTCAATGTTCGGGAGCGCGGGCGCGTGGCCTGTGCCCCGTTTGGGTGCTGGGTGACGGCATGAGAGGGTCAATGCGGGCTGCTACCCCGTTTTTTTTTGTGAGGGCAGCATGGCAGTGAGACGAAAGGGAATAGTCGGGAGTGCCTGGGTTGGGGTGGTGTTGGCGCTGCTCGTGGTCGGGTGTGCTGGGCAACGTGCGGTCAATACGGGCCCCATCGCGGTGGACCACGATGCCAGCTCGGGCACGGCCAATGGATTGTTTTTCGACATGCCGCCGGTGGATGATCGGCTCAATGTCGCTGGCGGGGACAGCGAGGATTGGCGTTATATCATCGTGCCGCGTTCGGGTCGGCTCTCGGTGACGCTGAATCTGGACAACCGCGAGATGCCAGGGATGTGGTATCTCTATGATTCGGCGGGCCGGGTGGTGCATTCTCAGGCCTTCAACCCGAGCGAGGGTTATTACGAGTTGACCCACTTTCCCGTGCAAGCGGGGCAGTATCACTTCCGCATCACGGCTACGCGAGGGGCTTCGGTTTACACCGTGGGGGCCTCTTTCGATGCGGACCCCGAGCCGGAGCGGCAGGTGGTCGAGGTGGAGCCCGAGCCCGAGCCCGAGCCCGATCCCGAGCCACGGCGCAGTGGTCGTCGCAGCTCGGGGAGTTCAGAGCGCACGACGACGACGACGAAGAGCACCAAGACCGAGAAGCCGGCCTCTGCTGATGCCGGGACGACGACCAAGGGCAACACGCGGGTCGTGGGGACCATCACCTTGGTGACCATGAAGGACGATGGATCGGCGGACATCAACATCCGCGGTGTGGGCAGCTCCAATGGGGTGCGCACGGGGATGGTGGGCAGCGTCGAGGGGACGAGCTTCAAGCTGCGCACGACGGACTGCAAGGTGACGCGTTGCTCGGCGGTGATTGAGGGCGGGGCGAGCGCCCGCGAATTGCGGCAGAACTCTTCCGTCGTCTTCATGGTGCCGTGAGGCAGTGGAGCCATGTGGTGGGGCAGGGTGGTGTGGCGGGGCGATGGCATCTTGGGTTGATCTTCGCCGTGGTGGGCTGCCTGAGCGGGGCGTGTGACGCGCCGCGTTCTGAGCGGGGCTCGGGATCGGCGGAGCGGGGTGGCGCCGTGCCCATGCTGCGGGATCACGTGGGCACGGAGCGGCTGAGTCCGGAGCAGCGCTTGCAGTTCAGGGTGAGTGATTTTGCGGCGCCCAACGCGCCACGGATTGTCGCCGTCGAGTTGCAGACGCGTGGGATAGGGCGGCATGAGGAGGGTCTCGAAGAGCGCTTGATGGAGTTGCTGCGGCGGCGGGCGCCAGAGCCCTTTGAGATACGCCGCCGCCGTGGTCTGGAGCGGGACGAGGTGGTGTGGGCCCATCTCAAGGTGACGCTGCAGCGGCGGATCGAACGCACGCGCAAGAGCCAGCGGGTGGCGCACCCTCGGGTGGCGTTGCGCATGGAGGTGACCTTCGAGTTGCGGCTGCCGCGGGGAAGCACGAGCAACTGGGAGCGCTTTCACTTCTCCTTCGTCGATGAGCGTGCTGGGGAGGTTTTGGTCGAGTTGGAGGAGATATTTTGGCGCGATTTGGAGCATCAGGTGCCGACGCTGGTGGTGCGCGAGCGGGCGGCCTTGGCCAAGGATGCTGCGGGGATAGACTGGGCGCGGCGTTTGGGATTTCGCGCCGAGTTGGCTGAGGGCGTGCTGCAGCCCATGTTGGCTTTTCCCATGCGCGCCCTCTTTCGCGAGGGCTGTGCGGCGGTGGTCAAGGAGCATCACGTCGAGCTGATTCGTTTGGACAACCCCTTTGCGCCGGGGATCGTCGTCAACGACGGGGCGATCGCCGCAGCGCGTTGCGACGCCCGCGGTGCTTATATCGCGGTGCATCTGACGGACAGGGCGGTGGACGTGTTTTATCGGACGACGAGCCAGGTGCAGTGGCGGACGCGGGTGAGCTTCGAGAACGCCGTGGACCCAGGGCGCTTGCGATTCGTGGCAGGGGGGGAGCAGCTCTGTCTGGTGGGAGAGCGGGTCGATCTGGGCTTTCGCTATGCGAAGATCGTCTGTTTTCACCCGGAGACGGGGGCGGTGCGTTGGGAGTGGACCGAGCCCGGGGCGGACATCAAAGCGCTGGCGCTGCGGCAGGGGCGGGTCTTTCTGGCGGCGGGGCGGCATGTGCGGGTCTTGTCCCAGGAGGGCAAGCTGCTGTGGCATGCCGTGGTCGAGGGGGGGGCGGTATTGGATGAGCGCAGCGGCGCGTGCATGATTGAGGAGAAGCTGATTTTTTCCCATCGTCTGGGACGCGTCTTTGCCCTGGACATGGACACGGGTCGCGGCCTGTGGGAGATCACGACCTTTGGCCGGCGTCCGTTTTTTTGTGACGATGCGCATGGGCTCTATCTCGACGAGGCGGGCGCCCTGTTGGTCGCCATCGACACGGCGCAGATGGAGGCCAAATGGCGATTTCGCCACGGAGGACAGATAGTGGATGCCCTGGCGCACAACGGCATGCTGCTATTGCTGTTGCCGCGCGCGATCTACGTGCTGGGCATCGAGAACGGGAACGTGTATTGGCAGATTCCGCTGCCGGTCTACGCCACGGCTTTCCATCGCTATGCCCGGCGCCTTTTGCTCGAAGCGGACGGGCAGCTCTACGAGCTGACCGACGAGATACGACATTTTCGCTAGCCTTTGTGTGGCGCCCGTGGCAAAGGGAGAGGCCTGGGCGCGGCGCCTTTTTTGGCGCTTTCGTTGCGCTTCATTCACCTCTTCGCACGGTAAGTGACCCATGCACACGGACTCGGTTCTGCTGTCCACCCTTCAGTCACGCATTCTTCTGGTCGACGGCGCCATGGGCACGATGATCCAGCGCGCAGCATTGCAAGAGGCAGATTTTCGTGGCGAAATCCTGGTCGATCATCCGCGCCCGTTGCTGGGCAACAACGATGTGCTCAGCCTGACCCAGCCGCAGCTCATCGAGGACATCCACAGCGCTTACCTGGCGGCCGGGGCCGATATCGTGGAGACGAATACCTTCAACGCCAACGCGCTGTCTCAGGCGGACTATGGCCTCGGGGATTGGGTCTACACGATGAACTTCCAGGCGGCGCGTCTGGCCCGGCAGGCGGTGGCGCAGCCGCGATTTGCCGGGCGTCCGCGCTGGGTCGCTGGTTCCATCGGCCCGACCCATCACACGCTGTCCTTGTCGCCCCAGGTGGACGATCCGGCGTTCAGGCCGGTGGATTTCGACACCATGACCGAGGCCTATGCCGAGCAGGTGCGTGGCCTCATCGACGGTGGCGTGGACATTCTGCTGGTGGAGACCATTTTCGACACGCTGAACGCCAAGGCCGCTGGGTTGGCGTGTCGTCAGGTCATGGGGCACACGCGCACGTTGCCCTTGATGTTTTCGGTGACCGTCTCTGACCGCAGTGGCCGCACCTTGTCGGGGCAGAGCCTCGAGGCCTTTTGGAGTGCCATCGCCCACTTGGAGCCCTTGGCCGTGGGGTTGAACTGTGGATTTGGCGCCGACCAGATGCGTCCCCACCTCCAGGCTTTGGCCCAATGTGCGAGCTGTTACGTCTCGTGTTACCCCAACGCCGGGCTCCCCGATGCCTATGGTCACTACACCCACGACGCGGAGCACATGGCGGCCACCCTCGGTGATTATGCGCGCGCAGGCTGGCTCAATCTGGTGGGTGGCTGCTGTGGCACGACGCCGGAGCACATCGCCCAGCTCGCCGCGGCGATGGGCGATCTGGCCCCTCGCAGCCGTCCGACGGGCCAGCTCTGGCCGACCTTTTCCGGTCTGGACACCTGCGTGGTGACGCCGGAGATGGGCCTGGTGGTGGTGGGCGAGCGGGCCAACGTCACGGGATCGCGGCGTTTCGCGCGTCTGGTGGCCGAGGGTGACGACCAAGGCGCGGTAGCGGTGGCGCGGCAACAGGCTGACGGCGGGGCCAACCTCCTCGATATCTGCATGGATGCGCCCATGCTGGACGCGCCAGCGGCGATGCAGCGCTTTTTGCGTTTGTTGGCGTCGGAGCCAGAGATCGCCCGGCTGCCCGTGGTCATCGACTCCTCGAACTTTGCGGTCATCGAGACGGCGCTCAAGGAGGTGCAGGGCAAGGCTCTGGTCAACTCGATCAGCCTCAAGGGTGGCGAGGAGATGTTCAAGGCCCAAGCGCAGCGGATCCGCGAACTCGGCGGGGCGGCGGTGGTCATGGCCTTCGATGAAGTGGGTCAGGCAGATACGACGGCGCGTCGGGTGGAGATTTTGTGTCGCGCCTACCGCATTTGGGTGGAAGAGCTGGGCTTTGCGCCAGCGGACATTGTCCTCGATCCCAACGTCTTGGCCATTGGGACGGGGATGGACAGTCACGATCAGCAGGGACTTTCGTTCATCGAGACCTGCCGACTGCTGCGGGAGCGCATTCCCGGTGCGCTGATCATTGGCGGGATTTCCAACCTCTCATTTGCTTTTCGGGGGCATGATGCCCTCAGGGAGGCGATGCACAGTGTTTTTCTCTATCACGCACAGCGTGCGGGCTTGGGGGCGGCCATTGTCAACGCCTCTCAGGTGGCGCTCTACGACGTGATCCCCAGTGCGTTGCGGGAGGCCGTGGAGGATTTGGTGCTCTATCGGCGCAGCGACGCCACGGAGCGCTTGGTGGCGTGGGCGCAAGCCAACAGTGGCGCCAAGACGGTGTCGCCCGAGAAGGCCGCGCTGGCTTCGCGCACGCTCGATGAGCGCCTCTTTGACTTGATTGTGCATGGGGAGAGCGGAGACGTAGCGGCGCTGATGGCCGAGGCTCTGGCGCACTATGGCACGCCGCTGGCGGTGGTGGATGGCCCTTTGATGGCGGCGATGAACACGGTCGGTGAGCGTTTTGGCGCTGGGAAGATGTTTTTGCCGCAGGTGGTCAAGAGCGCCCGGGGGATGAAGAGCGCCGTGGGGGTGTTGGCGCCAGCGCTGGAGAGTGAGGCGGCGCAGAGCACGTCGCGCGGTCGGGTGCTTTTGGCGACGGTGCGGGGTGATGTGCATGACATCGGCAAGAACATTGCGGCGGTGGTTTTGGGTTGCAACGGTTACGAGATCCTCGATCTTGGGGTGATGGTGGAGGCGGAGGCCATCGTGCGGGCGGCGTTGGCCGAGTCGGTGGTGGCAGTGGGGCTGAGCGGTCTGATTACGCCCTCCCTGGAGGAGATGGTGCATGTGGCGCAGGCCATGGATGCGGCGGGGCTGCGGGTCCCGCTGCTCATCGGCGGGGCTGCGACGAGCGCGACGCACACGGCGGTGCGTTTGGCGCCGCTCTATGCGGGTCCAGTGGTGCATGTGCCGGATGCGTCGCGGGGGCCGGTGTTGTTGGGGCCTTTGTTGCGTGAGGAGCAGGGCGAGGCGGCGGCGGCGACGCTGCGCGAAGCGCAGGCGTCGCTGCGTGCGCAGCACGGCGGCGCTGGGGTGCGCAGCATTGGGTTGGCGACAGCCCGGACGCGTCGGGTGCCAGCCCAGGCGCCGGCGGCGCCGCCGCCGTGGTTGGGGGTGCGTGAGGTGAGCTGGGATGTGGCCGAGTTGGTGCCCGAGATTCACTGGCCGGCGCTGTTGCGGGCTTGGGACCTGCAACGCGCGCATGTGGGAGGCGACGCGGCGCGCGGCGCCGCGGCGGCAAGCCTGCGGGATGATGCCCAGGCGTTGCTCGCGCGGCTCATCGCGGATGACGCCCTCGAGGCGCGTGGCCTCTATGGTTTCTTTGCCGCCCGAGGTGTTGATGAAGACATTGAGGTCTATGCCGACGCCACGCGGGCGCAGGTCGTACAGACGCTGCATACGGTGCGGGTGCAGCGCGACGAGGCGGTGACGCCCGCCCTGGCGGACTTCGTGGCGCCCGCCGGGGACCACGTGGGTGCTTTCGTGTTGAGCACGGGCTGGGGGGTGGCGGCCCTGCGGCAGCAGGCGGAGGCGGCGGGCGATGTCTATCAGGCGCTCTTGGTGGGCTGCCTCGCCGATGTGTTGGTCGAGGCTTTCTCTGAGGTTCTGCACCGCCGCGTGTCCACCCTGTGGGGGGCGGAAGATGTGTCAGGCGAGCGCCACGTGATTCGACCAGCCATCGGCTACCCCGTCTATCCCGACCACCGGGAGAAAGAGAAGGTGCTCGCCCTCCTGGGGGCGGAGATGATGGGCTTCGAGTTGACCTCTTCCGGGATGATCCAGCCGGCGGCGTCGGTCTGTGGCCTCTACCTTGCCCATCCCGAGGGCCGCTACTTTTCGGCTCTCCCCGTGGGTGCGGATCAAGTCTCGAGCCATGCGCGCCGGGCTGGGCTGACGTGGGCGGAGGCGGCACGCCGCTTGGGGCACGGCTGAGTGATGGCGCTGACGATGGTTTGAAGGGCGGCTGAGGCGAGACGAAGCGGAGCAGTGATGGATGCATTTTCCTGGCTTGGGCGCGTGGTGGTCGACCGGCGCGGGCTAATCGTGGTGCTGTTGGCGGTGGTGACGGTGACCTTGGCGCTCTTCGTGCCAGGGTTGCGTTTTGACTTTCGTCCAGAAGCGATGCTGGAGTTCAGCCCCGAAGAGGAGGCTTTTGCTGCTGATTTCGAGTCGCGTTTTGGGGGACAGGAGGCTACTTTCTTGGTGGTCTTACACACGCCACAGGGGACGATGCTCAGCCGGCAAGGTTTGAACGTCTTGGCACAGCTTTCTTCGCGGCTCGAGGCCTTGGAGGGGGTGGCCGGGGTCTACGCTTTGCCGCGGGTGCCGCGTCGAGAGTTGAGCGCGTTGCTGGGCGCCGAAGGGGGAGGGCGCTGGTTGATGGAGGGCCTCGAGGCGAGCGAAGCGGATCTGGCGCGGGTCAAGGAGCGGGTGGCCGGCTCGAAGCTGTTGCAGGGGGGCTTGATTTCCGCGGATGGTAAGACTGCGTTGATTATGGTGAATCTGGCGCCGGACTTCGTCCACCCCAACGCCTTCGAGCCGCTGTTGCGGCGCCTGGAAGCGGAGGTGCCCGGGTGGGTGAGGGAGGTCGGCGGGGAGGATGTGGAGTTCTTCTTTGGCGGCCTGCCCTACGCGCGGACCATGACCATTCGCTATATGAAGTCGGAGCAGTTGACCCTGTGGCCGCTGGTGGGGGTGATCTACTTCTTTGCGCTTCTGCTGATATTTAGGCGCTTTTTTCAGGCCTTGTTGCCGCTGGTGTCGGTCGGGGCCGTGGTGTTGTGGTCGATTGGGTTGATGGTGCTGATGGATCAGCCGGCGACGATGATCAACAACACCCTGCCATTGCTGATTTTGGTGATTGGGGTGTGCAATGGCATTCACGTCATGATGCGCATTCTGGAAGAGCGTGGCCAAGGGCATGCCGTGGGCGTGGCCATCAGTCGGGGTGTGGCCCGGGTGGGGCTGGCGTCGCTGCTCACGACGTCGACCACGGCCATTGGTTTTGCGTCGCTGGTGGTGGCGCACTCGCGGGTCCTGCGGGATTTCGGCTTGGTCATAGCGATGGCGGTGATGCTGACTTACGTGGCCATCATCGTGGTGCTTCCTGTGCTCTGTACCTTCGTACCGTTGACGCCGCGGATACGGGGCATGCACGCCGGTGGGGCTGTCGATCGGATGTTGTCTCGGGTGGCGCGTTGGGTCTATGGCCACGCGGGCTGGGTCATGGCGGGGTCGCTGGCGACCTTGATGTTGGGTGTGCTCTTGGGGAGCACGGTCCCCTTCGACTCCCGGGTCATGGATGCCTTTGAAGCTTCGCACCCCGTGGTGCAGGCCAATGGTCGTATCGAACGAGACCTGGGGGGGATATTGCCGCTGGCCATTGATCTTCAGGGTCGCCCAGGTCTCTTTGCCCAGGCCGAGACGCTGCGTCAGGTTGCGCTGTTGGAGCAGGAGATCGCTGCGGTCGATGGGGTGTTGTCGACCCTCTCGCTGACGGATCTGTTGCGTGAGAGCGGCTTGGTGGATCCCCCGGGGCAGATGGCGCCGTTGGCGGTTGCGGGCGCCCTGCGGGCGATCGCCAAGGTGCAGCCCGAGGCCCTGAGCGCCTTTGTCAGCAGCGACTTCTCCAACATGGCGATCACCGTGCGCTTGCCCGATGCGGGGATTCAACGGGCCCTGGAGGCGATCGCCGCGATCGATGTTCTGTGTGCTCGCACCTTTGGTCCCGAGGGGGTGGATGCGCGCTACAGGATGACGGGTGTCGCCTACTTATCGGCGGTGGGTTTGGACACTTTCGTGCGCGACCTCTTTTA
>Ga0334883_1004072_pt1 | contig 14557 bp, 13 predicted proteins | sample GraSluR1_MG_6_FD_207230 | JGI IMG/M metagenome (GOLD analysis project Ga0334883, IMG submission 207230) | Sludge microbial communities from methane-producing bioreactor in Wageningen University, Netherlands - Granular Sludge_09_05-R1 | ecosystem: Engineered > Bioreactor > Anaerobic >... | reverse complement strand
GAATTACCACGGAACAGGCAACTGCGATTACTGACAACACAACCAACATTACGACAAATGCAACTGCCATTTCAGATGAAGAAGCAAGAGCTTTGGCAGCCGAAGGAGCAAACGCCGCTGCAATCACAGACGAAATTGCACGTGCCACGGCTGCCGAAGAAGCAAATGCAGACAATATTACGGCACTCGAAGCAGGGCAAATCACGCAGGATGCAGCCATTGCCTTGAACACTGCAAAAACCGGAATTACCACGGAACAGGCAACTGCAATCACAGACAATACAACCGACATTGCAACATTGCAATCAGAGCAATCAACTCAAAATGCAGCAATCGCAGCCAACACAGCCAAAGTTGGCGTTACTTCTGGCACGGCAGCAGGACAAATGCAATACTGGAATGGCACTGCATGGGTACTGGTAGCTCCTACACCTAATGAAGGTGCTACCCTGCAAATGATTGGTGGAGTGCCCACATGGACAGGTGGAACAACACCACCAGCAGTTGGTGATAGTTACCAGGGTGGTGTCATTTTTTACATTCTGCAATCCGGCGATCCGGGTTATGTGAATGGAGAAACCCATGGCCTTATTGCGGCAACCAGCGACCAAGGCTTGGAGATTCCTTGGTGGAACGGAAGTTATGTAGTAACAGGAGCAACAGCAACAGCATTGGGGACAGGAAGTGAAAATACCACATTAATTATTAGTGCCCAAGGCAATACAGGTACCTATGCTGCCAAAGCGTGCGCCGATTATTCAGTTACTGTTGATGGTGTTACTTACGATGACTGGTATTTGCCAAGCAATAACGAATTAAATGAATTACACTCGGCAAGGGATGTTATACCCGCTTTTAAACCATATAATTACCTTTATTGGAGTTCTACGGAATATGATTCAAATAATGCATGGGTGTGGTATACAAACACTATTATTTGGGGCATTGATAAGAAATGGTCATACGCTGTGCGTGCTATTCGGTCTTTTTAATTTAATAATACGTCCTTTGGCAGGAGAAAATATTTTAGTAGAAAGTTTGTAAAGCTTACAAACTTTCTACTTTTCTAACACCGTTCGCACCGAATTCTATTTTTTAATACTGAGGGACTTATTACCTAAATAGACAGAGGTGGTATTTGGTGCAAGTTGGTGCCCTCAATGCCCGCATGAACTTTCGTAATTTTCAGGTTTATACGAAAAATGGAAAACACACGGCCTGGAAGTCGTTTTTGTTTCGCTGGATGAAGACAAACAAAATCTCACAAATTTCACAAGTATTTACCCTTTATCAGCATCTGCGATTATCAAAAATGGGAAAGTCCTGTGGCGAAAAGTTATTATGTATTTGCCACGCCAATCATGTATTTGTTGGATGAGAAGCAGAAAATTTTGCTTCGCCCCAACTCTGCTCAACATTTAGATTCATGGGTTGATTGGTATTTGGTTCAAGGGAATGAGTAAAATGCTCCCCCGTACTTATCCGTGTAAGGTTTCCCCTACAAAAATATCAGGGTTCCCCTACAAGCATTTCATCTTTGCCCTACAAGCAATTTGCTGAAATAGAAGCATGTTTGTATAGAAATAAAATGACCACAAGTGAAAATAATTATTGCTGATGATTCGGATTTTATGCTTGAAAGGTTGCAGGAAATGCTAACCCAGGTGGACAAGGCGGAAGTAATTGGCGTTTACCATAACGGCACCGAAGCTCTTGAAGCCCTAAAGCAGTTAAACCCCGATCTGGCCATTCTGGATAATAAAATGCCCGGTCTTAAAGGCGTGGATGTCATCCGGGAAATCCGGAAAGAGAACCGTACGATGAAATTCATGTTGCTCACTTTTTATTCCGATTCCTATTACAGAAAGCAGGCCATGAAAGTCGGGGCTGATTATTTTTTTTCGAAATGTGATGATTTTGAGAAGATACCGGAAGTAATAGCCGGACTGATTAACAATGACAATTATTTTTTACATCAGAAACAAATATAAAATGAAAAACAAAAGGCAATTCATATTCAAAATTAAAAACATAAAAAACCTTTTTATCATGAGAAAAAACATTCACCTTACGTATTTTACGGGTATATTTTTTTTGGTAATTTTTGCATTCTCATCATGCGAAAAGACTAATGACCCGATTCAGGGAGAAGACCCATTTAACAACAACACTTCCGAAAGAAATTTGATCGTTGTTATCAGCGACATGCATCTCGGCGCAGACCTTGATTATGCCGAATGCAAGGATAACCTCCCATCCCTTGAAAAATTGCTTAAACAAATAAAAGCATCTGCAAATGTTAGTGAACTCGTTATTGCCGGCGACCTGCTGGATGAATGGTTTGTGCCTGCTCCAATAAATACTTATCAGGGAAAGGATCAAACGGATTTTGTAAAACGCATAGCGGCAACCAACAAAGGCGTGTTCGATGTTTTTAACAGCATCATTCAGGAAGGGAAAATAGTAGTTACCTACGTGCCCGGCAACCACGATTTGACGATTTCCGAAGAAAATGTTGAGCTGATACTACCTGGAATCAAGCAGGTACGCGACGATGTTTTAGGCTTGGGTACTTACTCGCCGGTTGGCTATCCCCAAATAGCGATTGAGCACGGTCACCGCTACAATTTCTTCTGTGCGCCCGACCCGTTTTCAAATCAGGATATTGCGCCGGGAACAATAATGCCTCCGGGCTACTTTTTTACCAGAATAGCAGCCCTTTATGTTTCGCAAGGATTTCCACCGGCTGGGGATACTGTTCCTGTCGTTACGCAAAATACTTCCGGCGATGAAAGTCAAAACTTACTGTTTGAATATTGGAAATTGTGGGATTGGACGTTAAACACTTTCACAATTGAAAACAAATTTGATGAGAAAATTATTGTGACAAATGTCGATGGACTTACAGGTTCATTTTCTGTAAACGACGTACTGCCTTACCAAACAACTCCGGGAGGATTTATAGATGTAAACCTTTATAATGGGATTCAGGACAGCTGGTTACAGCGACAAGCTCACAATCATGTGCCGGTTAATATTCCTGCCGAACAAGCTATCGCCGGTTCAGCCACTGCAAGCGAGTTGGATAGTCAGGCAAAAACCCAGTATTTTTTAAATTTCACTGCCAGCTGTTTAAATCCCAAACCAACAACGTCAGGCAAAAACCCAGTATTTTTTAAATCCGGCGTCAGATGCAAGAATAGTCGTTTTTGGGCATTCACACATTCCAATAATGGAAGCATCCGATAACCATCTGGGGCAAAAATCAATTTATGCCAACTCAGGGACATGGATAGATCATAATAGTTTGGATTCTACATCCATGAATTTTGTAGTTATCACACCACAGAGCAATGATGCATCTTCTCAAACCTATGTAAAACTATACCATTTCAAAAATGAAGTTGCGACTTTAATGGCTGAAGATTCATTAGAACTGTAATCACTAAATACGATTTGAAAATAATGCATAAGTCAAAAACAATATTATATGGATACAAAAAGCACAAATTTTAAGCTCATAGCATGGCTCATTTTACCCCTGTTCTTAATTAGCAGCTGCAATAAAGAGGATAATCCTGAAAATCTTAAAGAATCTTTAGCTGACTATATTTCGCAAAATAGCCCCTTAATTACTGCCCATCGTGGGTTCGCAGAAGTGGCGCCTGAAAATACAATGAGCGCTTTCGAAGCTGCTTTCAAAGCTGGTGCGGATGCTTCTGAATTCGATGTTCATATGACTATAGATGGAACACTGGTTGTTTTTCATGACGATACCATTGGTCGCACAACAAATGGTACAGGTGTGCTTAAAGAACTAACCTATGAGTATTTATCAACGTTGGATGCCGGAAGTTGGAAAGATCCCAAATTTGCAGGTGAAAAAATCCCAACCTTACACCAAACCTTAACTTATTTCCAGGAAAATAATATGGTGGCAGTACTTGAGATAAAAGTTGCAGATATTGTGGATGAAGTTTTAGAAATGCTCTCTGAAACTAAAATGGATAAAAGAACAGTAATTATAAGTTTTGAAGAATCTGCCATTTCTAAAATATTAAGCGAAAATCCTGATATACCGGCTCTTTTGCTCCTCGCTGATGTAGCATATAATACAGGTTCAACACAAAATAAAGTAAATAACATTTCACAAAAAGCTGACGAAATTGGGACTAAGTATGTAGGCCCGTTTTCTTTTCAGTTGGAGAAATTAGACCCCACATTAATGTCTGAGGCAATCTTTAACTTGACAAATAATATTGACCCGGGAGAGCTTCCATTAGCTCTGGATGCTGAGACTGTAGCAGATTTGCATGAAAAAGGATACCTCATTGATGCATGGACAGTGGATTCTGAAGAAAATATCAGGGATTTGGTAACATTTAAAGTTGATTTTCTGACCACAAATTATCTTGAACGTGCTATCAGGATTAAAAAGGAAATACAAAACAAATAAGGATGTTATGAGAACAATTACCCTACTTACTCAACTTCGTAAATTTAGAAACGATACAAAACTAACTCCTCAAAAGGTGCAGGAGTTGTCCCGCCAAAGGTTTACCGCTTTACTGGAAAAAACGTATCATGCGTCAGCGTTTTATCGTGATCTCTATAGTTCTCATGGTATAAAACCCAAACACCTGAAAGACGTTACACCTATAGATCTTCCTATTGTTTCAAGGACAATGGTGTTGGATAACTTTGACGTTTTGCTTACCGACCCATCCATTACCCGTAAATCGGTCGATGAATTCCTCCTCAATGACACCAATCCGCATAATAGATTCAGAGGTAATACGGTAATACATACATCCGGAACTACTGGTGTTCCCGGAGTTTTTTTATACTCAAAAGAGGAGTGGAATTTTATTACTGCCCTTGTAGTTGCCCGAATTTCGCAGCCTGTATTTCGACCATTCAATAAGCTTCGACTTGCTTTTCTTGGAAAAACAGGAGGGCATTATGCAGGAGTAACACTCACCAGTGATGCGCCAAAACTTCTGTACAATACCAAGCTCTTTAACCCCGAGGATATTCAAAACTTGATTTCTGGTTTAAATGAGTTTCAGCCTGATATCATTTCAGGATATGCAGGCACAATATATCAGTTGGCACTGGCAAAATTGGATGGTAGCTTAAAAATAGAACCAGGACGTTTGCAATCCTCAGGAGAAGTGCTTACAGAGAACATGAGACAAACAATTGAAGATGCGTTCAATCAGGATGTAATTGATTTGTATGCCTGTTGTGAATCCATTGCATTGGGTATTCAAAAAAGCGGCAAATATCCTTTTTTTCTTTTTAATGACTGGCATTACTTCGAAGTTGTTGATGAAAACGACAATTTAGTTCCGGAAGGTACACAAGGATCCTTGTTGGTCACGCCTCTTTACAGGACGTTGCAACCATTGATACGCTATCGTTTGTCAGATACCATGGCGCTTAAAACAACCGATCAGTCATTCATTACTATAGATAGATTTTCAGGAAGAACTGGTGATACGCTCACGTATTTAGGTCCGCAAGGAATTAAAATTAACATTCATCCATATGATATGTTAGCATTTTATGTTCCAGGATTACGACAATTCCAGTTTGAGCAGACCTCTCCCAATACTTTACTACTCCGAATTGCTGTTAATGATGGTTACAGCGACACCAAAAAGTTAGCAGAAAAGAAGCTACAGGAAATTCTTGCAAAAGCAAACATTGAAAAATTTGTCTCGGGAAAAGTAGAGTTAGTTGATTCTATTGGCCTGAATCCCAAAACAGGGAAATTCAAACTCATTATACCTTATAACAGATAAAAAATGAATAACCAAATGATGAATTCCATAAACAAACTGTGCAAAAATTTTACATTCGCTTTTCTGGTCGTTCTTTCAAGCAATGTCTTTAGTTCTTGCGCTAATACGAAGAACAATGAAGCGGGAGAAAGTCTGGGTATTGTTTCCATCCCCAATTTGCGGGACATGGGTGGTTATAAAACGGAAAATGGCGCTACGGTTGCCAGCGGATTGGTATATCGTTCAAATCAACTAAACAACATTAGCGAAAGTGATATGCTTTTGCTTGCAGAGCTTAATCTAAAGAATGCCTTTGACCTGCGTACTGCCGCAGAGCGAAGTGAAAACCTGGATGAGCTGCCTGTTGGTGTCAGCAATGTTTGGCTGGATGTGCTGGCTGACGTTCCGGCTTCCGGACCGGCAAATCTGACAGCGCTCTTATCGAATCCACAACAAGCCAATACCGAACTGGGTAACGGCAAAGTTGAAGAGTTATTTAAGGAAGCTTACCGACATTGTATATCCTTGCCAAGTGCACAATCATCATACAGGGAATTATTTCTGGCGCTTGGAGATGAAAACCAGTTGCCGGCACTCTTTCATTGCACTACGGGCAAGGACCGAACCGGATGGGCGGCAGCCGCCCTGCTGACCCTGGTTGGCGTGCCAATGGAAGTAGTTAAAGAGGACTACCTTCGCAGCAATGACTACATTCTACCGATGTACGATACTACCATCCAACAATTTGTTGCGGCAGGCGGAGAGCCTTCCATTCCCACAGCCATCTTTGGTGTGAAAGAAGTGTACCTCGATGCAGCATTTGACGAAATGAATACTAAATATGGCAGTATCGAAAATTATTTTTCCGAAGGCTTAGGCATAACGGTTGAGCAACAGACTGCCTTGCGGAATTTATACCTTAGGGACTGAAGAACGACAGGAGTGTAGGCTGAAAATCCTTTAAAGAATAAGCTTTTTTTAAATCCGATTGATTATGAAACTGAAAAAAGCAAACCAAATGCTATGTTAGCAGTCATTTTGCTGGCAGCAATTTCATTTTTCGTATTCTGCATCAAGGATGAAAAAAGAGACAACTCTGACCAAAAATACCCGGCATTCAACATGAATGAGGAATGGCATGTTGACTGCAACAGAATCATCCGCCAAATCAGTTTTACTTACAATGCTGATGATTGTCACCAAGTCTGTTTCAATACACCACCAGCATATCCCTTTTTTCAGTTTTCTTTTCAATTGTCATCCCGTAATTGGATTCCAGATACAATTTCAGGTTGTTAAAATCGTCATTGGGTATATTAATCGAGAAAACCACATATTTAAATGTCCCAGATAAAGCTATTTCGTTTGGGGTAACTTTTGACACCGAAGTAGTTGGATTTGATTTTACAAATTCGGGGCTACTAAAATGATAACCTTCATAAACTTCAAATGAATAATCATCCTTATCAATCTTTTCAATTAATTTCGGATTATTGAAGGAAGGAAACAGCAAAACAGGCAAGATAAAAATTGCATTGTGCAAAACATGGAGAAAGAATCCCCAGATAAATCCCTGTTTAATGCGAATATAACCCATAAAAAAGCCTCCGATAAATTGAGGCAGAACAACAATTGGAGCAAACAAAAGAAGTGAAACAGAGTATGTGAAATTGGTAAGGTGAGCCAAGGCAAACAGAATAGTCACTCCATAAAAATAAAGAGGGTAGTTTGAAGACAGGATTCTTCCCCATTTTTCTGACATTCGCTGGTTAAAAAAGCAAAAAATAATAAATACCATTACGATGGTAAAAAGCGGAATTGACAGTCCCGGTGAAAGATGGAGCTTATTAAACAGTAATGTTCCGGCAAAAAATAATAGTATAACTGCAAGAGGAATAAAATTGGCTTTTTTAAATCGAAGTGGAAGCCTGAAAATGAGTTCTTCAATAATCGGAACAAATAGAACCAGTATTATGATAACAATAAAAATGTTTTCGTTCTTAATTATTTCATTTACAAGATGATCTTCTGAACTTACCAATCCACTTTTAAACAACAGTTGTTGCATAAAACCAGCAACCAACGAAAATGGCATTTCTAACACTAACACAAACAGTAACCATTTTATTTTGCCAGTTATTGTTTGTTCCGAAAATGATTCATCTTCTGGTTTTATGAAAAAATTAAAAATGAGCTGCGTTTCTTTTCTCATTATATGCCTGAAAAGTTTGGTTTCAAAAAACAGGCCCAAAAGTTAAAAAACTTTTACGAAAAAAGGCATTATAAAACAGCAAATTAATAAAAAAATGCAAAAAAAAGGCAGCTTCTACAAGCTGCCTCAAAGCCATGAAAACAATTAAACAATGTTCAGAAAACAGAAAACTAGAAACAATTATATCGTCATAATATCTTTTTCTTTGGCTTCCACCAAAGCATCTACTTTTTTTCCAAATTCGTCAGTAAGCTTTTGAACTTCTGCCTCCGCATCTTTTTCAATGTCTTCCGACAAACCTTCTTTCAGTAATTTTTTCAAACTTTCGTTCGACTCCTTCCGTGCAGTACGGATACTTACTTTTGCGATTTCACCTTCCTGACCCGACTGTTTTACCAGCTGTTTCCGTCTTTCTTCGGTTAATGCCGGTATGTTAACGCGAATTATTTCACCGTTATTCTCAGGATTTAAACCCAAATTCGCGGCTAATATAGCTTTTTCTATAACAGGAATCAAATTTTTCTCCCAGGGTTGTATGGCAATGGTTCGTGCATCGGGTGTGCTAATATTGGAAACCTGGCTTAATGGTGTAAGGGTACCATAGTATTCAACCTGAACGCCATCAATCATAGCTGGCGATGCTTTTCCGGCCCTGATATGCAGCAGTTCCTTTTCGAGGTGCTTTATAGCTGCCTCCATTTTTTCTTCACACTGGTCAATAATAAAATCTACTTCTTCTTGCATTAGTCAAGCACTGAATTTCTCTCTATGGATTGATAGCAAATATAGAAAAAATATATTTACATGAAAATATTTTTGGATAATTTGTTTTGCATCTGGAAAAATTGTCATCCGAACACAATGGTACCTGTGACTTTTCCGCTTACGTTTTTTTTCAAGTTTCCCGGTTTATCCATATTGAAAACCAGCACAGAAAGTTTATTTTCGCGGCAAAGTGTTGTTGCGGTAAGGTCCATAATGCGTAAATTCCGGTTGTAAACCTCGTCGAATGAAATTTGATCGAATTTTTTCGCACCGGGGTCTTTTTCCGGGTCGGCTGTGTAAACTCCGTCAACACGCGTACCTTTCAACATGATGTCGGCCCCGACCTCAATGGCACGCAGGGCGCTGGCCGTATCGGTTGTAAAATAAGGATTTCCGGTGCCTCCGGCAATAATAACCACCTCCCCTTCCTCCATGGCTTTCACCGCTTTTTCTTTGGAATAAAACTCTCCTACCGGCTCCATGCGTATCGAGGTAAATAACCGTGCATTCACACCGGCAGCTTTAAGAGCCGAACTCAGGGCAAGACTGTTGATTACTGTGGCCAGCATCCCCATTTGGTCGCCCTTTACCCGATCGAATCCTTTTCCGGTTCCTGTAAGGCCTCTGAAAATATTTCCGCCGCCAATAACAATTCCGGTCTGAACACCCATTTGAACTATTTCGGCCACCTGTTCGGCATATTCATTCAGCCGGTTTTCATCTATTCCCTGTTTTTGACTTCCGGCCAGGGATTCACCACTCAGTTTCAGCAGTATGCGTTTGTATTTTGCCATAGTATTTTGAACATGTTTTCTATTTCACTTCAATACCTCTTTCCCTGCACCACTGTTCACCCAACCTGCTCAGCTTGAACTTCTGAATTTTACCGCTGGCAGTCATGGGAAATTCTTTCACAAAGAAAATGTATTTTGGCGTTTTAAACCGGGCAATTTTTCCACGGCAAAAATCGGTTACATCTTCTTCAGAAAGATTTTGTCCTTCTTTCAGTCTTATAAAAGCTGCCACTTCTTCCCCATATTTGGGACTGGGAATTCCGGCCACTTCAACCGTTTCAATCTGAGGCATGTTGTAAAGAAAATTTTCAATTTCGCGGGGATAAATATTTTCTCCGCCCCTGATTATCATATCTTTCATGCGCCCGGTAATGCGGTAAAATCCATCTTCGGTTTTCACTGCAAGGTCGCCCGAGTGGAGCCATCCTTCGCTGTCGATGGCTTTTTGGGTGGCTTCCGGGTTTTTGTAATACCCTTTCATTACATTGTATCCACGGCAACAGATTTCTCCCTTAACTTCCGGCGGGCACTCTTCTCCGGTTTCGGGATTTACTACTTTAACTTCCACGTTTGGATACCCGAAGCCAACGGTTGTAGCCCGCACTTCGGGTGAATTGTGTGCACGGGTGGCTGTCATTCCCGGCGAAGATTCGGTTTGCCCGTAAACAATAATGACATCTTTCATGTACATTTTCGTCATCACCTGGTTCATGGTTTCAATGGGACACGGGGCTCCGGCCATGATGCCCGTACGCAGCGAACTTAAATCGAACATGTCGAACATGGGGTGGTTCAGTTCAGCAATAAACATGGTAGGCACTCCGTAAAGTGCCGTACACTTTTCCTTTTGTACCGATGCCAGCACCGTAAGCGGGTCAAAATCTTCGTTTAAAACCATAGTAGCGCCATGGGTTATAATAGCACAAAGCGCCAGCACACAGCCAAAGCAGTGAAACATAGGCACACACACCAGCAACCGCTCGTCGGAGGTAAATTTCATGCACTGCCCGGTAGCATAACCGTTATTCAGAATATTGTGGTGCGAAAGCATCACTCCCTTTGGAAAACCGGTAGTACCGGAGGTGTATTGCATGTTGATTACATCGTGGCAGTTAAGCGTTTCCCTGATGCTTTCCAGCTCGATGTCATCCACATGGTTCCCCAGTAAAATGAGTTCGCTGGTATTAAACATACCCCGGTGTTTTTGCTGACCGATGAAAACCACATTTTTCAGTTCCGGAAATTTTTCGCTTCTCAGTTCGCCACGAGCCTGTTCCTTCAGTTCGGGAACAAGTTCAAACATCATTTGAATGTAGTCGCTGTCACGGTAACCATCCACAAGAAACAGGGTGTTGATGTCGGCATCTTTCAACAGGTATTCCATCTCAGCAATTTTGTAGCTGGTATTGATGGTAACCAAAACGGCGCCGATTCTGGCCGTAGCAAACATTACGGTGGTCCAGTCGGGAACGTTTTTAGCCCAAATTCCCACTTTGTCTCCGGGCTGCACTCCAAGGTACAGAAGTCCTTTTGCCAGCGCATCAACCCGGTGGTTAAACTGTTTGTATGTAAACCGCAAATTTCTGTCGGGATAAACAATGAATTCCTTATCGGGTGTTTCGTACGCCCATTTTTCAAGAATTCCTCCCAAAGTATAATCGAGTAATTGCATGAAGTTTTTTGTTCAAGATTTTTGGTAAACAAGTAATGAATTAAACGGGTGTATAAACAACTGCCAGAATTTTTGCCGGCTGGTCGCCCGCTGCATGCACGTTATGGGCCACTACCGAGTCGAGGTAAATGGTATCTCCCTTGTTTACCTGGTAAACTTCTTTTCCGTAGTTGATTTCGATGCTGCCTTCCAGTACATAAATAAACTCCTCCCCTTCGTGCGTTGAAAGTTTGTAATCCGATTCCTTCGACGGTTCAATTTCAACGATAAAAGGCTCCATGTGCCTTCCGGCTTTGTCCTGAGCCAGCGAGAAGAAATTCAGGTGTTCGCGGGTGCTTTCATCTTTGGTTGAAAAGCTGAGGCTCGATTTTTCTTCACCTGCTTTCACAATTACCGGCCCCACCTGATCCTGATCGTCGAGGAAGGTACCAATGCGCACCCCAAGCGCTCTCGAAATTTTTATGAGGTGACCCAGCGATGGCATCACCCCTTTTTCTTCAATCTTTTCAAGTTGCTGCTTGTCGAGATTGGCCTTAAGAGCCAAATCCTCTCTGGTAATTTGTCTGAATTCGCGAAATTCTTTAATCTTTTTTCCCAGAATGTTTTTGCTCATATTATTTTATTTTACAACCATTTAACGTATCTGAAATCCTGGCGGTGTGGCAGTCCTGTATTTTTCGGGTAAAGTCTGAATCCGTAGTTGAACGAGCCGGGATGAACCGGCCGGTAATTCAGTAAAAAACAGCAAACAGAGCCTTCGCAGCGTTCTACGTCGAAATTGAGTGTTTCCACAATTTTGGGCGTTTCGCGGCTTCCGTTTTCAGTAACTAACAGTTCCAGACCTACCTCGTTGCACGACAGACCCTTCAGGTCAACCTCTACCCTCACCGGATATTCATTCCCTATTTTCATGATGTTATTCACCCCATCGGACACTTCGGTTTTTTTCACTTTAATCTGGTCCCAAACCAAACTGACCTGGTGTTTCCACTCTGCCAGTTCTTTGGCCCATTTAAAATCCTGGCTCACAATATTCCGGCTCCGTTCAAACTGAGGATGATAGTACCGGTCCTGGTAATCTTTCATCATTCTGCCTGTAGTAAAATGAGGGGCTACCAGCGCCATTGTATTTTTAATTTTCTCAACCCATTCTACCGGAATGCCCTGTTTATTTCTGTCGTAGAAAGTTTTAACCACTTCTTCTTCCAGAAGGTCATAAATGGTGGCGGCATCCAGCTCGTCCTGAAAATCCTGAACATCGTAAGTACGTTCGGCAGGCAGCGCCCAACCGGCATCTTTGCGGTAGCCTTCCACCCACCAGCCGTCGAGCACCGAGAAATGAAGTGTTCCGTTCATAACTCCCTTCATTCCGCTTGTGCCTGAAGCTTCCAGCGGGCGGGTCGGGGTGTTCAGCCAAACGTCAACTCCCTGCAGAAGCATTTTGGCCAGGTTGATGTCGTAGTTTTGCACAAAGAGAATTTTTCCCCTGAACTCTGGTCGTTTGGAAATATCAACAATGTATTTGATTAAATCCTGCCCTGCTTTATCGGCAGGATGTGCTTTCCCTGCAAAAATAAACTGCACGGGTCGATCGGGATTGTTCACAATTTTAGAAAGGCGGTCGAGGTTTCTGAAAAGCAGGTGACCCCGTTTATAGGTTGCAAATCTGCGGGCAAATCCGATGGTTAGTGCATTGGGATTGAGTTTTCCCATCACTTCGGTAATCAGTTTCGGATTTTCGTTTCGCTTAATCCAGTTATCGGAAAAGCGTTCTTTAATGTAACTGACAAGATCTTTTCGTAAAACCGAGCGTAACTCCCATATTTCCTCCTCGGGTGCCTGGTAAATATGGCTCCACACATCGAAATTCAACTGGGTTGCAGGAAAATCTTCCCCAAAATATTTTTTGTGCATCTTTTTCCATTCCGGTGCTGTCCATGTGGAATAATGCACTCCGTTTGTTACGTAACCAATTTCCAGTTCTTCCTCCAAATAGCCCTGAAAAAGCGATTTCAAAACAGCTTTGCTCACATCGCCATGAAGCTTGCTCACGCCGTTTATTCCCTGCGAAAGATTGGCGGCAAGATAACTCATATTGAAATGATCCTCATGAATAGCAGCCTTGCCCAACCTGATAAACTCATCCCAATCGAGTTCCAGCTTTTGGTGGAAAGATTCCATGTAGTATTTGAACAGATCGTCGTGGAATGAATCGTGGCCGGCAGGTACAGGTGTGTGGGTTGTAAAAACCGTTGAGGCACGAACCACTTCTTTGGCTTCGGCAAAGTTCAGTTTGTGCTTTTCCATAATGTTGGAAATACGCTCCAGCCCAATAAATGCGGAGTGACCCTCGTTGCAATGGTACATATCGGCATCGTACCCCAGTTTGTTCAGGGTTTTAATGCCTCCTATTCCAAGCAAAATTTCCTGTTTCAGCCGGTTTTCATTATTACCGCCATACAGGTGATGAGTTACGAAACGGTCCTGCTCGTGGTTTTCAGGCAAATCGGCATCGAGCAAATAAAGTTTCACGGATCCGATATTCACCTGCCATACACGCGCCCACAATTTTCTGCCGGGCAATTCCACCTCAATTTTCAGCCATTCCTCGTTCCCGGCAAACACAGGCTGTATCGGAATTTTTGAAAAATCCTGGAATTCGTATTGCGCCATTTGTTCGCCGTGCAGGTTTAAGGCCTGTTTAAAATAGCCATAACGGTATAGCAAACCAACAGCCGTGAGATTCACTTTCATGTCGCTGGCTTCCTTCAAATAGTCGCCGGCAAGCATACCCAACCCACCTGAGAAAATTTTCAGGGAATCGTGCAATCCGTATTCCATGCTGAAATAGGCAATTTTCGGTTCGGCCAGGTTTTTTCGCTCTTCCATGTACCGGTTGAATTCGTCATAAACCTGATTCATTTCGGAAAGAAAATGCTGATCGTTTTCCAGCTCCTGAAAGCGCTTGTAACTTACCTCGTCGAGCATTAAAACAGGGTTGTGTGCACACTCTTCCCACAATTTTGCATCGATATGGTTAAACAAGTCGCGTGCTTTTGTATTCCAAACCCACCAGAGGTTTTTCGATAGTTCGCGGAGGGGTAACAGGGTATCGGGCATGTGCGATTCAACAATTATTTTCTTCCAGTTCGGTTGATCGCTTTCCACCCAGTGTATATATTTGTTTTGTTCTGTCTTCATGATTAAATTTTTTGTATCCTTAAAAGAAGTGCAAAAATACATTTTCTATTCACAAATACTCCGAAAAAAAAGATTAATATGACTGATTTGCAAATGAAATAACATGAAGATAGTGTGTATTTTTACT